>JAEEGL013877305.1_pt1 | contig 12962 bp, 13 predicted proteins | sample 9134231 | NCBI WGS metagenome assembly JAEEGL01 (sample SAMN16246548, study PRJNA631951) | gut metagenome | biome: gut microbiome; feature: rumen; material: fiber-attached | host: Bos | place: Iran: Karaj | collected 2018-10 | reverse complement strand
TTGTGCGGAAAAAGGATAATAACTGGTTTGGGGGGCCTCACTATGAGAACCGGGAAAAAGAAACGGCCAGGAATGCCCTTGTGTGAAAGGCGAATCCTGGCCGTCCAGCAGCTCTGTGGATCAGATAATATTCGGATCAGCAATTAGTAGAATTGCTGTCCGCATATGCAAGCATATGCTATGCCACTACTGTCGATCTCAACTCCTTTTCCGTAATTAAGTCTGATTACTGCCGTGATGTGTAATCCATTCCAGAATGGTGATCGCTGAAAACATACATTCCTCTGGAACTGTTTCTGCGAATCACCGTGTAACATCCATCTTTTATGAACAGGACTTCTCCACCAACGGGGAGTGAAATCCGTATCATTTCTTTTCTTATCGAGTGCTCTATCAGCCCTCTGTCCGTGTCTGCAAAGCAGATCACATGATCATCAACATCGCGAATAATGTCCATTTTCAAGCCTCCGGCCGTTTCTTACAAGTCGCAATTTCTTGCGATCGTTACTTAGAGGTAACGATCGCGGTAAAAAAATAAGTAAGTTCCCTTTGGCCCCGTCCGCTACGCCTCCATGAGCACCTCCTCCTGTGTTCTTTCGGGGGGTGCCATGATTATAAGCGAGAGGAAACCGCCCTGTCAATACCCAGAGGTAACAAAAACATAAAAAATCAAAAAATCGTTGACAAAAGGTAACGGATGGTATATGATGCGTCATGGAGGTGTATGCGCATGACAATGGGCGAATATCTGAATTGGGCACGAACCCAAAAGGGATACAGCATTCGCGAGCTGTCTGAAAAGAGCCAGATCAGTACAGCTGAAATCTCCCGTCTTGAATCCGGCAAACGTCTCCGTCCATCTCCCGGTGTTTTGAAGGCACTGGCTGAGGCGCTCTCAATAGAGTATTCCACGCTGATGCAGATGGCTGGATATATTGAGGAGATGCATGAAGGAGAAAAAACTTTCGAACAGGTATTCATTGATGAGAGTACAGGCGAAATCGTTGATGTTGTCCGCGGCGTCAAGAAAATGTACCAAGCGGATGCAGATTGGGCAAACGTGGCCTACCGTGTATCTCAAGACTTGAGTTATGAGGATCGTAAGGTCCTGACAGAGCTGGCGAAGACATATCTGGAAAAAAGACGCCGGGAACTGGAAGCAGAAAAAAATGGATAATGCGAATAATGGGTATTATGATCCCCGATACTATTCAATGGACAAGCTCACGAAAGTGAGCTTGTTCAACATAAAGAAGAGTCTAACTCGAGTTCGGAAGGATTACGATATCATCGAATATCCTATAGATTGCTTTGCCTTACTACGGAAGATTGTTGAAGCAAAGAAAATCAGGATAGGCGTACAGATTGTCCACGGAGTCTCTTCTGCATTTGAAGCTGCGGCTGTATACCTCACAGATATTGATGAATATCTGATTCAGTTGAAGAATGTGCCAAAGGATTGGAAGAGATACTCCTCTTGGCGGCGGTGTAATTTCACTCTGGCTCATGAGCTTGGACACATTTTCTGCGGCCATCTCCTGATATCAAAAAAATTTAAAAGCAAGGAAGAAAAAATAAGGGATGACAACGAAGCGGATGAATTTGCTGGTCAACTACTGATGCCAGCTGAACTGATCCTCAAAAGCCAGTTTTCAAGATATGAAGAGCTCGCCAAAGAATACCTGGTATCAACGCAAGCTTGCTATAAAAGACTTAATAACCTTCAGCGCCTTGATCTGATTTCCAGGCCAAGGAAAACAATATGCCCCATTTGCGGCAACGGCGATATTTCACCGGTTTCAGAATATTGCGACATTTGCGGCCATTATCTGACAAATCATGATCCCAAGGGGGTAAAGCTTGTTGAATACCCCAGTCCACTGGCCAATGAAAACCACAGAGTATTTCTCTGCCCAGTGTGTGGTAATGAAGAGTATTCCGAAAATGCCCAATACTGCAGGATTTGCGGGACTCCAGCATACAATCTCTGCAGCAACATTAATGATGAATTTGATGACATCTGGGACTGCGACCACATCAACTTACCGAACGCACGGTATTGCGAGTGCTGTGGCAGCTACACGGTGTTTCAAAGGATAGGCCTTTTTAAAGACTGGAAAGAAGATCGGGATAATTACATAAGGGCATTGACCCAGTATTAAGGAGGGAAACTTATGTACTACTACCAAACAGTCGAGACTGATAACGGCAGACTGACAGAATGCCCCGAATGTCATAATACGGAGTTTTCTGACGGTGCTGATTATTGCAGGATTTGCGGAACATCCAGAAAAAATCTTTGCCTTAATGAACGATATCAGCATGAGAACCCGGCAAATGCTCGTTTCTGCGAGGCCTGCGGTTCAGAAACTACTTTCTTCCGGTATAAACTGCTGACTCCTTGGAAAGATGTCAGCGATGATCAGAAGGGAGAGGAACCTTTGACAACTGCTGCCATAGTGTTATCTCCAGGCTTTACTGCTGTGGAAACAGATGAACTGCCGTTCTGATTGATTAAGCAAAGACTGTTCCATCAACAGAGTGGTATGGGCTTCTCTTATTTGGTACACTTCACTGATTATCAATTATCAATCAGGAGGGGTACCAGATGAAGGCCAAAGCAGTCAAGTCAAGCGCTGTACCTAAAGCAGCTACTAATGAGACGAAGCACAAGGGCGGATACCACAGGCGATCCTTGGATGTTAGGATTCATGAAATTGATGTTGAGATGGTTTCAACATTGAGGCTGATAACCCAGAGAGAGGACATTATCAGGCGCGATAAAGAAACTCTTGCAAGACATCAGGCGCTCCTGCTGACATCCAAAGAGAAAATGGACAAGCTTGCCGCGAAACGGGACCGTCTGATACAGGAAAGGGATCATCCTCTGTCGAAGGAAGAAAAGGAGAAACTTCGGCTTCAAAGGAAACAAGAGGAAGCCAAGATTTCTCAGCTCCTACAGACGTTAACCAGGAGCGGGAAAACGATTGATGACCTGCTGGATGACTTGGCCTACCAGAATCTTAAAGGAGATTCAGCAAATGAACGATCTACAGGAATTAACGAATCAGATCATTGAGTTCACAGAGGAACGGGACTGGGATCAGTTTCATAGCCCGGAGAACCTAGCAAAATCAATCGCCATTGAAGCAGGAGAACTTCTTGAATGCTATCAATGGGATAGCAATGCAGATCCCGCTGCTGTCGAAGAGGAACTTGCTGATATTCTGAACTATAGCTTGCTTCTCGCAAGCAAGCTTCAATTGGATCCCATCGAGATTGTAAAGAAAAAGCTGGCCATTAGCGCACAGAAGTACCCTGTCGAGAAGAGCAGAGGGAGAAGTACTAAGTATGATAAGCTTTGATCTGAAGATTCGGGATTTTCCTTTTAACGCAGGAAGTCAAGCCGCTATTGAAACCTGGCGGAATGGAAATCGTGAATACGGCACCAACTGGCCTGTCGTTTATCTGATTCATAATGATGAGACCCGTGAAGCATACGTCGGGGAAACCCTCAATGCAGGACGGCGGGCTTTTCAACACTGGCAGAACGATGAGCGTCAAAAGCTGAAAGTAATCCATATCATGACAGATGATTCCTTCAATAAGTCTGTCATTCTGGATCTGGAGTCTTTTCTGATCAAGTATATTTCGGCTGACGGCAAGTATAAGCTTCAAAATGGAAATGCTGGATTGGCCAATTTTAATTATTTCGCTCGGGACGAATATGAGCACCAATTTGAAAAGATTTGGGAAGCCTTAAGAGAACTGGGACTTGTAAAAAGCGGCATTGCGGACATTGAAAACTCTGATTTGTTTAAGTATTCGCCGTATAAGTCCTTAACGCCAGACCAGCAAAACGTTCTGGATAAAGTGCTTTACTACTTATCCGGCTACCTGAAAATGGGGATTGAACATACTATCGTCATTAATGGTAGCGCCGGAACAGGCAAAACGATCCTAGCCGTATTTCTGATGAAACTATTAACAGATCTAGCCAACAACACCTTCGAATTGGATGATTCCACAGAAGATACTGACCTTTCTGGTATCCAATCCCTGATTACAGTGGATAGGCCACTTCGAATTGGCTTTGTTGTCCCGATGCAATCACTGAGAGAAACAATCAAAAACACGTTGAAAACGGTCAGAGGCTTAAGCGAGGACATGGTTTACAGTCCAATGGAAGTTGCAAAAGCCGGAAAAGACCAGCCTTTCGATCTTCTGATCTGTGATGAGGCTCACAGACTCCACCAACGGAAATCCCTTGCACAGTATGGACAATTTGATGACTGCAACCGTCTTTTGGGGCTTCCAAAGGAAGCAACGGAACTGGACTGGATCATGAAATGCAGTCATGTGCAGATTCTTTTCTATGATGCAGATCAATCTGTAAAGCCTGCGGATATTGCGCCGAACCGAATGAGCGATTTGGCACAAACCCGGAATGTCATTAACATCCCGTTGAAATCTCAGCTCCGTTGCCTGGGCGGTGATGACTATATTGCTTATGTTAAGGCTGTCCTTAATGGCACCGCGTCAGCACCACACGGGCCGTTCGAAAACTATGATCTGCGTTTCTACGATGATGTTGATCTTATGATGGATGAAATCAATCGTCTGGATAATGAACTTGACCTTTGTTGCGGCGTTGCAGGATATGCCTGGAAATGGGTAACACAAAAGCAGCCCAAGGATACGCCCTTACGGGATATTACGATTGGTCGGGGGTATATCTGGAACCGAACGGATACCGACTGGATTAATTCTGACAGATTGCCTTATGAGATTGGGTGCATTCATACGGTACAAGGCTATGATCTGAATTATGTCGGCGTAATATTTGGACCTGAGATTATATATGATCCTGTTAGAAAACGAGTCGATGCGGTCCAGAAGAACTACAGAGATAATCATGGCCGTGCTGTTGGTGGTGATATGGAAGCTCTGAGAGAGTACATTATCAATATCTATTCAACATTGATGACTCGCGGTATTCATGGAGCTTTCGTGTATGTTTGTGATCCAGAACTCCGCAAGTACCTGCGGCCATACTTCTCATAAAAGAAAGAGTGAGCCAATGGCGCACTCCTCCGCAAAAACTCATATGGCGCTCAGGTCGCACCTCTGCGTTGCCCTATCCTCCATATGAGCAAAAGCAGATAATAAAATATAATGCTGCTACTGCTTCGTCAAGGCTGTCGATCATGTCGTAGACATGTCAACGACAGCCTTGATTTTGTCCTTGATCTCATAATACCCTTGAATGACTACTACGATTCAAGGAAGTGATGCAGTGAAGGTTCAGGAGGTCAGAACTGAGAGAGGAACCCGATGGATCGTTCTTGATTCAGCGTATCAGCCAGTCCAGCTGATCAACAAGTATATCAAGTTTATCGATAATATCGGCAGATCTCAGAATACATTACTGACATATTCAAGACATCTCTGTACTTATGGCTCTTTCCTCGAAGCCAGAGGGATAAGCATTACAGACATTGCTTGTCAGCACGATGCTGGGCCACTGGATGTGCTTGCTGATTTCCTCCTTTGGCTTGAACACCCGGATATTCTCTCTGGGAGAGGAATTACTATCATTGATGATGTCCCCAATGCTCGGAAACCATCTACTATCAACCTGATCATGAATACAGTCTTGAATTTCTATGATTACCTCGCACGAGATCGAATCGTCGATCCATTGGCTGTTTATAGAGAAGGCGTTGATCCCAGCAGGTTCAAGTCCTTTCTGTATGAAATGGTTTTAAAAAAGCATACGATCCAGAGAAGTTTGTTCCACATGCGAGAGGTGAAGAAAGAGCTTGAATATGTTACCCCGGAACTTTATGTTCGGATTCTGTCAGAATGTAAGTCCTGGAGGGATAAGTCTATCGTTGGTATTATGTACGAAGGTGGCCTACGACTTGGGGAAACATTAGGACTGTATCTGACAGATCTGGAAATCTGGAACAACAAGATTAATGTCGTTCCCAGAGAAGGCAATATCAACAACACTCATGTGAAAAGAAAAGCTGCAGGAAGTGTTTTCCTTCCTTGTGAAGTTTTTGAAATGATAAGCGCATATTGTGTTCAAGAACGATTGGACTCATCCAGCGCTTATCTTTTTATTAATCTTCATGGGCCCAACATTGGGAAGCCATTACATCCAGACACAATTGAGAAGCTGTTTCAGCGAATCAGCAAACGTCTGGATATATCAGTGCATCCGCATATGTGCCGACACGGTTGCGCAACAACGAGACTGGAAGCTGGGTGGGATGAATTAAGCATTAAACAGCAGTTGCGCCATGCGTCATTGTCATCCACAAGAATATATGAACACTTCAAAGACGACTTGTTGAAAGAAAAAAGCAGGGATTTGTATGAAAAAAGACAGCTTAAGTTTGACTGGAACACGACTGGCAAGAAAGATTGAAAAGTTTTTTGCTTCGGATGTCTGGGATCTGCGAAAATGCCCAACCAGCGCTGGTGCTTACTTTGGATTATCAAACAGTGATCGAACGCTAGATTTCAGCACTATACGCGAGTCAGTACTGAAACAACAGGTCAAAGACCACATTCAATACATGTTAATCGATGGTTATACTGCTTATAAGATGTCGTCATCGTTACCATCGGAACTTTACCGAAAATGGAGCCGTGGAATAGAGTTCCTTTCCGTAGTTGACTATGAATACAAGGATATAATGCGTGATTTCGATGCTCTCAATGAAAAATTCGTTGAGTATGCAAAAGTGCATTTTCCACATGTAGTCTGTCCAAACCGTACTGGGTCATTCTATGTCACACTGAATTTGCTGTCCGCAGTAAGAAACTATATTGCAGAGAAAAATGATTCATTGCATGAATCAATCTGGGATAGAGACAGATGGTTCAGAGATCAGCTTCCGCTTGACAGAACACAAATCAATCTCACATCAGGTCCCATTTCCATAAGCTTTGATTTCTCAAAAGACCCTCAGGATAAGGCGATGTTGAAAAGATTTGTTCGGCATCTGATTGAAGACAGAAGAATCAGCTTTTCGACTTTGACATCATATCATAACAGCTTGAGAATATACGTCGAATGGCTACAAAAACAAAACATGACATTTGCTAATGCAACAAGAGAAAACGTTGAAAACTTCTACGCTTATCTGATCGATGAACTAAAGATTTCTCGTTCCACATTTGATTGTAGAGTCTCAAACATTTTTGCTACGTATGAATACCTTCAGATGTTGGATTATGTTAAGAACAATCCAGTCTATTATCAAGATCGGTTTAAGGATCGTTATCATTATCGACTCGCATCTGTCGACGATGAAACCATTGTTCAGATATTCGGTGTGCTGCATATGATCAATCCGATGCTCGTAAACATGTTCTTGTTGGTTTTTAGTACAGGAATGCGTGTTAGCGAGGCATGCCTTGTCAGAAACAACTGCCTTGTTAAAAATGAAAGGGGGTACTATATCCGCTACTATTGTCAAAAAATGAAAAAGGATGTGATGAATGTCATTTCACATGCACTTTATATTAGGCTGGAAAAAGCAATTGAAGCGAATGCCAAATTGACTTGGAATGAAGAATACCTTTTCTGGCGTGCACCTAATACGCCATATTATTCAGCTGCTTTTCGACAGAAGTTCCAGGATGAAATGATAAAATACCATATAACCAATCCTGATGGAAGCCAATACCTGTTCCGGCCTCATGACCTCAGGCATACAATTGCAACAAAATTATACAAAGCAGGAAGCTCAATTGCCGTAATACAGAAAGTTCTTCATCATGTATCTGTTGAAATGTCGCTTGCATATATTGAGTGTGATAATGACTACATGAAATCACAGCATGCGAAGTATCTGAATTACAGAGGTGAGGCAATTCCGCTTGAGTCTGATACTGAAAGACTTCAATGGCTACGAAACAACATTAGCGCCCAATCACTCCCAAATGGTTTGTGCGCGCTTCCTGTTTCAATGGGAAAGTGTCCGCATTGTAATGCTTGCCTTGATGGATGTCCTTATTTTCAAACTTCTGTGGAGTTTATCGATATTCATAAGAAGCATTTAGAAGGCATTGAACAATATATCGAGCAATGTGTACAGCAGAAATGGACGAAACAATTGGAGTGTGCACAGCGTGTCCGCGATAATTTGACTGCTATCATTGGGAGGTTACAGGAATGAGTAATCTGGCATATGCCAAGCGAACACGTATTGATTATTCAGCACTGCTCTTGCCGTTTTACAGGGATGATGTCTGGATCTGGTCTCAACATCCTCAGTTTGAAGGCTTGGAAGCGAAACAGAAGAGCTATGTAAAAAATCTATCTGATGATTTCCGGAAGTGCACTAACAGATCTTTACGAGAAGAAATAAAATTCTACGGCCAGTGCGAAATTGAGAAAGGCATCCTTGCTATCCACTCTTTCCATGGGCATTTTGTCTATATGTATCAGATCTTCTTCCTTTTCATGAACGCATTTCATCCGGAAATAGATTCAATGCTGGACTATGATGAACGGCTTTTTGAAAAAGAATTTACGGAGTATTGGATTAGTTTAGGAAGAACAGATACCAGTCCGGTCAAGGCAATAGACTCCAGCATGAATGTGCGAGTCTATGAAAAATACAAGAGTGGAACACTTGGAAAGATCATTCATATTCCCAGAGATCTCCGGGAATTCCTAAACACATCACCGCTGAAGTTCGATTTTAATGATGATCACTGGGATATCCGATTGACCCCGTATCGCGATAAGATACCAGCTTACCGGCCGAGACATATTATTTCTTTTGATAGGATATTCCAATATAGCATTAAGGTTTCTGCCAAACATTATATCTATCATAAACTCGCGACAAAATCTTTTGCGACATGCCAGGACTACCTGAAGGGCATCAACCTCCTGAGTGAATACCTGCATGAACAACGGCCGCAAATAACCAAACTAAACGAACTCAATCGTGACATTATCGAAAGCTTCCTTCGATATGCAAAAACAACCAAGCGGATGACAGATTTTACCTCCGCAAATAGAATTGGTAAGGTTCGGGATTTCTTTGAAACATGTATTCTTCTGAACTTGGAGGACAGGCCGAATTGTCAGCTGATCCTTGATTCAGATTATGTCTGTCGAAAAGCCCTGGCTCCACGCTTTTATACTGATGATGAATTAAGACAGTTCAATGAGCATATAAGTGATCTCCCGCTAGATATTGCGAGAATGCTTTTCACAATTGAAACGGTTGGAATGCGTGTAAGTGAGCTGTGCACACTAAAGACGGACTGTTTACAGCGCGACTTGAATAATGATTACATACTCTCTTACTATCAGCACAAATCGAAGAGAAATAATCGTGTCCCAATCAATTATGACTTAGCGGAATGCTTGAACAAAGCAATCGCAGAAACAAAAGCAAATTATGGGGACGATTGCGAGTATGTCTTTACACGGGATGGCAAAAAGCCTATTTCTCTCGATGTTTTTATACGGCATTTGAACGAATTATCATATAGATACGGTTTTGTTGACCGTGCCGGAAAGCCTCTGCGTGTTAAGACACATACATTCCGGGGTACTGTTGCCACAAATTACATCAACATAGGAATAGATCCAAATGTCACAAGAATGATGATCGGACAGGCTGATATGCGAAGCTTGAAGTTTTATGTTGAAGCAAGCGAAGAAGGCGTATTGTCGTCGACTAAGCTATTGATCGAGCAACAGGAAAAGTTGATAGACAATATAGGTAACATAGACGGTCTGCGTAGCATTATCTCGGCGGAAATTCCTTTGTTGCAACCATTGCCGAATGGAGCATGCGTAAAAAAAGGCAAATGTGATCATTATAATGCTTGTTACTCATGTTCGATGTTCAGGCCGAGTCCTCAGTACTTACCTGTTTACCGTCATCAATTGCAAAGAGCAGAATCAGGTTTATTGATTGCCACCGCTTCAGGAATGCAACGACTAAAGGATCTGAACGAACAATTAGTTAAGGATCTTCAGCGAATCATAAAAGAATGCGAGGAAAAAACATGAGTATTACTGGACTCAAGGCCGCTGCAAAAGAAAAATCTGATCGCTGTTTTTCACGAACACTACAAGCAATAGATGAACTCAAACGATCAGAGGAAAAGATAACTTTCGCATCGGTAATGGAAAAGGCTAAGGTTTCACGGGCTTATCTGTATAACAATACTTATCTTCGTGATCTTATTATCAGTTCAAGAGACCAACCCGGACGACAGGACAGTACAGCTGCTTTAAAAGTTATTCTGGATTCACAAAAAGTCGAAATTCAAAGATTAACTCGAGCGGCTAACAAAGTCGAACAATATGAAAAACAGATTAAGCTGTTACGGGAAGAGAACCGTCAACTCAAAGAACAGCTAAAAAGCCTGTATTCATATTAGGTTGATCAGAAGGTTGATGTCATTCTTCATATTATCTGGAGTTCGTATCAGGCTATCCAGAATGTACAGAACGAGGAATCACAGGCCATAGCTGCATAAAGTCCATACTGTACAGAAAGAGTAGCCAATGCGTCACTCCTTACGGAAAACCAAAGCGATAAACCTAAGAATTAACCAGAAGGAGGTAGAGTTGGATGCGTGTTGACTACATTGAAGACATCTCAACTCTATGTAAAATAAGCCTTCTGTTCCACGTATTCCAGATAAATAACAATCCGCCCTGGATCTTATGTGGGTTTAGCACGCATATTTGGGTGATTCGACAAACCACTCACCAGGGTTGATGTACCCGATATTTCTTTGCTTGCCCAGCAACCAACACGAAAAGCGCGTTCCTGTGCCACCAGTAATAAACTGTGCATGTTTCTGAGCATTATCAATTTTCTCAATTTTGAAAACCCGACCATCTGACCAAACAACAGACACCGGGAACTCAATGCCGGCACCAAGCGTTTTACCCATTACATTAATCTGGAGTCTCTCGTAATATGACGGTACCTTCCGATTGATTACGCCATCAGGCATCAATTGAAGAGTTTTTTCGTTAAGATCCAGGCCAAGATACTCGCTTAAGTCCACCGGCAACTCTTCCCGGTATTCATCTCCACGCTTTATCAATCTAAAAAATTGTAGCGGATCAAACCCATAATAAAATGACATAGCAGCTAAAACACCATCCAGATGCTCTTTCGTCGGCAGTGCCCAGCCCATTTCCAGTCGAATCAAATCTTCAATGGTCAAACCAACGAGCGCAGATGCGATGCAGAGTGGATATCCTGTGTTGACCCGCTGATGCCAGAGGATTGCTCCGAATGGCTCGCTGAAGTCAACATTCTCCGGATTCTCATGAACCTGAATGTGAATGCCCAGGTGAGCAAAAGGATCTCTTTCATTAAGATGATTCATTGCCGTCTTAGTACAGTTTGGATCATGAAGCAACCAATAGTGCAGTCTTGCGTAATCAACTTTTCCTGGACTCACCTGACACATATCGGCTCCTCCTTCCGAAAATTCAAAAGGCAACTTTTCCCTAAGGGGAAAATGCGCCATCAATGGGGTGATTTGGATAATAACACAAAATAAATGAATTGTAAAGCGCTATATGTTGTTGACAATTCATAAATTATGAACTATTATGATGCTGCTGCATTACCTCAACTATTGGAAGGAGGGACGATCATGTCCCGCAGAAAGATTGAAAGAGATACCGCCAATAAAGGAAACGTCATTGATATGAAGACCGGAGAGCGGGTGGAACAGCCCTCTCTTCCCATTATCTGTGACCGGATTCGCTTCTACCGAAAGAACCAAGGCATGGAGCAGAAGGTTTTTGCTGAGAAGATCGGTACTCAGGCGAATACCGTCAACAACTGGGAAAAAGGCCGCAGCCGTCCGGATGTCAGTCTGCTCCCCGTGATTTGCGATGTACTGGGCATCACGCTGCAGCAGCTCTTTGGCCTGGAAGCTCCCGGGGATGCGCTTTCTGAGCGTGAAGCCAATCTGGTCTCCCAGTACCGGCAGTTGAACAAAGGCGATCAGTATACTGTTGACACAATGGTCAAGACCATGGTCACCGTTGATCAGGCCCGCAAACGCCAGAAGAGTCGCCGCAAGGTATACGAACTGCCGCTAGTTGATCGTACCCTGGCTGCCGGCATCGGTGATCCGACAGAGTATGAAGGCAGCTCCAGCCCCTTCTATCTGTATGATGTGCCGTGGCTTGACCGCGCTGACTGCGTGTTCAAGGTCAACGGCGACAGTATGGAACCGGAGTATCACAACGGAGATTTCGTTCTGATCGAACGGATTCCTGACGCACCGGAACTGAAGCATGGCGAGATCGGCGCGTTTGCCATTGGAAACGAGCTGTACATCAAAGAGTACCAGGCAGATGGGCTTCATTCCCTGAATGCCAAGTATCCGGTGATGACTTTTGACGATGACACCAAGGTTTATCTGATCGGCCGTGTACTGTGCGTCGTAGATCAGAAAGACATTGCGACCGACGAGGATGTCCGTCTGTATGAAACGGTGAAGGAGTGATCGGCTATGAGATTGTTTATCGCAATCAGCCTGAATGACGAGATCCGGAAGACACTGGTCAAGACACAGGATTATTTGTCTCGTCATGGGATTCGCGGATCACTGACCCCTCGGGAGAATCTTCACATGACGCTGACCTTCATCGGAGAGCATCCCGATCCAGAACAGGTGCTAGAAGTCATGGAAAATGTCGAGTTCTCAGCGTTTCCGATCACGCTGAACGACATAGGCCTTTTCAACAATAACGTTCTATGGGCAGGAGTTCATGAATCGGAACCGCTGCAGCAGTTGGTCAAACATCTGCGGTATGAGCTTGCTAAGGCCGACATTCCCTTCGACAGAAAAGCCTTTATGCCGCACATCACGCTTTTCCGGAACGTGGATGACAGCAAAGGTGTTCCGGAAACCCATGTCCCGGATGTTTCGATGGT
>JAEEGL012118262.1_pt1 | contig 12962 bp, 12 predicted proteins | sample 9134231 | NCBI WGS metagenome assembly JAEEGL01 (sample SAMN16246548, study PRJNA631951) | gut metagenome | biome: gut microbiome; feature: rumen; material: fiber-attached | host: Bos | place: Iran: Karaj | collected 2018-10 | reverse complement strand
TGGATTTTTGTCCGAAATGCCAATTTCGTCAAACTGGTCTTTCAAAACCATTTTCGAAACTTGTCCGTAGCGGGTGTCGAAACGCACTTTTATTGCGATTTTCGTATCTCCAAGGTCAATTTCGTATTCACGGCGCGGTTTTATAGTGATATTTTCATCTGCAATGCCCAGACTTTTCAGCCTTTCGAGCATCGGTTCTATGGAAAATCCGGCATGTGCGTATGGCTTTTCGTACATCAGTTGGCTAATGCAGTTGCTGATGAATTTCCGTCGTCCAATGCGGATTTCGGCGGCTGGGTCGGTGCCGTTTTCGCGGCAAAGCCTAAAGTCTTCGGCAAGGCGGTTTATGTAGTACTGGCGTTTCAGCATTTTTGGCTCCTTTCTTTCATAGAAACAAGTATTTCTCCCATAATTTTTGCATAATCGTTGGCAAATGTGCCGTGGTCGAGGCTGAATGATTGTCCGCCTGCCTTCAGCGTTGATTTGCCGATGTGGTGCTCGATGCTGTATTTTCCACAGCCAGTGAGGAACGAACTTGCTATGGCATCGATGGTTCGGCTGTCGATTGCAAACTGCTTGGCAACTTTTGTCGCAAGACGGTAGGTTTCAGGCCACTGGTGTTCCCATTCTGGGAAAAGCCCGTCGGCAGTATGTAGTATTTGTGCTGTCGGTTTGGTTGGCAGGCTGGTAATGTTTACACTTCCGTCCTTGTTGCTGTCGGTGGAAATGTGGTAGGCATTCTGCGAGAAAAATGTTATGAATTCGGTGCAGAAAAGGCAGAATGTGTGGTTTTTCATTCTAATTTCGTAGCAGTTATGGACATTGTCGTAAGGAAAATCGTCGGGCGTAAGTCCTTGCCGGCGAAGTTCGGTAAGAAAACTATCCTCCGAGAAACTTTCCACACCGCGTGGAGTCGTGTCAAACAGAGCCGAGAGCCTGTATTGCAGGAAATTGTGTCTTGCTTGCGCCTCGTCGATGGCATTGTTGGCGATAGCTTCGGCAAGGACATAAAAGTATGTCTTCCAAGAGTCCGTATTTGAACCAATTTCCAGCATCTGTTATTCCTTTGGTTTTAAAGCAGTTCCAACTTGTTCGGCAATCTGTCTCATCCCAGCAACTGTCGGATGGCTGGTTTTCTTGGCGATGTTTTTCAACTCGACAACCGAAATGCCATAGTGATTGCAGACTTCGCGGATTGTTGCTGTGGTTTCATCTTTAAGGCAATCATTTACAATGAAATAGATTTTTGATTTGGGATGATTGTCGGTCAAGTAGTTTGCAAGGTAAGTCATTGCCGGGCGGAAGGAGTACAAGTCTTCTTCTGACCAGCCTTCATATTTCAGCGTTCCGAGCGGAGCTCCAGCCCAGTCGTCGTTTGTAGCACCGAAGACGAGTATTATGTCGGGATTTCCAATGTTTGGCGCACGAGTGATAAAAGAGCGGTCCTTATAGTCACGACCATAGTATCCGCTGTAGCTGATAGTTGAACCGCTGTACGAGTTGTTGATTTCGAGTTGCAGTCCGTATTCATCACAAAGAATCCACCACCAGGTCTGCTCAACTTTTTCCACATCGGTGCGGTCGCGTTTGGTCTTGAAGTACCACTGTTCGTTTTCAAGTGGTGTCGTGTATCCTTCGAAAGTACTGTACGAGTCGCCGAGGATTGAGACGGTGGGAAGTTGGGAAAAGGAGTGAAAACAGAATAGGACTAAAAACGACGAAATGAAGACTATTGTTTTAAAATAATTGTGCCAATAGTTTTTATGTTTTAGTATTTGTGGTTCCATATTAGTTTCATTTAATTAATCCGTGATTACCTTATTCCGTTATAAGGTAATTACGATATTTGACCTATTGAATATTTCTTGTTCCATTACATTCTGGATAATTGCAGCAACTCCAAAATTCTTTTCCTGAATTATTACCTTTTTTTGCCATACGCTTTATCATTGGTTTGCCGCATTTGGGACAGGTCGGTGCTCCCATTTGAGCACTTTGCTCTGTTCGGTATGCAAGCCGTTCTGCTGTTAATCCTTCAGTAAAGCCACCTTCCTGCTTAAATTTATCAATCTGATTTTCTATTTGCTTGCTAAGCATCATTATCAGACGATTGCACAAAACAATCAAGCAATTTGCTTCGACAATAGAATCTTTTGAGCATAGCCATTTGTCAAATTTGTGCTTTTGTGCCAGTATGTGAATGCCGCTCTGATGTTGCACGTCGTCTTTGTAAGTCGGATGGTCTAGAGAAATATACGATACTGCATGATGTTCCTCAGATTTTACAGACCATGGTATTTGTTCTTGTCGTAATAGCCAATTTATATAATCGTTTGCCAATTCCGAAAGACTTGCGCGTGCTACATCAGTAAGACGCATTTCTGTTTCCTTTGAAGTGGAGTGACGTGAATTGCCTTCGGCAATATTTGCAGACACCGAGCGTGCAGCTTGCGTCATCTGGTCATATAGCCGCCCACATGGATCGTTGTTGCGATTAAGATTGCGAATGCAAAATTCTTGCGTAGCAAGTTGTATTATATTTGCTAACACCCACGAATCCAACCAGTAATATCCAAAATTATTCAATTGCATATTTCTTTTTTAATCGTCACAAAATTAACAAAATGCCTTACTACAACAACTAACAATCAAAAAATATGCAGGCATCTGCCAAATTTTGACAATATGCCTGCAGTACTTCCTATCGTAATTATTACTCTACAATAACTTTCTTTGTTATGGTCTTGTCATGCATCTTTATGCAGAAGAAATACATTCCCTTTTCCATGCCTTCGAGCGAAATTGTCTCGTTTGCCGAAGTGGTATTTACGGATTTTACAGTCTGCCCAAGAACATTCACAATATCGATTTGTGCATTATCTTCCGGCAATGTTATGTTTACAATTTCCTTTGCAGGATTAGGATAGATGCTAACATTTGGTTCATCAGTCTTTACAGTTTCTATATCTGCAACATTTGTTATTTTTATGTCATCTATGAAAAACGCAAAGACATCATTCGATACGCACATTATTGCAAGATACATTGTCCGTCCTGCGTATTGCGAAAGGTCGTATGAGAACTGAGTCCATTGAACAGGAGCCGAAGTGCTTGTCGACAGAGTGTTGCCATCAATGAATGTATAATTTTCATCATCTGATGATATTCCAACGCGGAATTGCTCTAGTCCGTATGTATTGTTTGCCGAGCGAGCCCAGAACGAGAATGTTGTACCATTAGTAATTATTAGGGCAGGAGTAATAAACCAGTCGTTGTTCGCACCATTAGTCGCGTACATACAGCAACCGAACTTAGTACCACCATGTGCGGTAAAGCCATTTGCAGTTCCGTTTTGAAATGCAATGTATGAACCTTTATATCCGCTATTGGTAAATGACACATCTTGGATTCCGCCAGTTACCAACCCGTCGCCATCGTAAGTCGAGCAAGGCGAGAAATTGTCAACAGCCCATGCTGTACACGACTCAAAGTCGTAAGTAAAAGTAGAACTATCTACAGGTTCTACACCGCTAGTTCCTGCCTGTGTTACACTGATTGTCTGCGGGCTAACACCATTTGCAGAAACAGTGATTGTGGCAGTACGTTGCGAAGCCGCTGTATTTGCAGATGCCCTAGCCGTTATCGTGCCGTTGTTTGAACCTGATGCAGGACTTACAGTCAACCAACTTGCCGAAGATGTTGCCGTCCACGATGTATTGCTAGTAACAGTAACGGTCTTGCTTTCACCATTGACCGTATAGCTGAGTGAAGTTGGCGAAACCGAAAGCGTATTGGTCGGTGTAGAGTTTGCCGGGTCGTAATAGTTGCAGGTTGTTGCGCCTGTGTTGTTCGGGTCGAGCCATGGTTTAAGTTTTTTTGCATTGGTGGTTCCGTTTGCTGAGTTTTCCCAGTGGAACGACATTTTTCCGTACAAGTCGTATCTTGAATACGAAGAAGCGGAGCAAGACGATGCGCCCCCACTCAATGTTCCGAAAACTCGTCCTGCAGAATTAAATATTGGAGAACCAGACGAACCGCCTTCAGTAACACCTGTTTTACTGCCACTATTTACCCAAGTAACTTTCCAATGGGCATTTGTTGCACCGGTCATATCGCTACCTCCGTTGTATGAAGCCGTAGTTGGCATAGAAGTGAAAAATGAAATCTTCTTAATGTCGCCAGATGGATGGTGTATTCCTGCTCCACCGCCAGTTGGAGCTGATGTTCCCCTATCCCAACCATTGTATATTGCACCAATGTTTATTGCATTCTGCTTTGTAAAGCTTGTAAGTTTCAACAGATAGAAATCAGAACCGCCATTGTTAGAGCCTTCGGCGACCTTGGTACAGCCAGTGAAATCGGTATAGTTGATTGAAGATTCCGACGAAGGATTTGAACAACCCGAAGCCTCGTAGTTGAAACGGAATTTCCATTGGGTAAAGTTTGCTGCAGTGGCATTAGGTCCACAGTGGTTTGCAGTAAGGAAATATGGAGTACCGTCGTTGCTGGTGTTGTTGATGAGCGTACCTGTGCAATACCCTGTGCTAAAACCTTCACGGACATAGATTCTTGCCACGCCGCGCTGTTGGATTCTCCAGTCGGCGCCGACAGAACAGTTTACATTAACCTCGCAACTTTCGGAAGAACCGAGTCCAGTTGCCCGAGTTCCCCTTTCGAAACCACCTTCACCACGGAATACGTATGCGTATTCCCCTATATTAATAATAGGTGTGGTATTGTCTGACGAAACTTTTCCATCGAATGATTTTGTCATCGGAGCTACATATTCAATTGTAATGTCGTCACCGACAATGTTTCCAATCATATATTCTTCGCCAGATGGATTGTCACTGCGGAAGTAAGGACCGTCAACAATTTTCATGTCGCTTGTATAAACATACACGGAGGCTCCGTTAGGAATGTCGAACTTGTCGAAATACAATGCCGAAGCCTTTGCTCCCTCGCTCGAAAAACGAAGTCTCCACACAAGTTGACCGTTGTCAAGGGTTTCCCATGTTCCTGAATTTTTTACCGTAGTGTTAACCGGAACAAGTATGCCGACTTTATAAAATGTGCCGTTCTTTTCGGTTTCTTCAATCTCCTCAGCTATCAGTTTTGCCGATGGAGGATATACAGAAATGTGGTCAATTTCTGTTGTTGTGCCGTTTTTGAAACTTGGCGGAAGCAAATTCCGCTTGTCGTTTTTCTGCGCTACGCACAATAGTGTAACGAGCAGAATTACAATGGTTACAATCGTTCGTTTCATTTTTCGCGTATAATTTAAAGGTGCAAATTAACTTTATTTCTGTTGAAATGCCAAGAAAAATGAATATATTTTTGCTTAAAATATTGTTTTTAAAGTCTAAAATCAAAAATAATACAATGATAATCAGCGTATTAAATTATTTGTTAATAAAAAAGGTAAAAACATCAGAAAAAAATTTGCTGGTTTAGTAAAAAAGTACGACTTTTGCAGTCCGAAATTTAAAAGAGAAATAATATAAAAGAGTTATGGCACGAGTTTGTCAAATTACAGGAAAAACGGCGATGGTGGGAAACAACGTATCTCACTCAAGACGCAGAACTAAAAGGATATTTGATATCAACATGAAGTCCAAGAGAATCTTTGACGAAGAATCAGGTCAGTGGGTTGAAATGAGACTTACCACTTCGGCAATGAGAACTATCGCAAAGAAGGGCTTGAAGGCTGCTCTTAAGGATGCCGAAAAGAAAGGTTTTGTTAAATAATTTTAGTCGGGAGGATTAAAAATGGCAAAGAAAAGTAAAGGAAATCGCGTACAGGTGATACTTGAATGCACTGAGCATAAGGAATCTGGATTGCCAGGAACTTCAAGGTATATAACAACCAAGAACAGAAAGAACACTCCTGACAGACTGGAGATGAGAAAGTATAACCCAATTCTGAAGAAGGTTACTCTTCACAGAGAAATTAAATAAGTTTAGGATATGGCAAAGAAAGTTGTTGCAACCCTTAAGAAGGAAGGCGGACAAGTCTTCGTTAAGTGCATAAAGATGGTTAAGAATCCTGAAACCGGCGCATATCAGTTCAAGTCGGCTATCATGGACAAGGATCTTGCAAAAGATTTTTTTAAGAAATAGTTGTTTAATCAATTGAAATTATAGCACCTGCCGTACAAATCTTGACAGGTGCTTTTTGTCGTTTTATTTTAATCGGTTAGTTATGGGACTCTTCGGTTTGTTCGGAAAGGAAAAGAAGGAAAAGTTGGACAGCGGGTTGGAAAAGACCCGTACAGGTCTTTTTTCAAAAATCAGTCGCTTGATATTCAGCAAGTCGAAAGTCGATGAAGACGTACTTGACGAACTTGAAGAAATCCTTATAACTTCAGATGTCGGCGTTGATACGACATTAAAGATTATCGACAAAATTAAGGAACGTGTAAAGACCGAAAAATATGTCGGTACCGACGAACTGAACGAACTTCTCCGTTCGACCATCGCTTCGCTTATGGAAGACGGTCCCGATATGAAGAATCCCGATTTCACCACACCCGACGGTTCTCCGTATGTAATTATGGTCGTAGGTGTTAACGGTGTCGGCAAGACTACCACTATCGGCAAGCTGGCTAACAACTTCAAGAAGGCTGGCAAAAATGTTTACATCGGTGCTGCCGATACCTTCCGTGCCGCTGCAATCGACCAGTTGCAAGTGTGGGCAGACAGAGTTGGCGTACACATGATTCGTCAGGATATGGGCTCCGACCCTGCTTCTGTGGCTTACGACACACTGGCTTCGGCTAAGAAATCGGGAGCCGACGTTGTCCTTATCGACACTGCCGGTCGTCTGCACAACAAGATTAACCTGATGAACGAACTGTCGAAAATCAAGCGCGTGATGCAAAAGCTCGTTCCCGAAGCACCGCACGAGGTACTTCTTGTTCTTGACGGCTCTACCGGACAGAATGCCTACGAACAGGCAAAGCAGTTCGTAAAGGCAACCGAAGTAAGTTCGCTTGCTGTTACAAAGCTCGATGGAACTGCAAAGGGCGGCGTCGTTATCGGCATTTCCGACCAGTTCAAGATTCCAATCAAGTACATAGGTGTCGGCGAAGGCATCGACGACCTCCAGATGTTCGACAAGCGAGAGTTTGTAGATTCCCTGTTTAAGAAATAGCATGGAACGCTTCCTGCTGACATTATTCGTTTCGTTGTTGTCGGTGGCGGGATGGTCGCAAGTATGGATTCCCGTTACATCGTCAGATGTGGTATCGTGCAGGAACTATTCCCGGAAAATCAAGGAAAACTCATTCCATTCGTCTGTAACATGGAAAGTTACGGTAAAAGATAATGTCATATCAAGAACTAAGGTTTTATTTTCGGAAACTTATTACAACGAAAACGGACAGCCGTCGCGAATAGTATATTTCGGAGATGGCAACCGACCGAAATCGTTTGTTATTGTAAAGTACAATTCTCGCAATCTGCCTTTCGAGGAAGTCAATTTTACTGCCGATTCCGTCATGGTTGGCGGAACTTTGTACGAATACAATGACAAAAATATGCTCATAAGCCAGATTTCATACGTTGGCAGTTCTATTACAAATCATTATCGGATAGAACATAGTGCCGACAGCATAGTGGTTTCGGAAATTGACTCGCTGGGCAAGGTTATAAGCTGTGGTTCTATTTCGAGCATTGCCACCGACCAGAAGGAACTGATTTTCAAGCGAGCACAGAATCCAGAAATGACAAGTTCCGACTACGACATACTATCGGAAGTTACTCGCAAGCACATAGTCGGTGCCGCCGAAAAGAAAGTTTTCATTTATGAGAACGACAAGGTTGTGAAAACCTCAGTATTCAACCACAATGGCGATGAAATTTCGAGTGCATCGCTGGAATACGACAAAAATGGCAACATCAGCCGAATAATTGAACGCCGCGAAATGGACGGTGCAACCAACGTTTATATGATAAACTATAGGTAAAAATCAAAAAGGCTATCGTTTCCGACAGCCTTTTTGTATATCCGATTAGAAATTCGGCTTGTGTTCGTAGTTGCGGTAGAAGTCTTCGATAATCTTAACTGCTTCTTCAGGACTGTCAACGATGTTGTAGATTTCGAGGTCCTTTTCTGAAATGTTGTGTTCTCCGTCAAGTACGCTTTCCTTAACCCATTCGAAAAGTCCTTTCCAGAACTTTGAGCCATAGAGTATAATTGGGAACTTGGCAATCTTCTTGGTCTGTATCAATGTGATTGCTTCGAAAAGTTCGTCGAAAGTTCCGAAACCGCCCGGGAAAACGATGAATCCCTGTGCATAACGCATGAACATTGTCTTGCGGGTAAAGAAGTAGTCGAAAGTTACGAGCTTGTCGGTATCGATGTACTTGTTGGCTGCCTGCTCGAATTCGAGAACGATGTTGCAACCTGCAGAAATGCCACCGCCACGCTGTGCTCCACGGTTACCTGCTTCCATAATTCCAGGACCGCCACCTGTTATAACTCCGTATCCCTTCTTTACAAGTTGATATGCAGTTTCCTCTGCGCCGATGTAGTAAGGATTGTCTTCCTTTGTACGTGCCGAACCGAATATTGCAACGCACGGTCCTAATTTTGCATAGTGGTCGAAGCCGTTTACGAGTTCGCCCATTACCTTGAACATGCTCCACGAGTCAAGGGACTTTATCTCAGTATCCCATTTCTTCTGCATTCTGTTTTTTTCGTCTGCTGTCATAAGTTTTAAGATTTAGTTATTTAATAATTTGATGATTCGATGATTTGTAGCGACGTGGCGCGCCACGTCGCCACAGATTATCAATTATACATTGTCCATTCCATTATTATAGGTTTCCAATCAGTTCGTCCAAATCCTTTTTAAAGGCTTCTGTATTCTGGTATCTTTCATTCAGCGATTTCAATACGATAAGTTTCTGTGCGTCCTCACTGATGGAGCCTGGAATATACGAGAACGGTTTTACCGTTGCTTTCTCAATGAGAGCATAAACCTCATCGTTGATGCGGTAGTGCTGAGCAATCTTACTGAATACCTGCTGGCGTTTAACAATAGGCTTGTCCGACGGAAATACAGGTTCGCGGGCAATTGCCTCGTAAAGTATAAGCCCCATAGTGTAGATGTCGCTATAGTCACCGACAAGATCTTCGAAACCAAGCAGTTGTTCGGGACTTTGGTACAAACTGTCAACTTTGCGGATAAGCGGCATATTCTTGAAACCAAGCTTTATACTTTCGATGCTTAGGATTTTTGCCGTCGGGTGCAGGAAGTCGAACTCCTCACATTCGTCCCATTGCACGATTATGTTTTCGGGACGCAGATTTCCGTGGCAAAGTTTCAGCTTGTGTATGAACGACAAGGTTTCTAGGCAGTTGGATATTATGCGCAGGAAAAAAATGTCGTTGCGATAGTCCATGAACTTCGGGTCGTATATAAGTTCCTTCAAAGTGCGTCCCGAAACGTATTCGCAGACCAAATAGATGTCGCCTTCGTCGAATATCATGTCGCAGATACCGACAAGTCCGTCGAGTTTGACTTCGGTGCAGACAGTTGCGAAGAACTTGAACCTCTGAGAGTCGTTGCCGAAAAGTGCTGGCGAAACTTTCTTGAGAATTACCTTTTCCTTTGTATCGGCATTTGCTCCGACATAAACGGTTGCGTATGCAGTCCTGTTAAGTATGGTGTCGGCTTCTTCGGGGAAAAATATGTATTTGGCATTGTCGCCTTCTAAAATCCTTGGTGTCATGTTGTTACTTGTTAAATTCTTCTATTGCGCGACGTTCCCAGTCGTTGTCGAAAGTATTGAGTCCATAACCAGACGAAACATTGTTAACAGAATTGTAAGTATCTGATGTTCCATAAGATGACGATTTGCTTCGCGACAAGTAGCGAGTCCAGTTGAAAGTGTGGATTTCGCCTTGCTTGTTGGAATGGAGCAGTTCAAATTCACGGCCTTCCATGCTTGGGTTGTAGAATACGAACTTGCAGTTGTTGTCTTCGCCAAGACGATAGTACTGCCAGATTTCGTAAGGATAGGCACCAGCTTCGATAGGCGACTGGAAAATGTGGTTCGGAATGCCATATTGCAGATAAATCACACCTCTGTCGGTCTCAAATCCATGACGGATAGTAGTCGCATAGTTGCGTTCTACGAGTTCAACCTGCTTCTTATACCTGAGCCATTCGCTCTCGGGATTAAGATAGTTGCGCTTTACCCAGAACTCGACAAAATACTTTTGCAAGGTTGCAAGTTCTGCCTTACGCAACTGGTTGTCGATGAACGGACGCTCGTAAACACTGGCAATCGGTCGCATTGACTTTATGTAATAAACAAGCGAGTCGCGCGAATACATGTCGCCGGCAAATGTGTTGTTGAGGTCAAACTGCCTTGCCCGTTCCGAATATTCCTCGTTGCTGAAAGTATTTTTGTTCTGGCGCTGGAAGAAATACTTGCTGCTGGCGACAATTTCGTTGTTACGGTTGGCTATTTCTACAACAAGGTCGTAGTTGCCACTAGGAAGCTTCTCGATGCTTAGTTCTCCGATAAACGGCACGACATTGCTCGGTTTCATCTTCTTGAAACGGCTGCAAGTAGGCACTTCCTTGCCTGAGGAATGGTCGTCAATATGGTATTTCAGCATAAAATCGTCGTTCAAAGCCTTATCGGTATTGTAAGTTTCAACGTAGAATTTCAGTGTGTTCATGTTTTCGGGGAAGAAGTTGGCGACGTATGGCACAAGGTCGTAGCCGCTCTTTGTAATCGACGATTCGCCCGACGACTTGGTATAGCTTTCTATCAGTTCAATGTCGCTGAAAGCAAGTGCATCGGTGAAATTAATGTCAATTTTGTCGCTGAAGCAGTAAGGAGGCTTCTCGCTGTTGATGTCGCGAATGCTGATGTCGAAAGTATAAGAGCCATTCGGCAAAGTAATACGCTGTACATCAATGAAATTAGGAATTGCGCCAGTAGTGTCGGTTATTTCGGGGCTACGAAGCACATACTTGTCAAAGTTCACTATCGAGTCGCCAGTCTTGAATACCATCACGACCTCAATTTCCGACTGGAATTTGCCGTTTGCATTCTTGTTTAATACAGTAGAACTGCCAATTGTACTCATGTAGGTTTCAATATACTGACCTTGCGGAGAGTTGAACTTAGAGTACATGAAATAAACTTCAAGTCCAGCAAACGACTGTGTTACAATGGTTAGGCATAATAATGCAAAACAAAGTATCTTTCTCATATCAAAATTGTATGCAAAAATAAAAACGCAAGATAATAAAAAATATGATACGAGGAAGAAAAAATTTTTGAGTTTATATGGCTTCGCCAGTTTGAATGCCTTCGGCGTTTGAGGGTTTTATGGGCTGACGCCCGTTTAGTGTTCAACAGTTCAAAGTTCAAAGTTCAAACAACCTCAAACAACATCAAACTATTTCAAACAATCTCAAACAACTTCATTTACTCCGTCAAACACATATCCAAATCCCTGCAAATCTGTTCCTTGTCCATGTTCTGACCTATGAATACCAGTTTCTGCATACGGTCGCCGTAGGTATCGTCCCAGTCGCGGAGGATAGCCGGGTTGCGAAGAATCAAGTCCTCGAGTTCGTCTGGTGGCATTGTGGCAAACCATTGTCCCGCATCGCGCAACGAGATTTGCTTTCCTGCCTGCTCAAATACATAACAAGTGTCTTCCTCGTTCTTAAAGTAGCACATGCCCTTGCAACGAATCACGTTTTTAGGCATCTTGCGGGCTACGAACTCGTCGAAGCGTCCGAGGTTGAATGGACGGCGCGACTTATACACGAAAGTACCTATATTATATTCCTCTGTTTCTCCGCCTTCGTGATGATGCTCGTGGTCGTGGTGATGATGGTGTTCGTGATGGTGTTCGTGTTCGTGCTCATGATGATGCTCGTGTTCATGTTCTTCTTCATCATCGTCATCATCATCGTCGTGGATATCTTCCACTTCGCGAATCCAAGTTGCAGCAGTTACAGTCTTGTCGAAGTCGAAAAGCCCTGTTTCCAATATCATGTCGAAATCAACCTTGCCGTAGTCGCATTCGATTATTTCTGCTTTCGACTGCAAGGCGCGTATAATATCCTTGAGACGGTTGCGCTCGCTTTCGCTAATTTCCGAAGCCTTGTTAAGCAATACTATGTTGCAGAACTCAATCTGCTGAATGACAAGATTTTCAAGGTCGTCCTCGCCTATATTTTTCTTAGTGAGACTTTCGCCGCATCCAAATTCATCCTTCATGCGCAATGCGTCAACCACAGTTACAATGCAGTCGAGATAAGGAATCCCGTGACGGGTATATTTTTCTTCGAGGGTCGGAATGGAACAGATTGTCTGCGCAATTGGCAGCGGTTCGCAGATTCCACTTGCTTCGATAACAATGTAGTCGAACTTGTGCTGGCTTACAATGTCGTTTAGCTGTTCCACCAAGTCCATCTTAAGAGTGCAACAGATACATCCGTTCTGCAACGCGACAAGGCTGTCGTCCTTTTGCCCCACTACCCCACCTTTTTCAATCAGGTCGGCATCAATATTTACTTCGCCGATGTCGTTGACGATTACGGCAAACTTAATGCCTTCTTGGTTGCTTAATATGTTGTTTACCAATGTGGTTTTTCCGCTTCCGAGATAGCCGGTAAGCAATAGTACGGGTATGTTGTGTTTCTGCATAATCTTTTTTTTGCAAAATTAATTAACAATAGATAATTGACAATGGACAATTAACAATTAAGGCTATAGTTTGATATTCAACTGATTTTTTGTAGTTTTTTATAACAAACAGATTATCATTGCGTTTAAAAAAAAAGAGACCGTCATTACTTGCTTCGCTGCGTGAGCTAAAGGTTCCACAAGTCAGAACATACACGCGATACGGAACGGGGAGCGTTGTAATGTTCGACTATGCGGAATCTCCCATTAGTATATAAAGGAGATTCCGTATAAGT
>JAEEGL011471447.1_pt1 | contig 12962 bp, 6 predicted proteins | sample 9134231 | NCBI WGS metagenome assembly JAEEGL01 (sample SAMN16246548, study PRJNA631951) | gut metagenome | biome: gut microbiome; feature: rumen; material: fiber-attached | host: Bos | place: Iran: Karaj | collected 2018-10 | reverse complement strand
ATGATGAGCTTGACTTGCTCGAGAGTATCCTTGTGCCGATGAAATTTGCCAAGAATGAAATGATCCTGAAGGAGGGGGATACATGTACAAACATCTATTGGGTCGTGAAAGGCCTTGTCCGTCAGTTCTATTATAAGAATGAGAAGGAGCTGACGGAATACATGGCGACGGAGAACAGCATCGTGATGTGTATCGAGAGCCTGTTCCTTGAGCAGCCCACCCGTCTGCAGATCAAGGCGATAGAGCCTACCGTCATGATTGCGATGCCCAAAACCGAGTTGGAGGCAGTTGCCATGAAGAGCGTGAACATCCAGATCCTCTTCCGTAAGATCTTGGAGGAGTCGCTCATCCTCAGCCAGCACCATGCCGACATGCTCCGTTTCGAGAGCGCCCAGGACCGTTATCAGAAACTGGTGAAAGACCAGCCGCAGCTGGTGCTCCGTGCCCCGTTGGTCTACATCGCCAGCTATCTCCAGATGACGCCCGAGACCCTCTCCCGTGTCCGCACGGCAGCGTTACTTGAAGGAAAATAAAAAAGAAAAGCTCTCCGAATGAAGAGCTTTTTTTTATTGACGTTCCAGATAGAGTGAGTTATCGATACAGTTCGGTAACTCATTCTCGTAATGTGTCACATATATCAGCGTACGATCAGGATCATCATACATATAGCGATCGACGATGGCCTTTACCATATTACGGTTGCAAAGGTCCAGTCCATGAAGTGGCTCATCGAGGATGAGCAGGTCAGGAGACTTCACGAAAGCACGGGCCAGCAATACCAATCGCTGTTCGCCACTCGACATCTCGAGGAATTTACGGTCTGCCAAATGCTTGATGCCAAAGACGTCCATCCATTCAAGACATTGGTTCTTCTCCTGTTGGGTAGGCGTGAAGTAAAGACCAATGGTATCTTTCAGTCCGCTGGCCACGATCTGCAGAGCGGGGATGTTCTGTTTGTAGCTTCGATGCATCTCAGGCGATACGTAGCCGATATGCTTCTTGATATCCCAGATGCTTTCTCCACTACCACGCTGATGACCAAAGAGTGAGATGTTGCATGCATAACTCTGAGGATTGTCAGCACATACCAACGAGAGCAGGGTGGACTTTCCCGAGCCGTTCTGCCCTGATAATGCCCAGTGTTCTCCCTTCAACACCACCCAGTCCAGATCCTTGAGAATGGTGCGCTCGCCATACTGGATAGTAACGTGATTGAACATAATGACCAGCTGGGGTATCGGGGGAATGGTCGATTCATGCTGCACTTGGATGGCGTGCGGACAATGCTCGATCTGGAAGTCAGTCTTCACCTTGATCTCAGGAACAAAGCGGAGATTATCTATTTTTATTACCCTTGTGATGAAGTCTGGTATCTCGTCCATCTTTGAAAGAACCAGGATAATCTGCATGTCTTGTTCCTCTGTCAGCATTTTGAGTAGCTCCTTCACCTGGTCTCTGGTCTCCGCATCCAGGCCAATAAACGGGTTCTCAATGATCAGCACCTTTGGCTTGGAAAACAAATTGGCAGCAAGCTTATATTTGCGCAATTCGCCGCTTGACAAAAGGATGATATACTTGTCAAGCAGATTATCGAGATGGAAGAGCTCATAGATATGCTTCTGGAACTCTCTTCGTTTAGGCGTGTCCTCTCCGGCAAGCAGAAACGCCTCTTCAAGCTTACTGCCCACGGTGGGAGTCTCTTCGTCTATCTCCATCTGGTTCCAGCGCTGCTGCAGGAAATAGGTGCGGTCATTATCGCCTCCGTATGTATCGCGGAACGTGATATGCTTGATATTGTTGTATGGCTCTTCGAAGGCATACCTTATCATGTCAGGGTATAGGGGGTGACGGCCAGTGATCATGTCTACAAACATGGACTTACCTGCTCCGTTACGACCTATGATGGCGATGTGCTCTCCTTCCTCGAGTGAAAAGTTCACAGGCTCCGCCAACGACCACTCAGGATTCTTTGTCCTTCCATTTATGATCTCAATTGTCTTCATCTTTCGTCTTGCGTTTTGAAACTTTCTCTTTGTTTTTGTTCACGAAGTCCTTCCAGCCCCGATACTTCACGTCGCTCTCTGGCTTTCCTGCCTGCATGAAGTGACAGTAGGCAGCTGCCAGGGCATCGGTGGCATCCATGAACTTCGACATCTCTTCCTGGGGAATCTTCATCAGTCTTTGCAGCATCCCTGCCACCTGTTCCTTTGAGGCATTGCCGTTACCCGTCAGCGCCATCTTGATCTTCATTGGCGCATATTCGTGGATAGGCACACCGTGATGGATGGCAGCGGCAATGGCTACACCCTGGGCCCGGCCTAACTTGAGCATCGACTGCACGTTCTTCCCAAAGAACGGAGCCTCGATGGCCATCTCGTCAGGCAGGAAGGCATCGATAACCCCCGTCACCCTCTCGAAGATATGACCCAGCTTCAGGTAACCGTCAGAAAACTTCCGCAGGTCGATCACACCCATGGTCATCATCTGTGCTTTTCCGTCCTTTACCTTCAGCAGTCCATAGCCCATCAGGTTGGTACCAGGGTCTATTCCCAATATGATTTTTTCCCTATCGGGTGCAAAATTACTAATTTAATTTGGATTATGCAAATAATCCGCCGATTTGATATACAAGCATCGAGACAACCCATGCCACGATGGTGGTGTAGAGGGCGGCAAAGCCGGCCCAGCGCCAGGAGCCTGTTTCATTCTTGATGGCAACGATGGTCGCAATGCAGGGGAAGTATAATAATATAAATATAAGGTACGCGTATGCGCTTAAAGGCATGATACCCTCAGCGAGCATTTGCTGCCGCAGATGCGTGTACTTCTCGCTGTCATCGCTGAACTTCTCGTCGTCGGCAAAGGAGTCATCACCTGAATAGAGCACGCCGATGGTTGAGGCCACGATTTCTTTAGCGCCAACGCCAGCAATCAGACTGACGTCAAGCTTCCAGTTGAAGCCCTGCGGCATGAAGACGGGCTCAATGGTCTTACCCATGCGACCGATGTAGCTCTGTTCCTGCTGCTGTTCACGAGTCAATTCCTCGTTATGTGGGAAGTAGCCGAGTGCCCAGACGATGATGGAGGCCACAAGGATGATGCCACCCATCTTCTTCAGATACTCCTTGCCCTTTTCCCAGGTATGGCGCCAGATGGCCTTGGGTGTCGGCCAACGGTAGGGTGGGAGTTCCATCACGAAGGGTGTGTCTTCTCCCTTGATGACCAGTGAAGAGAAAAACTTGCTGACGATAATGGACATCAGGATGCCGATGGCGTATAACGACAGGAGTACACATGAACGGTACTGCAGCGAGAAGAACGTACCGGCAATCATAATATAGATAGGCAGGCGTGCCGAACAACTCATAAACGGCAGGATCATCATTGTGATGATGCGCGACCTGCGGCTCTCGATAGTACGGGTGGCCATCACGGCAGGCACGTTGCAGCCGAAGCCCATGATCAGGGGAATAAACGATTTGCCGTGCAGTCCCATCTTGTGCATCAGCTTGTCCATGATGAAAGCGGCACGCGCCATATAGCCCGAGTCCTCCATCAGTGAGATGAAGAAATAAAGGATGAGGATCTGCGGCAGGAACACGATCACACTGCCCACACCGCCGATGACACCATCCACCAGCATCGCCTTCAGCGGACCATCAGGCATCGTAACGCTGATCTTCTCTCCCAGCCAGGCCACACCATCCTCAATCCAGTCCATCGGGTATTGGCCTATCGAGAACGTGGTCTCGAACATCACGTAAAGCAGCAGGAAGAAGATGGGGAAACCGAAGTATTTATGTGAAAGGACCCCGTCGATGCGATGGGTCGTCTTATACGTATCCTCTTTCGTGCCCGTCTTGAATCCCGCCTCCTTCAGCGCACCGTTGATGAAGCCGTATTTGGCATCCATGATAGCGGTCTCCGAGTCGTTACCCGTCTCCTCCATCACGCGAGCCGAGGCCTTGTCGCGGGCATGAGTCAGGTTGTGGAAGTCCTTCATGCGCTGTTCACCGGCCATGTGCTTGCCCAGGTAGTCGAGCACCTGACTGTCATGTTCCAATAGTTTCAGGGCCAGGTATCGGGTGGAGTAATGCTGTGTGATATGTTCGTCGGCCTTCAGGTATTTCTGGATATGGCTGATACCGTCCTCAATCTCGTGACCGTAGTTGATATGCAGGTGACGGGAGAACTTGCTGGCACCCTCATACACCTGTATGACGGCCTTAAACAGTTCCTTCACACCCGTACCGTTCTTAAATGAGGTGGGAATCATCGGCATACCGAACAGGTTACTCAGCGTATCGAGGTTCATGGAGTCGCCGCGACGTTCGAACTCGTCGTACATGTTCAGGGCACAGACCATGCGGATGTTCATGTCCACCAGCTGTGTTGTCAGATAGAGGTTACGCTCCAGGTTTGAAACGTCGATTACGTTAATCACCACATCGGGCATCTTCTCCGTCAGGTGCTCCCGCACATAGAGTTCTTCTGGCGAATAGCAGCTCAGCGAGTAAGTGCCAGGCAGATCAGTGAGGTTGAACTCGTAACCGAACATCGAGGCGTGGGCCTCTGTCGCATCGACCGTCACACCAGAGTAATTGCCTACATGACCGTGAGCCCCCGAGGCGAAGTTGAATAGCGAGGTCTTACCGCAGTTGGGATTACCCACGAGAGCCACATTGATCGTACGGCGCTCTTTCATGGCCATGTGATGCAGGTAGTCGTCGGGGTGGTTTTCTGGATTTAATGAGGAATGAGAAGTGAGAGATGAGGAATGTTGATTACTCTGCTGAAGATCTTGCTGGCCTTGATGGTAATCATCATTCCTAATTCCAAATTCCTCATTCCTCATTTTCCCACTCACTACCTCAATGTTGTCGGCCTCCTGGTGGCGCAGGCTCACCTCATAGCCCATCAGCTTGTACTTCACGGGATCCTGCAGTGGGGCGTTCAACAGCACCTCCACCTCCTGGCCCCTGATAAAGCCCATCTCGATGATGCGTTTACGGAAGCCGCCATGTCCCTGTACCTTCACGATGAAGCCTTTCTCACCTGTCTTCAGTTCCGATAGTTTCATATCCTTTTTGTTTTCTGCTGCAAAGGTACATAAAAAAACTTGCAATCGGGTTGCATTCCGTTGCAAGTTTCCTAAAATACCTAAAAACAGGGATAGGGTAGGGCTAGTTCTTCAAATCATTGCCAGCGTTCAGGCCAAGTATAGCTGAAATCACGCCAATAGACCACAGTCTTATTTATTATACCCGTTTTCTGGATTTTCGTACATAGTGATGGGGATTCTAAACTGCATCATCTCATCGAGGTTGTGGACGGGATGCTCCACGTCCTGTGGGATGGGACGATGGGAGAAGGTCTGGAAATAAAGCAGACAGGCATCACGCCACCATTCGGCATCGCGAGCTTGGATGCGCAGCTTACGTTGTACCTCACTGAAGCGCTGCTTATCGACGTAGGGTTGCATGGCGTCCCAGGCGGCGAGGAAGTGGCGGGCTTGATGGACACCATCGTCGTACTTGTGGCAGAGTTCGTCCCAGAACGTACGTCCACTCTTCATCTTGTGATCCCAAGGCACGTGGTGGAACCATGTGAGCAGCGTCTCAGGGCAGGTGTTGATATCGTTGTAGAGACGACAAAGCTCATAAGGATATTGCATGACGTTGGCTGAGCCGTTTACTGTGCGGTCAAAACCCATACCAATGCTGTCGGCACGATGATAATAGGGGGGTGTCCAGTCGGCTCTCAGACCTTTCGGACTATACCAAGGCTCAGGACCGTAGTGATGAACACCGGCAAAGATATGGTGGATGCCTAACGGCATCATATAGTTGACGGCGGCCTCACGACTATCAAGCATGATCTGCTTGACAGAACTGAGCATCCGCTCGTCGTTTGAGAAGGTCTGGCGAAGCCACTCGTTGGCGATTTGCTCAGATGTCAGTGAGGGGTTCCAGACTGCACGCCCGAAGGCGTACCAGTTGGCCTGTGCGAAGTGGTGGCCGCACCAGTTGGTGTCGTCGCCGATATTCGCTACTCCGGCCATCGCTCTCAGACTCGCGGGCTTTACAAACGAGAAGAATTCCTGCCACAACGGGGCGAGATAGACAAGGTGGTTGGCAGCACCGAGATACTCCTGCGTAAGTTGGAACTCCACCATCATCTGAGTCTTCTGCATAGCGGTGAACAATGGACTATAAGGCTCGCGGGGTTGGAAGTCCACAGGGCCGTTTTTGATCTGGATGATGACGTTATCGGCAAACTGACCGTCGAGAGGCATAAACTCCAAATAGGCTTGGTTAGCACGGTCAGGGCTCTGGGGCGCATAGACAAAGGCTCGCCACATCACAATGCCGTTGTGGGGTTTCAGTACACCTGCCAGCATGTTGGCTCCGTCGGCATGTGTACGTCCGAAGTCCTGTGGTCCGGGCTCACCCTCGGAGTTGGCCTTCACCAGGAAACCGCCGAAGTCGGGAATCAAGCGGTATATCTCGTTCACCTTGTCTTTCCACCAACCGATGACCTTGGCATCAAGCGGATCGGCAGTTTTCAGTCCACCAATCTTTATTGGCGAGGCGAAGTTGATGGAGAGATAGACGCGGATGGCGTAGGGACGCAACTGGTCGGCGATGGTCTTGACCTTCTCCAGATTCTCTGACGAGAGTGCCTCGGGCTTGGCGTTCACATTGTTGAGAACAGTCCCGTTGATACCGACAGAGGCATTGGCACGAGCGTACATTTTCATGTGCTCCGGATTTGGATTGAAGAAGATGCTCTTTCCCGCAAAACCGCGCTCGCAGGTGCCGTTGGGGTTATCCCAGTGGTTCAGGATACGCAGGTCATAGAAAGGCTTCTCGCTGATGTCGAGCGAGGATGAGGAATTACCTGTCTGTTGCAGGCGCAACAGGTGATAGGCTCCATAGAGCAGGCCAGCGTCATTGGCAGCGGCTATCACGATTTTATCGCCCTGACTCTTGATGGTGTAGCCATCCTTGGCCAAGCCCTTTTGACGTTTCAACATGACAGGCCCGCCCTGCCAATATGTTTGCAACTCTGTCATGGCCGTTCCCTTGATACCCGTTACGATTGCAGCAGTGTTTGCTGTTTCCATGCGTAACCACAGACGGCTACCGTCTTCGTCAGTGGCAGCGACACTCCATCCTGTGATGAGTAGCATGAAGGCTGAGAAAAAGAATCTTTTCATTGTCATATTATTTCCTGTTGTTATGATAATCTGCTGCAAAGATAAGCAAAATCTGGGAAATATTTGGAAATATGTGGAATAATGCTTAACTTTGTTGCGAAATTCAATCGAAGATGAAAATATGAAAAGAAACTGGTTTTTAGCTTTTGGCCTTTGGCTCTTTACTTTTGGTGCTTCGGCACAGACACAGTGGCAGCTGTTCGATGACGGCTGGCTGTTCACGCATGATGGCAAGACCATCAATGTAGATTTACCTCATGACTGGGCGATAGCATATGCTCCCAATCCGGCAACTGGTGCCACGGGGACGGATGGCGGTTGGTATCCAGGCGGCAAGGGGGAATACAGGAAGACGTTTAATACACCCGATGCCGAGATTGTCAGGCTGCACTTCGAGGGCGTCTACCAAAAGGCCGAGGTCTTCGTCAATGGACAGAAAGCCGGGCAGCATGCTTATGGTTACACACCGTTTACCGTCGACATTACACCTTATTTATATAAGAATAAGCGGTTGAATGAAGTGCTTGTGTCTGTTGATAACTCTGAACAACCTAATTGTCGTTGGTATACTGGCTCGGGTATTTACCGCCACGTGTGGCTAGAGACGATGCCTGCCCTGCATATTGCAGAGAATGGCGTGTTCGTCACCACTCCTGAAGTGTCCTCAGATAAAGCCATTGTTCAAGTGGAAACAACGGTCCAGAACGAATCCGACCGTGATAGGAGCGCCTTAGTAGCAGTAGGTGTCGGTCAGATGATGGTCAGCGTGCCTGCACATCAGTCGAAGACTGTATCAACCTCATTCGTTGTGAGGAATCCGCATTTGTGGTCGCCTGATGATCCATATCGCTATGAACTGAAAGCCGAACTTAAAGAGGAGGGTGAGATCATCGATCAAATGACTGTGAACTACGGCATTCGCTCGTTCTCATACGATGCTGAGAAGGGCTTTGTGCTGAATGGTAAATCGCTGCTCATCAATGGTGCCTGTGTACATCACGACGATGGTGTGCTGGGTGCGATGGCTTTTGATGCGGCAGAGATTCGGAAGGTAAGGCAGATGAAGGAGGCCGGCTTCAACCTGATACGTACCAGTCATAACCCCACCACCCGTGCTTTCCTCGACGCCTGCGACTCCATTGGAATGCTCGTTATCGGCGAAGCCTTCGACGGTTGGCGCACAGCTAAGAAACCCTACGATTACTCTACGCTCATCGATTCGTGCTACAGAGAAGATATCCGTGCGATGGTGGAGCGCGACCGCAACCATCCCAGCATCATCTGTTGGAGCATCGGCAACGAGGTGATAGAGCGCAAGGACATACGCGTAGTCCATACTGCGAAGATGTTGAAGCAGGCCATCTTGGACTACGATCAGACACGCCCCGTGACAGAGGCGCTCTGTGCTTGGGATAGTGACTGGGAAATCTACGACCCACATTTCGATGTGCTGGACATCGGTGGCTATAATTATATGATCTTTAAACACGCCTCTGACCATCAGCGTAACCCCAAACGAGTGATGTGGCAGACAGAGAGCTATCCGCGCGATGCTTTCAAGAATTGGGCACTCGTACACGACTATCCTTACATCATCGGCGACATCGTTTGGACGGGTCTCGATTATCTTGGCGAGTCAGGCATTGGTCGTAATTACTATGATGGCGAGACTCCAGGTGAACATTGGCGTGATGGTGGCGTGCCCGATTGGCATGGAGCCTATTGCGGCGACGTCGACATTACCGGCTGGCGCAAACCGATCAGTCATTATCGCCAGATGCTCTGGAACTCTGCTAATGACTTATATATGGCAGTGAAGGAACCCGATGGTTATCATGGCAATATTCACCAGACGGCCTGGAGTGTATGGCCTACATGGGAATCTTGGAATTGGCCAGGATGGGAAGGAAAAACCATCGAGGTGGAGGTCTACACCAAAGCCCCCGAGGTGACATTGTATCTGAATGATAAGGAGATCGGACGGAAGAAAGTAGATCGTAGCACTGAGTTTAAGGCTGTGTTCAGTATACCTTACGAACCAGGAACACTGCGTGCCGAGGCTGGTGGTAAGAGCGTTACGCTCAGTACCGCTGGTGAACCTGCAAAGATACGCCTGACTGCCGATAAATCTATACTGAAGGCTGATGGACAGGATCTTGCATACGTTACGCTTGAAGTTATCGATAGCAAAGGGCGTTTATGTCCCGATGCTGCTATCCCTTGTGAGGCATTCGTGCAAGGACAAGGCCGTCTGATGGCATTTGCCACTGCCGATCTGAAAGACCAGGAACCGAAGACATCATCGCACGTTACCACATGGAAAGGTCGTGCACTATTGGTGGTACGCAGCGGTAAGTCCAAAGGCAAAGTACAGGTAAGAATCAAAAGCAGCCTGCCAACTGCCAATATGACCATTAAAACGAAATAATTATGAAAAGAAGTCTCATCATACTGACATCGTTATTGGCTTTAGCAGTTCATGCCCAGACTACACCTGATTGGGAGAACCCTGCAGTGCTTGGCATCAACAAACTGCCGTACCATGCGACGCTGCAACTGCCGTCGAAATGGAAGGAGTGCAAGGAGATCGTTAGTCTTGACGGCCAGTGGCTATTCCATTGGAGCCCTAAGCCAGAGGACAGACCTGCCGATTTCTATCGCGAAGACTACGATGTCAGCAGTTGGGACAGAATCACAGTGCCAGGAAATTGGCAGACGCATGGTTACGGTACACCTATTTATATTAATATCAACTACCCATTCGTACGCAATCGTCCCAGTGTGACCACCGAGCCGCCGAAGGACTGGACGGCCTACGAGAATCGTAACCCAGTGGGCTCATACGTCACCTACGTTGATGTAACGAAGGAGATGCTCTCAAAGAATCTCATCCTCCACTTCGGAGGTGTCCACTCGGCGATGTACGTTTGGATTAATGGACAGAAAGTGGGCTATAGCCAGAACTCCATGTCACCAGCGGAGTTCGATGTGACCAAGTATATGCGAGAGGGTAAGAACAAGCTTGCCGTTGAGGTCTATCGTTGGTGCGACGGCAGTTATCTGGAGGATCAGGACATGTGGCGACTCTCGGGCATTTTCCGTGAGGTGCAGCTCTGGGTGCGCCCATTGGTGCACATCGCAGACTACCGCGTGACAGCCGTTCCCAATGCTGATTTCTCGCAGGCCGAGGTAAAGGCCCGCATTAGCCTCTGCAACACCGGTATACAGAAGGCCAGTAACCTGCAGGTGGTGCTGAAAATATCACAGGGGGACGGTTCTTTTGTTACATCAGCTGGTGATGTAACAAAAGAACCGTCCCCCTGTGATATCCACCCTGGCGATACGACTGCCATCGAACTCACCTGCACCATCGACAATCCGCGTCTTTGGTCGGCAGAGAAACCGAACCTCTATCCTTTCAGCGTCGAACTACAAGACCAAAATGGTTCTGTCGTGGAGCATTTTGACTACCATTTGGGTGTGAAACGTGTGGAGTGCGTCGGTGAGGTGTTTAAGATCAACGGCAAGAACGTAAAACTGCGTGGCGTGAACCGTCACGACCACCATCCCCGCACAGGTCGCTACGTCAACGATGCCACTTACGAGCTGGACCTGCGATTGATGAAGCAGGCGAACATCAACTTCCTGCGTACCTCGCACTATCCCGATCGCGAATACCTTTATGAACTCTGCGACCGCTGGGGTATCTATGTCATGGACGAGGCCAATCAGGAGTCTCACGGCTACGGTTATGCCAACCAGGTGATGGGCGAAGACCTGTCTTTCCAGCGTGCCCACATCGACCGCGCAGAGTCGTTGGTAAAGCGCGACTATAACCACCCGTGCGTCATCTTTTGGAGCCTTGGCAACGAGGGTGGGGTAGGTCCCAACATCCAAGCCATGTACGATACCGTTGTCGCCCTCGACAGCACTCGTCTACCTTTCTACGACTGTCATCCGCGTTATTCTGCGCTTCACGACTTCGGCTATCCTACGCCCGATGTGCTGAAAGCCGAGGCCGAGAAGGAAACAGAGAAACCGCTCATAGCCCGTGAATATGCTCATGCCATGGGCAATTCGATGGGTAATTTCCAGGAATACTGGGATGTCATCTATGCCGACTCCAGCATTGCCGGTGCTGCCGTATGGGACTGGGTGGACCAAGGATTATATCCAATTGAATATTCACAATTCACAATTGACAATTCACAATTTCTCTACGGTGGCGATTTCGGCGACCAGCCTAATGACGGCCCTTTCTGTATTAATGGCCTCGTTGGTCCCGATCGTAAACCCCATCCCCACTACTATGAGGTACAATATGTCTACCAGCCTATTGCGTTTAAACAGGAAGGTGACTCTATCCGAATCATCAATCGGGATTTCTTTACAGAACTCAACGAATACGATTATTATTGCGAGGTATATCACAATGGTGAATTGGTCTCGGGCTGTATCCCCATTCTACATGGAGACAAGTTCGAGATTCCTTATCCCTATTATCCCTACAATGAACCAGAGTTGATACTGAATGTCTATGCCCGTCTGCGTCAGGACACACCTTGGGCACAGGCTGACTATACCATCGCTCGCGAACAGTTTATCTTAAAGCCAGAGGAATTTTGGTCAGCCTTTGGAGGCGAACCTGCTAAAGTGCAAAAGACGGCTGAAGGTCTGGTGGCATATACAGAACACGGAACCGTCACGATTAACAGCTCAGGTGCTCTTGCCAGTTGGATGGTTGATGGCAGTGAGATGCTGACGAGTCCGTTAGAACCATACTTCTGGAAACCAGAGAACGACAATCAGCATGCCGCCCAGTTCGCCCAGCGATTAGGTGTTTGGCGCGATGCCGTCACTAAGCGTACCTATAAATCATTCCGCACGGAGGCTGGCGACGACGGTCTGAAAATCATCAGCGAGACAACGCTCCCTGTGGGGGCAGACCTGACCATCACCTATACCATCCTCCATGATGGCCGCATCAAAGTGGATATGGATTATCGTCCTACGGCTACCGAAATTCCTCTACTGCCCAAATTCGGCATGCGAATGCGTCTGCCTGCCGACTTCACCCAGATCCGCTATTATGGTCGTGGACCGTGGGAGAACTACCCTGATCGCAAACGTTCCGCCTTCATCGGCATCTACGAGACCTCGCTCCAGGACTACGAGACCGAGTATATCCATCCCCAGGATAATGGCAACCGTTGCGACATCCGTTGGTTTGAGATAGGCTCCGACTCTGGGAAAGTGCGCATCGACGGTTTCCAACCCCTCTGTATCCGTGCCTGGGACTATGGCGAGGAGGATCTTGATGCCGCTCCCCGTCATCCCCAAGACATTCAGCGTGGCCGTTTTGTCAATCTCAATATCGATCTCAACATCCACGGCGTGGGCGGCGTCGATACCTGGGGACAGCGCACCTTGCCCCAATACACCATCGATGGCAACCAGCCCTACCACTATACCTTCATTCTTAGTAATTCAGAAGCCGCCGGCATGTAAATGCCAGATTTCACAAAAGCGCCGCATATATTTCAGGTTGCGAGTTGTTTTCCTCGTCGATCTCCTTAATCAACTGTTCTGTTGTTGGTAGATACAGTTGATACTTGCTAGCTAATATCGTGGAATTATCTTCGGGCAGAGCCATCTTTACCACGGTATCTTCAATCTGAATCAACATACGATATTGACTCCAATTCAATTGCGAACGCACTGTGGACGCAATTGGATATACTCT
>JAEEGL011160222.1_pt1 | contig 12962 bp, 6 predicted proteins | sample 9134231 | NCBI WGS metagenome assembly JAEEGL01 (sample SAMN16246548, study PRJNA631951) | gut metagenome | biome: gut microbiome; feature: rumen; material: fiber-attached | host: Bos | place: Iran: Karaj | collected 2018-10 | reverse complement strand
GGCTCGTCGAGCAGGGCCATGGAGCCGGTGAGGTAGAAGGCGGAGTTATGCTTGCCGTCGGGGGTGACCATCGGCGAGGGCCAGGGGTGCATGAAGTGTATGTGGCTCTCGGGGTTGTGGAAGGCCAGGGCGACGGAATCGCCCTGCACCGTGGCGGACTTTATGCGGAGGTTGGCAATGCACCACATCTCGTGGAGGACAAGCTCGGTTGATTGACCATTGACCATTGACCATTGACCATTGGCTAGCGCAGTTCGGGGGACATAAATGGTCTCCTTCTCCTTGTCAACACTCAGGATGCGAGGCATCAGCTCGAAGGGGTCGGTACTACTACATGGAACGTTGCGGGCACGGACGGCCTTGCGTCCGTTGACCCAGAGCTGACGGAACTCCAGGGGACGGCCGTTCCAGAGAGGAACGTCGGCCACCCAGAGACGGCCTTTCTTGCGCCAACCCGTTATCTGCACGCCTCCGCTGAGGATGACGCCCTCGCCGCCAACGATGCGGGTACCGCTGTCCTCGGGTCTTATCACGATAGGTTGCGACAGGCGGTAGGTGCCTGCCTGTAGCTGAAGGATGGTCGTTGCCGGGTCAGTTGTCTGTACCCCTGACCCCTGTAGCCGATGCAGCCTCGCCTCCTGCAGGGCCTTCTCGATGGTGAACTCGCCGGGAGAGACGCTCACGGTATACTGCTCTGATGCCGAGAGGGGCGCGCTGTGCGCTAAATGATAAATGATAAAGGATAAATGATAAATGATAAAGGATAAATGATAAGTCCGTCGGCTATGTTCTCTGTTTTTCATAGTTCTTCATTGTAATTCACGGGCAAAGTTAGTAATTATTCTGCATACGGCCAAATCTTAAATGATAAATGATAAATGATAAATGATAACTTGACCCAGTTTGACGTTTTTAGTGCATTTTCTTTGGTAGTTTGGAAAAATCTGCCTATCTTTGCACCCGTATTAATTATTGTATTATGCAAGAGACCAGACAGAACAAGATTGCGCGGCTGCTTCAGAAGGAGCTGAGCGTGATATTTCAGGAGCAGACGCGCTCCATGCACGGTGTGATGGTCAGCGTGACACGCACGAAGGTGTCACCCGACCTGAGTGTATGCACCGCCTACCTGAGCATCTTCCCCTCGGAGCGGGCAGAAGAGCTGCTACAGAACATTGAGAAGAACAACCAGCAGCTGCGCTATGCACTGGGCCAGCGCGTGCGCTACCAGCTTCGCATCGTTCCCGAGCTGCGTTTCTTCGTCGATGACTCGCTGGACTACATAGACCGCATCGACGAGTTGCTGGGGCGCGCTGCGCGCTAAATGAGAAGCGCTTCGCTAAATGATAAATGATAAATGAAAAATGATAAATGAAAAATGATATGAAGAAACTACTACTTACTGTTGTTATGACAGCCATGACCTGGTTGTCGGCAAATGCACAGGGCAGCTGGCCTGTGGTCATCAACGGCTCACTTATCGACTGGTATCGTCAGGTGTCCGACAGCACCGGCAACTTGGTGTGGGCCCAGTTCCCGCCTGGCGGTGATAAATGGATGGACGTGTATGGGTATGAGCACACCACGACATCCAACCGAGGTATGCTCGCCCTGGCGGTCAGTCCGGGTACTCCCATGCCCCTGCAACCTACGTTCCGCATACGCAACACCATGCTCACCGGCAACTGCGGCGGCATCTACAAGGGAGGAAATGAATACTACTCCTTCAACGGTCACCCCGTGGAAGTATACAAGTGGTATGGCGAGGAAACCTACATCGACACGGAGTTGGAGATTGATGTCCTGAAGTGGACATGGGACACCCTTGACAACGAGGGAAACTACACCAACGCAAGATATGAGGTGCTGGGCAAGATAGACTATCAGCCCACCGACCTGGCCTACTATCCTGAAGACGACATCGTCTATGGCGTGTTCAAGACGGAGACGGGCGGCTACCGACTGGCTACGCTAGACCTTGCGACCCTGCAGGTGAGCTTTATCTCGACAAGTGAGATGCAGGAGGGCCGCGAGCTGCGCACTCTGGCCTGTAACTCCAAGGGAGAGCTCTTTGGCACCGACAAGAACGGCTATGTCTACTCCGTCAGCACCACCGACGGCAGACTCACCCGAATTGGTTACATGGGCTTCAGGAGCCAGGCAGACATGATGTCGGCAACGTTTGACTACCGCACGGACAAGATGTACTGGCTGGGATTCATGAACAACGGACTGAAGAACACACCCAACGCAGACGGCAGCTACACGAAGAGCGTCGCCGAGGGCGGACGTGACACGGGTCTCTACGAGATTGACACCAAGACGGGCGACGCTACGCTCCTGGGAAAGACGAACTTCGTCAACATCATCTATGAGTATGACAAGGACGGACAGGTGGAAGGTGCCCATGGCGAGAGATATGGCAAGATGCAGATGACAGGCATCTATGTCGATGGCAGCATCGTCAGGAAGAGCTACGACCTGAAAGTTTCTATCAAGAGCAGCCCCTTGCAGATGGCCGTTGACCAGGAGAGCTACGGCAACGTCATCGTGACGGTGAAAAACCGTGGTGCGAAAGCCATGCCTGGCAGGAGCTATGCCTTGGCACTCTATGCCGACAACACACTCGTGGGATATGTAGACAGCGTGGGAACGGAATATGCTACGCAGAACCTTGCACCCTTCGCCTCACAAGACTATTATTTCAGCTATACCAAGCCACAGTCGGCCGGTGACAAGACACTGAGCGTTATCGCCATCTGCAATATCGACGAGAAGCCGGAGAACAACACGGCTACGGCCTCCGTGCATGTGGTCTCCACCAAACAGCTGCCTGTGCCTGAGATTACGGGCGAGATGTACGAAGGAAAGGTGTACCTCACCTGGAAGAATCCCAGGGGAAAGATCGTGGAGAATGTTGAGAACTACATGCCCTTCACCTACGACGGCATGGGCGCGTGGATCATGTATGACGGCGACGGCGGTTACACGCAGAGCATGGGTTCTGTCAGCTATCTCAACTGGAACACCCCCAAAGCGTTCATCGTCATGAACCCCAAGGAGGCCGGACTCAGCAGCACGAAATACAAGTCCCATAGCGGCAACAACTATTTCGCCGCTTGCTGGACATCGTCGACAAGCAACGGTTCATCGCGAATACCCAACAACGACTGGCTCATATCGCCAGAGCTGAGCGGTATGCCGCATACCGTCAGCTTCTGGGCAAAGGGCGTGGAGGGCACTGAGCAGGTGCGGGTGCTCGCAACGGCAAAGGAATACAAGTCGGTCTACGACATGGACGCCAATGACTGGACAGTCCTGAGCGAGACATTCCAGGTGAGTAGCAGTGAATGGAAGGAGTACAAGATCCAGATGCCGCAGGAGTACAAGCATTTCGCCCTGCAGTGCTGTAGTCAGAGCGGCAAGGCCCTCATGCTGGATGACATTTCATACGAGATACCCATGAAGACCCTCACCGGCTACCGGGTCTACCGCAATGGACAACTTATAGCACTGCTCACGGCCAGCACCACCTTGTACACCGACCCCAATCCCGTTACCGATGGCTACTACTACGTGACGGCCCTGTATGATGCCGGCGAGTCGGGACCGTCCAACATATACGGAAAGGTGCCTGAACCCGAGCCCGAACCAGAGCCAGAGCCTGAACCACTGAAAGGCGATATCAATGGCGACGGTGTTGTCGACGTGTCGGACGTGGCACAAGTCATCGACTACATGGCTATGGGGATTTATGATGTTTTGTCCGATGTCAATAACGACGGTTCGGTGGATGTGGCCGACATCGCTGAGATTATAGATGCCATGGCAAAGAATTAGCCTTATATGAAGAGGTTACTCTTTCTCGTAGCGACCTTGCTCGTCAACGTTTTGTCTGTAGGGGCAGACACCGTGCCGCCCCGGAACAGGGAGATGGTGACGCAGCAGGAAGCCCTTCAGCGGGCGGCTCAGTTTCTGGCCGCCCGCTACGACATTAACGCCACTAAGGTAAAAAGACAGCCCAGAAACACCCCGCAGCTGCAGGCTACCATGCTGCCAGAAAGCCTATCCACAGAACAGCCTCCCTATTACGTATTCAACGTAGGCAGTGCCGACGGCTTTGTCATTGTCAGTGCCGACAACCGTGTACCAGCCATTCTGGGCTATGCTGACAGCGGCTCGTTCGTGGCAGACAGTCTCCCTGATAACTTCCGTGCCTGGCTCGATGACTACGCAGAGGAGATCTCCTCCCTCTCCTCCTGTCCGGTAGACTGCGACAGTGTCGCAGCTCCCACTGGCCCTCAGCCACGCAAGGCCCCTTTCATCAGGCGCTCCGTAGCTCCCCTGCTCTCCACCACGTGGAACCAGAACGATCCCTATAACCGTCTGGTGCTTGACACCGCCGTATACAGCGATGTATGCTATACTGGTTGCGTAGCCACCGCCATGGCGCAGCTGCTCTACTACCACGCACAGCGAACAGGACGACCTGTGGCCACCACGGCAGAGATACCCTCCTACATCACCCGCAAACCTGTCTACAGGGTAAACGGAGTGGAGCAGGGTACACCCTTTGACTGGGCCAACATGCAGAACAGCTACTATACCAACGCTGCCATCTTGACAGACCAGCAGCGGCGACAGGCCGATGCCGTAGCCCAGCTCATGCACATCTGTGGGGCATCCGTGCGCATGAAGTACGGAACGTCGTCATCGGGTGCCGACAGCGGACTGGTGCCCGATGCGCTGAAGAAATACTTCGGCTACGACCAGGCCTTGCGCATGGCCGACCGCTACGACTACACCAACAGCCAATGGAATGACCTGATATACGGCGAGCTGGCAGAACAGCGACCAGTCTACTTCTCCGGAGCCTCGTCGGGTGGAGGCCACGCCTTCATCATCGATGGTTTCGACGGTGACGAGATGTTCCACTTCAACTGGGGATGGGGAGGCCACTGCGATGGCTACTACCTCCTCAGCCTCTCCAACCCCACCGACAAGAAAGGCATTGGTGCCGGCAACAGCGACGACGGCTACACCATGCGACAAGGGGCCATCGTCGGCGCACAGCCCGAAGGAACCGAGCCAGTGGTGATTCCCGACCCACCACAGCAACCGACGAACAGGAATGTCAGTCTCCAGCTGCTCAACCTGACGTATGACGGCACACCGACTGCCAAGCGACCCCTGAAGGTGTCGGCAGTGATAAGAAACAGTGGTGACGAGTTCTACGGCAACATCCACCTCTTCACCAAGAAAGTAGGGCTGTTTCTCACTGATACCTGTTCCGTGGGCGTGACACTCATGAATGGTCAGACGCAGACCGTGGAGTTCACCATCACGCTGACAGAGGCCCGGGACTATGAGGTGAGGCTCTTCACTGACATCCAATCAGTTGGCGACCTGTATGCAAGCACCATCACGGTGATGGCGGCAAGACCGACCAGCAACAACGTTGACCTGGCTATCGACATGCAGCTGAGCAGACTGGATGACACCCAGAAGCTCTTCATAGGCAAAAAGGTTCACATGAAAACGACCATCAGCAATAACACCAGTACCGACTACGAGGGAATCCTGACCCCTTTGCTCTTTGCTTCCGGTGAGTTTTCCTACCAACTGGAGAGGCGCATCGTCGGAGCGTACACCACGATTGTCATCGAAGAAGACTACGACGTGTCGACGGGTAGTCGCTACATCCCCGTGTGCATCACCGACATCCCCGGCCGCCAGATGGTCTATCAGCCCAATCCTTTCTACTACTACGTGAAGCCATGCGTGATTGTGTATTATGCCGATGGCAGCAGCCAGGTGCTCGATGCAAAAAGGGATGTGACCATCCCAGCCGATGCCGTGGTCGTTGACCTCGTGGGCAATGATAACACCAAGTATGTCAAGCCTAGTGCCAATCCCAACTGCGTGTATTTCCTCTCCAGTGAGCTATCTGCTCCTTCAGGACTGTCCACCAATGTGGTGAAGGGTTCTTCCTGCAAGATGCTGACGCTTAGCGATGATGGACTGCCCTTCATGCCCATAGCCGACTTCACCGCCGACAGCGTAGTCTACACACGTACTTTCGACAGTGGGATGACCACGGCCGGTTCTGTCAACATTCCTTCATGGACTACCCTCTGTCTGCCGTTCACCGCCAATCGCTGCCTGTTTGCTGACGGTACTGAGGCACGGTGGATGAAGCATGAGAACGATGTGGGTCACAACTTCTGGCTTATGGAGTTCATTGGCGATGAGTACGGCACCCTCTTCTTCGCTCCGACAAATGAGTTGCGGGCTTATACTCCCTATCTCGTCAATGTGCCAGGAGTGGGGGTGACGGGTTATCGTGACATGACCTCGACACCGATTTCCTTCTGTGGGCGTAAGACAACCATCAGGGCAACGTCATCGAGTGTCGCCGCCAGCACCCGGTTCAAGTTCGTAGGAACGATGGTTAATGTCAATGACGGAAGTGGTGCCTATACCATTGACCCCGACGGACAGCAATGCCGCCGTGACTACGTGAGCGCAAGGCCCTTCAGGGCATACGTCAAGGCGGTAAGCAATAATACCGCGCCAGCAGAAGTCGTGCCTATGAACATTGCCACCTTCTCCACGAACCCGATAGACAAGAAGGGCGATGTGAACGCCGACGGGGAGGTGGACGTGGCCGACATCTCGGCGGTGATAAACATCATGGCGGGCTATGGCACAGGTGTTGCTTCAGAGAGGGCCGATGTCAATGGCGACGGGGAGGCGGACGTGGCCGACATCTCGGCCATCATCAACATAATGGCAGGAAATTGAGTCACAGCTCCAGTAATATATGAAACTTCGGGCAAGACATATCGTCATCACTATGGCAATCATCGTTGCTATGGTGCTGGCGCTGCCATTTCTGGTGTATGTCCCCCCGGTACAGAAGTGGCTTGTCGACAAAGCCACGAGCATGGCCTCAGAGGCCACAGGACTCGACATCAGCATCGGAGCTGTCAGCCTCCGTTTCCCCTTGACGCTGAGCCTGGAAGACGTGATGGTGACGCGCCCGCCAGACGCTGACACCATCGCCTCTATTGGCCGCGTCGATGCCAGCCTGGCAGTGCTTCCCCTCTTCAGCCTCCGTGCCGAACTGGGTGGCCTCAGCGTCAGTGATGCCAGTCTCAACACCCTCGACCTCATCAGCGACACCCAAGTCCAAGGCGACATCGGCCAGCTGGCCGTCGGCTCCACCTTGGCAGACATCAATGCCGGTAAGGTCGATGTCTCGTCGCTGCTCCTTGCCGATGCCGACCTCTGCGTGCTCCTCTCCGACACCGCCGCTGTAGACACCACCGAGAGCGAAGCCCTTCCCTGGCTTATCGCCCTCCGCGAAGCCACCCTCACCAATGTCTCTTGCAACGTCCATTTCCCCGACGATTCCATCGTCATCGCCACCACGCTCGCAAAAGCCGTCGCTACCGATGCCAGCATCGACCTCCTCCAAGAGCGTTACGCCCTGGCCTCCCTTCGTATCGACCAAAGTGCCCTCGTCTACGACCTCCCATACGAGCCACGTCTGGAGCAAAATGCCGACGGCCAGCTCATGGACTACTCCCACCTCAGCTTCACCGACTTCTCCCTGGCCGTAGACTCCATTGTCTACCTCGACCCTGACCTGAGCCTTGCCGTGCGTCATGCCAGCCTGAAGGAACAGTGCGGCCTTCAGCTCACCGACCTTTCCGCTTCCGTCACCCTCGACAGTCTCGGCATACGCATCCCCTCACTCGCCCTGAGCACCCCCTCATCCTCCCTAATCGGCCTGGTCAGCCTCGACTACGCCGCCTTCGACGCGCAGCAAATCGAAAGTAGTACCACTCCTAATGCGCAGCAAATCGAAAATAGAAAATCCGTAAATACTAAATTATCCCTCGATGCCTCCCTTTCCCGCCACGACATCGCCCACTTCTACACCGTGAAGGGTCTCCCCGAATGGCCTCTCACCATCAAGGCCAAAGCCAACGGAAACCTTGCCGCCGCTACCATCGAGGAGTTCGCCCTCGACATTCCCACAGTTCTCCATGCCGAGGCCAGCGGCACACTCGCCCTCTCCTCGTTCACCTCTCAACCCCCAACCCACCAACCCTCAACCCTCAACTATCAGCTCTCCCTTCAGAATCCCTCCTTTCTCCACTCCACCTTCGGCATAGACACCAAAAGCCTCCACATTCCGGCTGGCCTTCGTCTCGACGGCACCGTTTCTTCAACTGGCCCGCAATACACCGTCAACCTCACTGCCCGCGACGGTCAGGCCACCATCAAAGGCCATGCACTCCTTGACACCCATGCCGAGGCCTACACTGCCAACCTCGACATTGCTGACCTTAACGTCGCACGCTTCATGCCCGATGTAGACTGCATCCTCTACCAAGCCACCATCAGTGCCCGTGGCCACGGCTACGACCCCTATAGCCCAAAGACCTTCATCGAGGCAGCTGTCACACTCGACAGTCTCACTTACGACCAGTGGCAGGCCGACAGCGTCCACCTTGCCGCCACCGTTGAGGATGCCCGCACAACTGCCACCCTCGCCCTCCACAACGTTCAGGGTAGGGGCATCTCTGGTCGTCGGCTCGACATTGGTCTCAACGGCGACATCAAGGTGGAGACCAATCTCAAGGACAGTCACAAGCTCTCTGGACTGCTGAAAGACTTTGAAATCACCGATTCCACCGGTACTTATCATCCCGAGAACCTGGGTGTACTCCTTGCCGCACGCCCTGACACTACCTACGCCCGCATCCAGAACGGTAACTTTATCGTGAAGCTTGATGCCAGCGGCCCCTACGACCGTCTGCTCCAGAGCCTCACCGCCCTTGCCGACACCATCGGCCACCAACTGGACAACCGCATCATAGACCAGGGACAGCTCAAGCAGATGTTCCCCACCATGCGTCTCTACGTCACCAGCGGACGTGAGAACGTGGCGGCGAGATTCCTCCGTGCCTCGCGTGACATCGACTACAAAGAGCTACTTGCCGACATCACCATGTCGGCTACTGGGGGCATCAACGGACAGATGAACATCCATAGCCTTAGCATCGGAACCACCCGCATCGATACTGCACAGGTGACGCTGAAAGACTCTGACCACGGCCTGACCTATCAGGCACGTGTCGCCAACGGGAAAAAGAATGCGACACCCCTCACTGCACTCTTGGACGGTCACCTCTACGAACACGGTGCCCGTGTGGGGTTGCGTGTGTTCGACAAGGACGGACGCATGGGACTACGGATAGGCACTCAGGCATCGATGGAATCGGATGGAATACGCTTTACGCTCCTGCCCAAGAATCCCACCATCGCCTACCGTGAGTTTACCATCAACGATAACAATTACCTCTTCCTGCGCAACGACACCCGGTTGAGCGCCAAGCTGGAGATGGAGGACAACGACGGCACCACTATCGATGTCTACTCTGAGGAGGAAGACAGCACACGTCTGCAGGACCTCACCGTGAGCGTGGCAAAGCTAAACCTCAAGCAGTTGACGGAAGCACTGCCTTTCATGCCCGCCATCGGAGGATTGCTCAACGGCGACTTCCATATCATCATGGACCAGCAGAAACAAATCTCTGTAGCCGCCGACGTAGATGTGGACAACATGGTCTACGAGGGCAACGCCATGGGCAACATCAACACCGAGTTCGTTTACCTGCAAAATACAGATAACACCCATTCCATCGACGGAATCCTACTGCGCGGGGACAAACAAGTAGCCTCGCTGGAAGGAAAATACATCAACAAGAAAGTCTCCGATGGTCATGAGCATCTTGATGTCCTGCTCTCGCTCGTGAACACCCCGCTGGACATGGCCAACGGCTTCATCACCGACCACATCGTGGGTTTGGAGGGCTACGCCAACGGCCAGCTCTCCATGAACGGCCCACTCAGCAACCTCATCATCGACGGCAGTGTTCGCCTCGACTCTGCGACCATCTTCAGTACTCCTTACGGCATCCGCATGGGCATCGACGACACGCCGATAAAGATAGAACGCTCTAAGCTGACACTCAATGACTTCAAGCTCTATGCCACTCCGGAATACCGTGAAAAAGGCGTGCTCGTCAGCACCCTCAACTTTGTGAACAAGGCCATCGGTGCCGGCTCCCAAGCTGCCGACACCGTCGCGTATGTAACCATTACCGGCACTGCCGACTTCAGTGTCGACGGCCCTGCCCCGCTCGACTTCCGCATCCGCGCCAGGGAGCTGCAGCTTATCAACTCCCGTCAGCAGGTCGGTTCACTGCTCTATGGCAAGGGTTTCGTCAGCCTCATGACCATGGTGCGGGGCACGATGGAGAAGATGACCGTCCGCGGACGCCTCAATGTACTTGGCAAGACCGACCTCACCTACTTGCTCCTAGACTCGCCGCTCTCTACCGACAACCAGATGGACGAATTGGTGAAATTCACTGATTTCAACGATAGCACCCAGACGGCCGTCGTGCACCGTCCCGTGCCCAACGGCATGGACGTGAACCTCACCGTTTCCATAGACCAAGGCGCACATATACGCTGTGGACTGAACGCTGACCAGTCGAACTACATCGACATCTTTGGCGGTGGCGACCTGCGCCTGCGCATGTCGGAGACTGAGGACATGAGCCTCACTGGGCGATATACCCTCACCAGCGGCACCATGAAATACTCGCTGCCCGTCATCCCGCTCAAGACCTTCACCATCCAGGATGGCAGCTACGTGGAGTTCACCGGGCCAGTGGACAACCCCACACTGAACATCACCGCCACCGAGCGCACCCGTGCCACCGTTGGCCAGGAGGGCACGCAGAGCCGCAGCGTGGCGTTTGACTGCGGCGTGGTGGTCACCAAGACACTCAACGACATGGGACTACAGTTCATCATCTCCGCACCGGAGGATATGACCGTGCAGAGCGAGCTACAGTCCATGACCGTGGAACAGCGCGGCAAGCTCGCTGTAACCATGCTCACCACGGGCATGTACCTTGCCGACGGAAACACCGCAGGATTCTCCATGAACGCGGCACTCAGCTCCTTCCTGCAAAACGAAATCAACAACATCGCGGGCAACGCACTCAGCACCCTCGACATCAGCATGGGCATAGACAACAGCACCGATGCCAGCGGAAACAGTCACACAGACTACTCCTTCCAGTTTGCCAAGCGATTCTGGAACAACCGCCTGAAGGTGCAGATAGGCGGAAAGGTGTCCAGCGGGCAGGAGATGGAGGGGCAGAAGCAGTCGTTCTTCGACAACGTCTCCATGGAGTACCGCCTCTCGCCTACGAGCAACCAATACCTCAAGCTCTTCTACAAGCAGAACGTCTACGACTGGCTCGACGGCTACACTGGTGAATATGGTGTCGGTTATATCTACAAGCGCAAGATGAACCACTGGTGGGACATGTTCCAATTGTGGAAGAAAGATGAGCAACGGAGATAGGGAACCTTATATTTGTCGGCAACCTGTTCTATAAAACGGTATTAATGTGTTCTAAAAGGTTAAATCACAGATGATTTCCACTTTTTTTTTATGCTTTTATTTGTGGGTATAAGTGAAAATGGTTACCTTTGCAAACCATATCTACTAATATTTTAGCTTTTTGGCTCCCATTATTGCTATGACCAAATGCAGATGGCTGCTCTTGATTGGGGCATTGCTGGTGACTATGACTGGCACTGCACAGTTGTCATATAGTGATAACAGCGAGTCAGTAGTAGGTCACGCTTCCCTGCGTGACAGCCTTGTCAGTGACGAATCGTCTCTCTCTCAGACATCGGCGAAAAGTCCGCTCATAGCCGTGAAGACAAACCTCCTCTATGATGTCGCCGTCATTCCCAATATCGGAGTGGAGCTCAGGCTGGGCAGCCGATGGTCTGTAGCCGCCGACTGGTTCTACACGTGGTTCTCATCCGACAACCGCCACCGATACTGGCAAGGCTACGGCGGATATTTCACCGTCCGCCGCTACTTCGTGATGGGACGCTGCGTGGCATCGGCAGAGCGGGTGAAGGACGGTACGTGGCGGAACGGACTGAAGCCGGGAATATATGTGGTGAACGGCAAGAAGATAAGCATCAAAAGACAATAGACAATAAACAATTAACATTTTCGTTATGGGTATCATTTACAGTATCATCATTGGATGTCTCGCTGGCTTCTGCGCCGGCAAGTTAATGAAAGGTGGTGGCTTCGGCCTCATCATGAACCTCATCCTCGGTCTCTTCGGAGGTGCTCTGGGCGGATGGCTCTTCTCTCTCCTGGGCTTGGAGTGGGGTGGAATCCTCGGTCAGCTCGGTACGGCCATCGTCGGTGCCGTCGTCATCCTCTGGGTGGCATCGCTGATCAAGAAATAGCACGTTTGTTTAGGTTTGGTTCGTTCTAACTTAGGGTTTGGTTCGTCCTAACCCTAAGTTTGGTTCGTCCTAACCCCAGAGCCGGCTATCTGTGGCAAATGGAGTGCCGTCACCTAATTAAAACCGTGCTTTACCGAATAAATACACATTTTTCTTAAAAAACTTTTGTGGGTATCATTATTTTTGAGTATCTTTGTGGCCAAATTACTCAAACATACTATTTATTAATTAATTTCTTAATTTTTTATGTGGTTATTCAATTCATCTATTGGTAGGAAAGTTGTAATGTCCGTCACCGGAATTGCGCTCATCCTGTTCCTGACGTTCCACTGCGCCATGAACATCGTCGCGCTCTTCTCAGGTGAGGCTTACAACACCATTTGTGAACTCCTCGGCGCCAACTGGTATGCCGTGGTTGCTACGCTCGGACTGGCCGCGCTGGCCGTCTGTCACATCGTCTATGCCTTCATCCTGACGGCTCAGAACCGTACCGCCCGTGGCGAGAACCGCTACGAAGTGGCTACGACGGTCAACGCCGGAAAGGTGGAGTGGGCTTCGAAGAACATGCTCGTCCTGGGTATCATTATCTG
>JAEEGL010533460.1_pt1 | contig 12962 bp, 8 predicted proteins | sample 9134231 | NCBI WGS metagenome assembly JAEEGL01 (sample SAMN16246548, study PRJNA631951) | gut metagenome | biome: gut microbiome; feature: rumen; material: fiber-attached | host: Bos | place: Iran: Karaj | collected 2018-10 | reverse complement strand
CTCACGATCCCCGAGATCTTGAACCTGATGACCTTAAAACCGCGCTTGACACCGGAATTGTCGGCAAAAAACCGGAGTTCTGCGTAAAGGATTTCGGAGATCTGCTGGTCATCGGAATTGATGATTCAGAACGCAGTGTTTCGCCTGTGGTACTAGATTTGTTTGAAAAAGAACTTGCAAGAGGCATACCCGTTATCACTGTTATGCACGTGCCGCTCCCGATACCGTCGTTCGTTCCGGTGGTAAAAGAAACTCTTGAAGACAATGATTACTACCTTTTCGGTTACACCGACAGATCAGAAATTAATAAAAGATTTTATGAGCTTATTGTTTCGGATTCTTCTCCGGTCCGCGGCATTTTTTCGGGTCACATACACTTTATGAGCGAAACCGAATATCTCCCCGGCAGAAAACAGATAACGGGTGCTCCCGGTTATGGGTGGAGGGTTTCCGTAAACGTCTGATATCGTCTGAGAGATATTGACAAACTGCCTGGTTTTGAATATAATTTACAACGATAATATGCGGCAGGTGTTCCTGCCGCCGTTTGGTGTTTTAAATATATGTCAATGTTTTGTTTTTTAAGAAAAAAAGAATCCCGGGGCGGGATTGAATATATTATTGCTGGGCTTGGAAATCCGGGCAGGGAGTATGACGGGACACGTCACAACGCGGGATTCGAGGTTATCGGCAGAATAGCTGAAAAATGCGGTGTTGAGATCAAACGTGCGAAATTCGACGCGCTCTGTGCGGATACGATGATTGCCGGGCACCGTGTTTTGCTGCGTAAGCCGCAGACTTACATGAATTTGTCCGGCAAGGCTGTCAAATCAGCGTCGGATTTTTATAAAATTCCGCCTGAACGCATAATCGTGGTCTGTGACGACGTAAATCTCGATGTTGGAAGAATCAGGATCAGACGACGCGGAAGCGACGGTGGACAGAAAGGCCTGAAAGATATTATCGTTCAGATGGGGGACGGATTCCCGCGTATAAGGGTCGGCGTCGGCCGTCCACCAGAGACGGACGGCATGGTTTCATGGGTCCTCGGACATATTCCGGAAAATCTGAAGAAAGAGTTTTCTGAATCTGTCGTTAATGCCGCCGGGGCAGCGGAATGCGTAATAGAGCACGGTGTCGATGACGCTATGAACAGGTTTAACCGATGAACTTTATTACCGACCTAATCAGAGACGAGGCAGAATACGGCGCCATACTAACGGCGATAGAAGAACAGTCCAGTTTCAGACATCCACACCCTTGCCGTGTTATAGGAATGCCTGACGGTGCCCGTTCGGCACTGTTTTCCGCGCTGTCCGAGGATATAAAATCCGGGCCGGTTCTTGTCCTAGCATCAAACTATTCGGTTATGAGGAGGATGGCCGCAAACCTTTCAGAGCTTGGCAGACGCGTAAAGTGCTTTCCGCCGCGTGATCCGGTTTTTTACAACATCACAGGTTCGCACGACGCTGAGCTGGAACGTATGGTGACACTTTCCTCGATAATTCACGGAGACACAGACGTTGTCATTGCCACCCCGGACGCAGCAGTACAGTATACATGTCCGAAAGACAGGCTCGAACGCCTTTTTATGCATATCAGCTCAGATGATCATGTGATGATTGATGAATTGATAAAAGTTTTAACCGAAGGCGGTTATGTTCCTGTTGATCTTGTTGACGGTACGGGTCAGTTTTCAGTCAGAGGAGGAATAATAGATATATTCCCGCCTGGTGAACCGTCTCCGATAAGAATGGAATTATTCGGTGACGAGATTGACAGCATGAGCCGTTTTGACGTCTTTTCCCAGAGGCGAGTCGAAGACGCAGACGGGTTTATGATAATTCCGGCCCGCGAGGTGCTGCCTGACTCCGGTGCAAGAGCACGGATTGCATCCGAGGAAGAAAAGCTTATTGAAAAGGCAACCGATGAAACAGTCCGACAAACTCTTTCCAACGAATATGAATCTGTAGTTTCGGGAGGCGAGATTCTTTTCCGCGACCGTTTTATTTCGCTGGTTTATCCGGAAAAAGAAACACTGTTTGACTATTTTGATAATAGATCTGTAGTCCTGACCTGTGATTCCGCCGCATGTCGGGAAACTGTGAGCGGAAGCGAGTGGCACAGCACGAACGCTGTTTTATCGCTTGCGGAAGAAGGACTCGTTTCGCCGTCATGTGCATCGTTCGGCATCGGAGAGAACGGATTTGTCTCATTTGTATCATCTCATCCCGGTGTCGTGTCCGACAGGTTTATTAATTCCGCTCCTTCATTTTCGTTTGCAGGGTTGTATGGATTTTCGGCACGTCAGACCCCGAGATACGCTGACCGTACGGATCTCCTTTCCGAGGATATTCTGTCTTATGTCAAAAACGGTTTTACTGCTGTCGTTCTGTGCGAAAACGAGGTCGCGGCAAGAGCCATCGGAGAAGCGCTTGACACGGCCGGCCTGCCGTACTCTGCGGAAGCGTCATCGTTCAGGGACGGGGGGATCTTTCTGCTTGTCTCAGAACTTGACGGCTTTGAACTGACGGAAGGCAAAAAGGTCGTTCTTTCTACTGTCAGACAGAATAATTATTCAGGGGCAAAAAAACATAGGCAGAAAAAAACCGGTTCAAGACGCACGGCTGGAGAGCGCGTCATGTCTTATACCGACTTGAGCGTCGGTGATTATGTGGTACATGTCAAGCACGGCATTGGAATCTATCTGGGCCTTGAAACCATAACGGTTGAGGATATAACATCGGACTATGTTAAGATCAGGTACGATGGAACGGATGCGCTTTTCCTTCCTTGCACTCAGCTTGACAGCATTTCAAAATACATCGGGCCAAACGCTTCTGACGGTTCTCTGAAACTATCTAAAATCGGCGCTGCCGAATGGACCAACAGTAAAAAGAAGGTCAAGGCGGCGGCAAAAAAAATGGCTGCTGAGCTTATTTCTCTTTACGCAGAAAGAGAAAGGACGCCTGGCTTTGCTTTCGGCAGGGATGACGCGCTGATGCGTGATTTCGAGGAGTCTTTCCCGTATGACGAGACAGAAGGCCAGATTCAGGCTATAAATGAAGTCAAGCACGATATGGAGCTGCCGCGTCCTATGGACAGGTTGCTATGTGGAGACGTTGGATTCGGCAAGACCGAGGTCGCGCTGCGCGCGGCTTTCAAAGCCGTGTGCTCAGGCAAGCAGGTGGCAATACTTGTACCGACAACGATCCTGGCGCTTCAGCATTACCAGACTCTTCAGTCCCGGCTGAGAGGATTTCCTGTTAAGGCTGAGATGCTGTCGCGCTTTCGCACATCGAAAGAGATAGGCGAGACCCTCAGACGTATAAAACGCGGCGAGACTGACATCGTTGTCGGAACGCACCGTATTCTTTCACAGGACGTCGCTTTCAGAGATCTCGGGCTTGTTATCGTTGATGAAGAACAGAGATTTGGCGTTGCTGCAAAGGAAAAACTCAGGCGGATTGCTGTAAACGTTGATACACTTACCCTTACCGCGACACCGATACCGAGGACGCTCAGCATGTCTTTGAGCGGAATTAGGGACATGTCAATACTGGAGGAGGCGCCGGGTGACAGATTTCCCGTGCAGACATATGTTCTAGAGTTTGATGAAACTATACTCGCTGAGGCGGGCCGAAAGGAACTTCGCCGCGGCGGACAGGTGTTCTGGCTCAGAAACAGGATTGATTGCCTTGAGGAAACGGCCGAAAGAATAAGAAAATCCGTCCCAGAGGCGCGTGTCGCCGTTGCAAGCGGACGAACCGAAAAGGACGTGCTGTCCGACGTTTGGAACATGATGCTAAACGGTGAAATCGATGTTCTGGTTTGTACAACAATAATCGAGTCAGGAGTTGATGTTCCGAACGCAAACACACTTGTTGTGGAGGATTCCGATCTGTTCGGCCTCTCTCAGCTTCATCAAATAAGAGGAAGAGTCGGCAGATCATCACGTCGCGCAAGCGCTTTTTTTACCTACAGAAAGCAGAAAATCCTTTCGGACATTTCTGCAAGGAGGCTTGAAGCCATTCGTGAATATACCGAGTTCGGATCCGGGTTTAAAATCGCGCTGCGTGACCTTGAGATCCGTGGTGCAGGCAACCTGCTCGGCGCAGAACAGAGCGGCCATATTGCAAACGTCGGATATGACATGTATATGAAACTGCTGAACGAGGCTGTTCTTGAAATTAAAGGTGTTACGCTTCCCGCAAGAACCGAATGTTCAGTCGATCTCGGTATCAATGCCTTTATTCCGGAAGATTACATAGCAAATCAGAGACAGCGAATAGAAATATATAAAAAGATTTCTCTGATTGAAAGCGTCGATGACACTGTTGATATAGTCGATGAGCTTATCGACAGATACGGCGAACCGCCGCGCCCTGTTGTCAGTCTCATGGATATTGCGCTTCTCCGCTCGTTATGCGAACGGTGCGGAATTACTTCTGTTTCGAAAAGGAGCGGTAATGTCGTTTTAATTCCCAAGGTCATGGATGTGAAAAAATGGATAATGATGACGGCTGTCAGAAAGGGAAAGATACTAATAAGTATGGACATCAAACCTTATGTCACGCTGAGAATTAGCAAAGGCGATGATATACTAGAAAGCACTCTGGATCTTGTCAGGCAGTATAGCGAAACGGTCACGGCTGAAGGTAGCGAAAATAATGAATAATAAAATCAGAATATCCATAATTGTGGCAGCAGTTGTTATAGTGCTGCTTGCATCATGCTCTTCCGGATACGGAAAGGTTATGACTTACGAAGGCCATTACATTACAGAGGATAAGTATTATTACTGGCTCTCAACATATAAGAGAAATATTTTATATTCTTACTCCGATGCGTATGATATTCCTTCATTCTGGCAGAGCGGAGCGCCCGACGGGCGAACCGTGGAAGAGTTTTTCACCGAAACGATTAACAACAGAATAAGCGATTATCTGATTGCAGAGGTTCTTTTTCGTCAGATGAAATTGAGTCTGAGCGACAGCGCCAGAACAGAAATCGAAAGCAACATCAGCGAGAAGCTAGATTATTACGGCGGCAGGGCAGGACTTAACGAAGAACTTAAGAACATAATGCTGAATGTCAGGACACTTAAAGAAGTGTACACTGCCGAAGCTCGTCTTGAAGCGGTTCAGAAAGCGCTTTTCGGTGACGGCGGCGAATACGAGATCACAGAGAATGACGTCCGTGAATACTTCTGTTCGAAATACAGCAGAATAAAATATATAGTTTTTTACACTGAAAGAGTCCTGAAAGACAGTGACGGCGGAGTCCTTTACGATGACGAAGGGATTCCCGTTACGGAGGAGCTCAATGAGACAGAAAAAAACGAAAGACTAAAAAAAATCGATAATTGTCTGGCTGAACTTCGTGCCGGAGCGGATTTCGATGAAGTCAGAAAAAAATACAGTGAATACGACACATCAGCATATCCGAACGGTTTTCTGGTATCTGTCAACGAGATACAGACCTGGGGACCTCAGATAGTCACGGCGGTTTCCGGAACAGAAGTGAACGGTATTGCCCGTGTTGAAGAAGATTTTGCGACATATATAATAGTCAGACTCCCTCTAGATGATATTGCATCTCTTGATGAAACAGACATGAGTCAGATTTCGTCTATCGCGACATACGTGATGAACGAAAAATATGAGGATTTTTTCTCCACGCTCCGTGAGAACGTTCAAACAGACGCGGAACTGTTGAAAAAATATAAGCTTTCTGAAATAAAGCCGAATCCGTACTATGCATTCTGAAAGGAAAAGAAAATGGGGCCGATAATAAAAATATTAATATCTGTTAAAGATTTTGGGAAAATGACAGCGGAACTTTATCCTGAAAAAGCTCCTGAAACCGTCGCAAACTTTGTAAAGCTAATTAAGGAAGGCTTTTACAGCGGCCTTATCTTCCACAGGGTCATTAAAAACTTTATGATACAGGGCGGCGGGTTTGACGAAGAATTCATACAGAAACACTCGCCTGTTGTACGCGGAGAATTCCGTCAGAACAATTTCTATAAGAACGACATTAAACACACTCGCGGTGTGCTTTCAATGGCCAGAACAAACGATCCTAATTCCGCATCATCTCAGTTTTTTATCATGCATAAGGACGCGCCGTATCTTGACGGCGCTTATGCCGCGTTTGGCAGAATTACAGGTGGCTTTGACGTGCTTGATTCGATTGCTTCGGTCGCGACAGGCAGCCGCGGATGGTATGATGACGTGCCGAAAAAGCCAGTTGTCATTGAATCAATCGGGTTTATAAACGAATAATTTTTTTGAATCGGCCCTTGACAAGAGTTCGCATTTGTAGTACAATACTTTACGGAGGCGTAGCTCAGCTGGTCAGAGCGTTCGGTTCACATCCGAGAGGTCGAAGGTTCGAGCCCTTTCGTCTCCACCAAAAAAAAAGGGGCGCTTTGCGCCCTTATATTTTTACAAAAATGGACATGATACTTCTACTGCGGCCTGATTCAATGCAATGTCCCGAAAAAATGATTGCTGATGATGCTGATAAAATGAAACTGTGTAATATACTTCATGAAAAGTTTAAACAGTAGCTATGGATTTTTAAAGGTGAATATGATATAATTATACATACATTAATTTGGGGGAGTGGCGATGTCCGGAAAAGCGTATAAGAGCGTTTATGTAATTATTTTGACGGCATTGCTGTTCATGCCGGCTTTTTCCGGGCTTTGTGTCAGGGCTGAAGACATGGGAAATCCGCCTGTCGTCATCTCTCCGGCCGACTGTATGATGAAAACCGACGGATGCACCGTTATCGACGATTTCAACCGTCCAACAGTTTCGTGGGAATCTTCCTCCGGTGCCCGCGCGCTCGATTCTTTTTCAGGCATGCCATTCAGACCTTTTGAGGGGAGCAGGTCGCTCAGCTTTAAAGGCTCTGTTTCAAAGGAGCTTGACGGAACAGCAGATTCATGCAGATTTATCGCGCTGACGGTCTGGTCTGCAAAAGACACCTCGATATCGTTTGGCGTTTCGTCACAGTATTTTGAATATTCGTCATCAGCCATAGTTCCAGGGGGGTACTGGTCGACAGTTGTTTTCGACCTTGCTCATTCAGATGCGATAAAAAAGAATACCACGGTAAAAAAAGGCGGAGTAAAATTCAGAATACTTGAGTTCAACACGGGATCAGATCAGGTTTATATCGATCTTGTAATAGCTTTCAGTAGCGTAAATACGCTCAACACAATGCGTTTTGTTTGCCCGTTCTGGACCGCTACGGACGGTGCGAGATATTCCAATGAAAGCGGAGTTTTCTTCCCGGGAGAAAAAGGTTCTATTTACGGTTCTGTCGGGATAGTGACCGGCGGTGATCGAGGTGTCGAGTTTTATGTTGAAAATCACAGCCCCGCTGTTTCGCTAACTCTAACTTCCTTTCACAGCGACGGTACAAATTCATCGGAAACGAAATATCTGCTCGAAGGAGTCGACGGGCAATCTGTGATTTTTTCTCTTCCGCGTTCGGATATCAGTTCGCTTCGGGTCTCAGCTGAAGGCGCCGGCGACGGTTATATCAGATTCCTGAGATTTTCGGCCGTTTCATATCTCTCTCCGGACAGGCTTTCAGGCTCAAGAGGAGAAATAACCTCGTGCCTTATTTCCCGAGACGGCAGAACGCTTACCGTTGGCGGGAAAATTGACGGATGCGAAGGCTGCGAGGCGTACCTTTACTCCTTTACCCGTGATGAGACAGTCGACATATCGCGTCGCCCGTCGCTTGCTCAGACGACTGTAAAAGATAGAGAATTTGTTTTTTCTGCTGAGGTTTCTTCCGACGGAACCGCCATACACAGAAAATACGCTGTTTTCGTCTCTGCACCTGAGGGAAGCTTAGCGGTCGGAGGTGTTGCATATATAACGAATCCTGGCGCCGTTGCCGGGAATCCACCGGATTTTTCGGAAAGAACCGTTAAGGGTATCGGTGTTCTGCCTCCGGACTATTTGGAATATGATATTGGTTGCACAATCATAGAAATAAACGTATGCGAACTGATTTCTGCGGGCGGCGGTATAAGCTATTCGCGTGGCGGAGCTGCCGCCGTGATAGACTCCGAAAAGACAGCGGAACTTGATGATATAATGTACGGCCTTGACAGGCGAGGCATTGCTGTTTATTTTAGTGTTTCCGCATCAAGAACAGGCGATCCGACGGTTGACTCGCTTGTTTTCGGTGAAACGGGCGAACAGGATACCGATACATTTCGTGCAATGTGTTCCTTTCTAACCGAAAGATACGGCACTCCCGGTGGCATCAGCGAGAATCTTGCAGGAGTGATTGTTGGAGAGCACGTAAATGTTTCAGAAAACGTTGTTTTGGTAGAAGAATCTGTGAAAAAATATGTTTCGCTTTTCAGAGCGGTTTTCAACTCTGTTCGTTCGATTAACAGAAATATTAAAGTTTTCATTCCGCTTTCCGGCACATGGTTTGCTCCTGCAACTTCATACCCGGCCGATTGTATTCCTGCGTTTCTGTTTCTGAGAGCGTTTTCAGAGATTATTACTGCAGGGGGCGACATACCATGGAGCATCGCAGCCGATATCTGGATGCCTGATGATAACGGTTCGACTTATCTTAAAGCCGGCAATGCAGGGAATGTTATTAGAAATATATCAGCTTCGGGCACAGCTCATTCATTTCTGTTCACTGGCGGAAAAAATATTGATGACGAAAATGATCTGATACTTATGACAGCGGAATACGCCGAGGCTGTGTTTCTGTCCGGAACAACGCTCTCAGGTATTGTTGACGGCGTAATTCCGTTCTTTTCGCCCGAGTATGAAGGAACGCTTATGTTCGCAGATACAAAATCCGCTGCTTTGCTTTCCTATCTGGGCGAGATATCTCAGGACGTTTTTCGCCTTGCTTCCGATTTTTCTGCTGTTGCCGGAATTACCGTGACAGATGGGCAATCGTTTGATTTTATACCGTCAGGTATAAAAGGCCGCGCTACAATTTTTGATTTTGAGAACAGTACAAACGGTTTTGCCGCTACAGAACGCGGCACTGCTGTTCTGCCCGGTGTCACACTCGGTCAGGAAAGCGGTATATTATCGGTTAAATTCGGCGATATACCGTCATGGAGTGGCGTGATAAAAAAAATCGGAGCCGGAATTGACCTTTCTGTTGCAGAATATCTTTCGGTAAGAGCCGCTGTTGGTTCTCTTCCGGAAGGCTCTGACAGCCTTCCCGTTCTCATTGTCCTGCGATCTGGAGGGAACAGAGCGTTATACCGCGGAATCCTTCATTCCGAAGGGTTCAGCGATATTGTCGCAGATATCGGGAAGCTCGAATGGCGTTCCAATATCTCTGAGATCGGCATTTTTATAATGTACGAAAACTCCGGAGCACCGACGCTTCTTTTGTCGTCTGTAGATGCTCTTTCGCTGACTGCAAGTGAAAACGAAATCATAAACCGTGTAGTGGTTTCACAGGAAAAGCCTGAGTATCCACTGTATAAACTTCTTATCATCTGCGGTGCCGCCGTATTATGTGCCGCCGTGATAGCTGCCCGCGCGTTCCGCAGAAGAAAAAACATATAAAGATTGCTCTCATGCATTTGAAAGGAGAATATCTATGGCCAATAAACCGGTAAACTTTGACGGTGGAAATAATGCATCCACACAGACATTTAATTTTGTTGCCGATCATGATGAACAGCTACGCCAGACACTGCAGACAGTGTATCAGGCTCTTTCCGAAAAAGGATATAACCCGGTCAACCAAATAGTGGGATATATCCTGTCGGAAGATCCTACTTATATAACGAATCACAGGAACGCGCGCGCTCTAATAAGTCATGTTGATCGCGACGAACTTTTGAACTGTCTCGTAAGGAGTTTCCTGAGGGTCTGACATGGTTCGTTCTTCAATGTCCGGGAACGTCATTGTTCTCGGATACTTTGACGGCGTTCACATTGGACACGCAAAACTTCTGGAAACTGCCGCAAAAATCTCCTCGGAAAGCGGAGGGCGGGTCGTTGTCAGAACTTTTTCGGATGACCGCCCGGATGCTCTCAGCCCGGGGAATTTGAGGCGTGATCTTCTGATCCGCTTCGGAGCTGACAGTGTTATTACGGATGCTTTTTCGGACGTCAAAGATATGACGCCCGTGGAGTTTGTCGGTATTGCCGCTAATCCGAATGACCGAGTTGTATGCGGATATGATTACAGGTTTGGAAAAAACAGATTCGGAAACGCGGCATCGCTGATTGAACTTCTTGGGCAAGAAAGGATATATGTCGTCCCGCCGGTCTGCCTGAACGGGGAAAGAATTTCCTCATCGCATATCCGTAAGCTTATCACATGCGGAGACATGGCTGCTGCAGTCGAGATGCTAGGACATCCGTATATCATCCGGGGCAAAGTTGTTCACGGAAAACACATAGGACACACCATAGGGTTTCCGACGGCCAATGTGAAGCTGAGCGGTGTTGAACCGCTTCCCGGGGCATACTGCGGTTACTGCCAGATCGGAAGACGGGTGTATCCTTCTGTAACGGGTGTAACCGCTTGTCCCACGACCGGTGGATATGAGCCCCACGCTGAGACTCATATTATCGGTTTTGACGGGAATCTATATGGGAAGACGCTTGATTTTATGATTACAGACCGCCTAAGAGAGGAACGCAGATTCAACACCATTGCCGAGTTATCGGAGCAGCTTGCCAAAGACTGTGCCGCCTCCAGGGTTATCTTTGACTCGCAGAAGAACATTTTTAAGTTGAATAATCGCCGGCACCAATGACAGGTAAAGGTTAATATGATCAGAAGCATATTGAAAAAATCAATATCTTTCATACTTGTGCTGTCATTATCGACAGTGCTTTTGCCGTTTTTTATTACCTCTGCCGGAGCTGTCAGCGACCCAGAAAACGAACACTGCGAATCCTCGCTCGTTTACTGCATAGAGGCGAACCAGATTCTTTATGAGAAAAAAATCGATGAGATTCATTTTCCGACCGGACTGACAAAGCTTATGACTGCAGTTCTTGCTTCAAAATATGCTGTTGAAAAAGCTCCGGACGGGTATGATACTGTGTGCACTGTTACTGCGACAGCATATCACAGCACGACGGGAACCGATATCAATCTTCGCATTAACGAACAGATGTCTATTTATAATCTGCTTGTCGGAATGATACTTGCAGGCGCAAACGACTGTGCAAACGTCCTTGCAGAAAAGGTGGGCGGATCAATAGACGGTTTTGTTATGATGATGAACGATAAGGCTCAGGAACTCGGAATGACTGAAACGTTTTTCACTAACCCGACTGGGATGCATGATTCTCTAATGGTAACCACAGCAAGAGACATGCTGACGCTTGCGAAATACGCAATGACCGACACGACAATTTCGGAAATTGCATCTCAGAAGACAGTCACCATACCTGCAACCAACCGCTCAGAAAAAAGAGTTATAGGTACCAAAAACTATCTCGTTTCAGAAAGAGCAACGACGGCTTATTACCTGAGCACGGCGACGGGTCTCATCAGCGGAAACACTCAGGAAGGCGGATACTGTACCATAGGTACAGCAAGTCATAACGGAAGCAATTATATTGCGGTTGTCATGAAGGCGTCGGCCCCTGTTATAGTCGATCAGGAACGCGTTCTGGAACTTGACGAGGATGGAAACTTTGTCATAGACGAAGACGGCAATTTCGTTGAACTACAGCCGCGCATAACTCATACGATATTCAACTGTTTTCTTGACGCGCGTTCGCTTCTCAGATGGGCCGACACTTCTTTTCACTTTGTGAAAATTATAGATAAGTCTACTCCGATATGCGAGATCAGCGTAAAGCTTGCAAAGAACACGGACAGGGTGGCCGTGATTCCCGAAACCTACGTTGAGCTCTACGTTCCTTCGGATCTTGACAGAGACAGGGATCTTCTTATCGACTGGACTCTCGACAGCGATACGGTTTCCGCGCCGGTTTACGCCGGGACGCGTGTCGGAATGGTCAGCGTTTACTATAAGGGAGAATTTATAAAAGAGGTTCCGCTTGTTGTAAATACGACAATTGAACAGAATTCGATTCTGGTTCTGCTCAACGCCGCATGGGAAATGTGTAAAACACCTGTAATACGGGTAATACTCTTTCTGGTTCTGGTCGGCTTTGTAGCATATGTTATCATTACCGCGATAGACAGGGAAAAGCGTAAAAAAGCCAAACGTCGCCGCGAACTGGGCGATTCGGAAAGAAAATATCTGAAATAGTAACGGAGTTTATCCGTAGGATACGAGATGAAAGAAACCAGGAAATGCGATTCAATAAAGATACTTGCGATCTTTCTGGCGACCGCGCTTGCGGCCGTGCTTTTCCCGTTCAGCATCGCCGCCGAATCGGTTTTGGGATCGGTTATTAAAGAAGTCAGGGTTGACGGTGAACATCTCTGCGTGACGGCAAATGTCACACCATATTATGCTGTTGAAGGCGGAGAGATCGCCCTTTTCGGCGTCAGAACCGATGACATGTCAGAATTGTGGTTCCCGGTCGCCTCGACCGAAGCCAAGTCCAAAGTTTCGTTCAGCCTGAATTTTGATTCTTCAGACCCCGCGGCATGGCAGACCGGTTACTGTCTTGCCGTAAAGGACGGGGCCAGATATAAGGCGATAACCGATATTTCGTTTATTGAAAACGTCGGGGAAAACGCTACGCTTCATATCGTAAGAACAAGGCCGAACGGAATCAAAGGACTTCAGGTGCAGCTTGTAACCGATGCTCTATCGCTCGGCGTAAACTGCTCAACCGTTACGGTCATCGTAAATGACCTTTTCGGTCAAGACGGTGAGAACTTCGTTTATGGCGGGAACAGTTATACACTCGACAGGGCAAAACTTTCGCATCTTGATTCAATGATTTCATCGTTATGCTCGGCCGGAATAAAGGTTTACGCCGAACTGATCTGGCGGG
>JAEEGL015395453.1_pt1 | contig 12963 bp, 14 predicted proteins | sample 9134231 | NCBI WGS metagenome assembly JAEEGL01 (sample SAMN16246548, study PRJNA631951) | gut metagenome | biome: gut microbiome; feature: rumen; material: fiber-attached | host: Bos | place: Iran: Karaj | collected 2018-10 | reverse complement strand
GGGCGGCGGCGTTCGCGAGATCTGGGGTTTTAACGGCTCCACCGCGCAGGTCTACGCCAGTCAGTTCGGTTTTGTGTTCAAGAAATTCACTACCGGCATCGACACGCTGCTCGACGAGATCGCCTATCAGGTCTCGCACCCCCAGCAGTATCAATACGGCAGCACCGACTGCGTGGGATTTGCCAACATATGCTACTGGAGAGCCATGCACATAGACCTTCCCAACACCTGTCAGGCGATCTACAGCATGGGCACCGGTTCCCATATGACCAATCAGGGGCTTCACCCGGTCAAGATCACAGACTACAGGCAGCTCCAGCCCGGCGACGTCATCTGCTGGACCAACGACGATTACCGCAACGCCCATATAGTCAAGTGTACCCACGTGGGCATATACGTAGGCGCGGGCTATCCATACCGACCCAGCGCGGGCTTTAACGGGCACACCTATTACTCTGCCGGCGTGTTCGCCGAATCATCCCAGAGTTTCGGAACTTACAGATACAACATAATCCCCTTCAACAACTCCGGTGATTATTACCGCCGCAATTTCATGTGCGCGTGGCGCATACTGCCTTAGGAGATAAAATGCCTCTCATTCTGCCCGAAAACCTGCCCGCACGGCGTATACTTGAAAACGAAGGCATATACAGCGTCTGTTCGGACGCCTTTGTCCCATCATGCCCCCGCGTAAGCGTGGGCATACTTAATCTTATGCCCACAAAGGAAGCGACGGAGGTGCAGCTGCTGCGGCTGTTATCCGCTTCGGCGCTGCCAGTCGAAGTCACTTTCCTGAAGATGGCGTCTCATGTGACCAAAAACGCCTCTCCCGAGCATATGGCCGAATTCTATTCCACCCTGGACGGGGCGCTGAAAGCGGGCAAACGTTTCGACGGCATGGTCATAACCGGAGCTCCCGTGGAAAAGCTCGATTATGACAAGGTGGACTACTGGACGGAACTGACCGAGCTCATAAGCTGGGCCAACGTCAATTCCCGTTCCACGTTCTATATCTGCTGGGCGGGGCTGGCAGGTCTGTTTGCAAACCACGGGATTGAAAAGATCGTGCTTGGCCGCAAGATAGTGGGTCTATTTTGGCATGACACCTACATAAAGACCAATCCCCTCACCATCGGTTTTGACGACCGCTTTATCGCCCCCCATTCCCGTTTCGGCACCGTGCGCGAAGCAGATCTGCGCTCGGCGGACGGCCTTGATATACTGGCGGGCAGCGACAAGGCCGGCAGCCTGCTCGTTGCGTCCAAAGACTGCCGTCACGTATACGTCACCGGTCACATGGAATACAATCTTGAAACGCTGAAAAACGAGTATATCCGCGACATCAAAAAAGGCATTACCGATACTTTCCCCGTCAATTATTTCCCGGGCGACGATCCCGCCAACTCTCCCCGCCTTCTCTGGCGGTCTCATTCCGGCCTGCTGTGGCGCAACTGGGTGGACAGGGTGCTCGCGCCGTCGGTGACGATCAAATGAAAAAGCGCTGTATTATCGTTTTGCTCGTCTGCGCGCTGTTCTGCCTGAACTGCCTGGCAGAAAGAGCAGCCCCCTCTGTCATACAGGACGATTCCCCCGCCTCGGTCACCATTCGTGTCGCCGGGGATTTCGTCATACATTCCGGCGTGTTCAATTCCGCCATAAAAGCCGGCGGCGGCACGCCGGATTTTTCAGAAATGCTCTCGCCCATCGCGTTTTACCTGTCGCAGGCAGACTTTACCATCACCAACGTCGACGGAGTGATGGGTTCGGACGCGTTCCTCAAAAAGCATCCTTACAGCGGTTACCCGGCGTTTTCCACGCCCCGCCAGCTCATAGGCAACCTGAAAAGCTGCGGCGTGGATCTTATGACGCTGGCCAACAACCACGCGCTGGATTATTATTTCGACGGTCTTAAATCCACCATCTCCAGCATGGTCGAAGCGGGCATGCCTTACATCGGTGGGTATTCGACGCTTGAAGACAAGCGCACCGCGCGCGTGTTCGACGTCGGCGGCATCCGGATCGGTTTTCTTAACTATACCGATGGTCTCAATCAGATGGACAAGATCCCCAGCCTTGACCCGGACGCGCTCAAGTACGGCGTGGATTTCTGGCCTTACGCGGATATTGACGCCGACATCAGCCGTTTGAAAACGGAAGGCGCGGAGCTCATCGTATGCCTCATGCACTGGGGCATCGAATACCAGCTGCAGCCCGGACAATCGCAGCAGAATAAGGCTCAGAAGCTCGCCGACGCGGGCGTGGACGTCATAATCGGCGGGCATCCCCACGTGGTCCAGAAAGCGGAGTACGTAACGTCCAAAGCCACCGGCAAAAAGGTATTGTGCCTGTACAGCCTCGGAAACTTCTTAAGCGACCAGCGCAACGACGGCAAGGACTCCGGCCTGATCTTCGATTTTACCGTTACGAGGGATGAAGACGGGAACATCACGGTTTCCGATCCCTGCTATGTCGTTACGCACGTCTGGCGCAAGGCGAACGGCAGCGGCGGCTACACCTACCGCATAGTGTTTTCCGATGCTGACGAACCCTATCCCGGCATGAACATGAACGAATACAGGTATATGCTGGATGAAGCGCAAAAGATAGAAAAGCGCATGAACGCGGGCTGTGCGAAAAAGCGCAGTGCCGAAGATGCGCAGGCAGTTATCCTTTCCAGATAGATCCATTCACACTATACTAAACTGTCAAAGGAGCCGACATGAACAGTTTCGTTCCTTCTTGCGAGGGCGTTGACGCTCGCCTGGTACCCTGCCGCGTACTGTATAACGGGCAAAAGATCCCGTGTATCGGTCTGGGCACTTTCGGAAGCGACCATGTATCGCCTCAGGAAGTCGCTTCTGTGGTGAGCGAAGCCCTGAAACTTGGTTACCGCTATATAGACTGCGCCGCGTGCTACGGCAATGAAAAAGAAGTCGGCGAAGTGCTTGAAAAAGCGGTGAAAGGCGGACTTGACCGGCAGGAACTGTTTATCCTGTCCAAAGTCTGGAACGACTGCCACGCGCCGGATAAGCTTGTGCGGGCCTGCGAAAAGTCGCTTAATGACCTGAGGCTCGATTACCTGGATTGCTATCTTATCCATTGGCCTTTCCCCAATTATCATGCGCCGGGCTGTGACGTCAACAGCCGCAACCCCGAGTCAAGGCCGTATATCCATGAGGAATTCATGGACAGCTGGCGCGCCATGGAAGGGCTCGTCAAACGGGGACTTGTGAAAAGCATAGGCGTCAGCAACGTCACGATCCCAAAACTTGAGCTCATTCTGCGCGACGCCGATATAAAGCCCGCAGTGAACGAAATGGAGCTCCACCCCACCATGCAGCAGGGACGGCTGTTCCAGTACTGCATCGATCACGGCATACAGCCCATAGGCTACAGTCCAATAGGCTCCCCTGCCCGCCCCGAAAGAGACCGCACTCCCGAGGACATAAGCGACATAGAACTGCCCGAGATCGTGTCCATTGCCGGCAGGCACGAGATCCATCCCGCCACGGTCTGCGTAAAATGGGCATATCAGAGAGGCCAGATACCCATACCTTTCACGACCAAGCCCAGGAACGCCCTGAGCAATCTGAAAACCGTACTTTCAGACCCTCTTTCCCCGGAAGAAATGGAAGCTGTCGCAGCCTGCGAGCGCAACTGCCGCCTGATAAAAGGCCAGGTGTTCCTGTGGAAAGGCGCGAAAAGCTGGCTTGACCTTTGGGACGTTGACGGTACGATACCCGGCTGGGATTCATATAAATAAACAAAGGAGCGGATAATCAATGAGTAAAATGCTTGGAGCCACACTGCCCGGCGGCAGCCGCGTAGAGATGAAAGAATTCGATATCCCCACCCCCGGTTACCGGCAGGTGCTGGTTAAGACCATGGCGTCCACCATCTGCGGAAGCGACATCCGCTGTATATACAGAGAACACACCGGCAAGGGCGCGGAAGGCTACATAGACGGAATGATCGCCGGGCATGAACCCTGCGGCATCATAGTCGAGGAAGGCATCGGGCTCAACCGTTTCAAGAAGGGCGACCGGGTCATCGTGTATCACATCCACGGCTGCGGCGTGTGCCACGACTGCCGTATGGGCTATCAGATCTCCTGTTCCAGCAAGTTCCGCGCCGCCTATGGCTGGCAGCGTGACGGCGGTATGGCGGAGTATATGCTGTGCGACGAAAACGACCTTATCGCGCTGCCCGACGAACTCTCCTATGAAGACGGCGCGCAGGTGGCCTGCGGCTTTGGCACCGTATACGAAGCGATAATGAAGATCGGCGTAAGCGGAAACGACTCCGTGCTGGTAGTCGGCCTGGGTCCCGTGGGGCTTGCCGCGCTCATGCTTTCCAAGGCAATGGGCGCCAACCGCCTGTTCGGAGTGGAAATGAATCCCGAACGTATCGAGCTGGCCCGCAAGCTCGGGCTGGTAGACGAAGTGTTCACTCCGTCCGAGGACACCGTAAAGCTCATAAAGCAGGCCAACGGCGGCCACGGCGTGGAAAAGGCGTTCGACGCTTCCGCTTCCGACGGCGGCAGGCAGATCGCGATCCGCGCGACACGCGAGTGGGGCAAAATCGCCTTCGTGGGCGAAGGCAACTCTGTGACCTTCAATCCATCCCCCGACATCATACACGGCCAGAAATCCATTTACGGCAGCTGGGTGACCAGCCTCGCGCACATGGAGGATCTGGTCGAAAGGCTGGTAAGGTGGAACATCCATCCCGAAGACCTGATAACTCACCGTTTCGCGCTTAAGGATGCGGACAAGGCATACGCGCTTATGGCGAGCGGCAAATGCGGCAAGGTGGCCGTTGTGTTCGACGGTACCGAATACGCGCAATAAATAACATTTCAGAGGTTAATATGCAGCTGCTTAAAGATCGTATCTTAAAAGACGGGAAAGCCCTGAACAAGGAAGTGCTCAAGGTCGACATGTTTCTGAACCAGCAGGTGGACACCGAGCTGACCTGGGAGATCGGCAGGGAATTTGCCCGCCTGTTCGCGGACGCGGGCATAACCCGCGTAGTCACCATCGAAGCCAGCGGCATCGCTCCCGCATATGCCGCCGCGCTTCAGATGAAACTTCCGCTGGTGATACTGAAAAAGGCGGTCTCGATCGCCATGGACGACAGCCTCATCCAGACCGAGGTATTCTCTTTCACCAAGCAGAAAAGCTATCAGCTCACGCTCCAGAAAGAGTATATCCGTCCGGACGACAAAGTGCTTATAATCGACGACTTCCTGGCTATGGGCGAAGCCGCGTTCGGCGCGATCTCGCTCGTTGAGAAGTGCGGCGCGACTGTGGGCGGCATCGGCGCGGTGATATGCAAAAGCCACCAGCCCGGGCTTAAAAAACTGAAGGAAGCGGGTTACAAGGTCCACGCGCTGGCAAAGATCGCCGAAATGGACAAGGGTTATATCCGCTTTGAGGAGGACTGAAATGAGCCCCCTGAAAGACATAAAGTGCTTCCTGCTGGACATGGACGGTACGTTCTACCTGGGGGACAGGATCATTCCCGGCTCGCTGGAGTTCATCGACAAAGTCGTCTCCGGCGGCAGGGATTTTCTGTTTCTTACCAACAATTCCTCCCACAACGCTCCGTTTTATGTAAAACGGCTGGAGCGGATGGGACTGACTGTCACCCGGGACAAGATCCTTACCAGCGGTGAAGCCGCCTGCGACTACCTGAACGCCGCTTTCTTTGGCAAGCGCGTGTTCTGCCTGGGCAACGAATTTCTTAAGCAGGAACTCACCGATGCCGGCATAGTGATCGACGAAAACGCCCCGGAAGTCGTCCTGATCGGGTTTGACACGACCCTCGATTACAAAAAAATGTGCGCGGTCTGCGATTTTGTGCGCGCAGGCCTTCCCTATGTGGCCACTCACCCTGACTTCAACTGTCCCACCGAAACGGGTTTTATCCCCGATATCGGCGCTATCATCGCCTTTATAGAGGCGTCCACCGGCCGCAGGCCCGAAGTCATAATCGGCAAGCCCTATTCGGGCATAGTGGACGCGGCGCTCAAGCGCACAGGCTGCACCAAGGAGCAGCTGGCGATGGTGGGTGACAGACTGTACACCGACATCAAAACGGGCAATGTGAACAACATGATGAGCATACTGGTCATGAGCGGCGAGACTACGCCGGAAATGGCGGCAGCTTCCCCCATAAAGCCCACGCTGACTTTCGACCGACTGTACGATATGGTCCCCCTGCTGTAATATGAACAAAAAGATATTTCTGTGGCCGGGACAGGCCCCATACAGCGAATACTCGCCCGAACAGGCGCAGCCTTCACTGACTGCCTATGAAGCAAAAAACGCATCCTCCGCCATAGTGGTACTAGCGGGCGGAGGCTACGCCTTCAAGTCACCCCACGAAGCGTTCCCCGTGGCGGAAATGCTGCGTGACGCGGGCGTCAGCGCTTTCGTGCTGGATTACCGCGTGCATCCGTGTCACATGCTGGCGCCCCTCGCCGATGCAAGCCGTTCCATAAGGCTCCTAAGAAAGCTGGGCTACAAAAAGGTCGGCATCCTCGGTTTTTCCGCGGGCGGTCACCTGTGCTGCCAGGCTGCCACCCATTATGACGCGGGCGATCCCGACAGCCCTGATGAAACTGAACGCTTCTCCTCCCGCCCCGACGCCTTCTTCCCCTGCTATGCCGTAAGCAGTTTTATAAGCTATTCCCATCCCTGGACAGTCAAAAACCTGCTGGGTGAAGACTACTGCAACATAGACCTGCTTAAATACTTTTCGACGGAACTGAGTGTTTCCGACGACACTCCGCCCGCCTTCATATGGCACACCGTGACAGACGCCACCGTGCCCTCGGAAGCTTCGCTTATCCTGGCAAAAGCGCTCAGCGACCATAAGATCGGGTATGAACTTCATCTGTTCCCCTGCGGGTCTCACGGGCTGGGGCTTGCTCCTAACGATCCTGTCGTGAGCAAATGGAGCGGGATGCTCGCCGAATACCTTAAGCGCGAGGGCTGGACCGTATGAAAAAACGTCCGCTGCCGTTTTTCAGCAAGCTTCTCATATTTGAGATAATCCTTGTGCTGCTCATCGTTGCGTTCGCTCTGGGCGGCTATATGCTCATAGAAGCATAATAATTTGATTTTTCGTAAATTATTGGTAATATAAATGCTGTAACATAGTCTAAGGAGGTGTCCGGCTTGATAGTATTGACCAAATACATAATTCAGGAATTCGAGCTTCACAACGAGCTTAACGACCGTAAGCCCGGTTCCATACAGCTGAATCCCCGGATAAACATGCAGGTGATGCCCATAAAAGACGCTCAGCCTGTGATCTGCGAAATGACAGTGGAGATCGGATCAATGGACGACGCGACTCCGCTTTATATAAAGCTTCGCCTAAGAGGCATTTTCTCAAGGGTCAACGAAGCGCCCGTAAACGAGGAATCCATCAAGCAGTTCCACCGCGTCTCCTTCCCCATCCTGTTCGACATAGCCCGCAGTTATATGGCAGGCGCTACGCTTATGGCAGGCATGGCTCCCTTTAACCTGCCTCCCATCAATCCTGACAACATCAACATCGAGCGCAAGAATTAGGAGGACTATATGGCAAAGCTGATAAAACGCTTCACCAAGAAAGAGTGGAGCTGGATAATGTACGACTGGGCCAACTCGGTGTATGCCACAAACATAATGGCCGCCATCTACCCCACGATTTTTGCCTCCCAGGTGCCTAACGGCGACATCCGCTGGGGTTACGCCACCAGCGCCGCCACGCTTATAGTCGCCCTGCTCGCGCCGATACTGGGCAGCATTGCGGACTATAAGGGCATGAAGAAAAAGCTTTTCACGCTGTTCATGCTTTTGGGCGTTCTGTTTACGCCCCTCATGGTGTTCACCGGGCACTGGAAACTTGCGCTCATGGGATATGTGATCAGCCGCATCGGTTTCTCAGGTTCCTGCCTGTTCTACGACAGCTTCCTGACCGACGTGACCACCGACGAGAGAATGGACGACGTCTCCTCCTGGGGCTACGCCATGGGCTATATAGGCGGCAGCACCATACCGTTCATTATCTCGATAGCCATGCTGCTCATTTTCGACTACTCCCCTGCCGCCATGGCGTTCAGCGTGCTTATAGTCAGCGCGTGGTGGCTGGTGTTCTCCATACCGATGCTCAAAAACGTCACCCACGAGCACTATGTGGAACGCTCCGGCAGCATTTCGCTCAAACTGATATTCAGCCGCGTGTTTGCGACGTTAAAACGCATCTGCTCCAATAAAGGTCTGTTGCTGTTCATAATCGCCTACTTCTTCTACATCGACGGCGTCGATACCATAATCTCCATTTCCACCGCCTACGGGACCATTTTGGGCCTCGGCGCGACCGGGATGATCCTTGCGCTGCTGGTAACGCAGATCGTCGCCATGCCCTGCTCCATCTTCTTTGCCAAGATCGCGGACAAGATCTCCGCACGCAGAGCGCTGATCGGCGCCGTAGCGGTGTATTTCTGCGTGACGATGGTGGGCTTCTACATGGGCCACAGCATAGAGCCGCCTCAGGACGCCTACGAAGCCGTGTTCCAAACCGCAGTCGAGAGCGTTGAAGTTCCCGAAGCCTATAAAGACGAAGCGGATGAATTCGTCTCTGCCTGGAAGACCGAGTATAAGTCCGTTGCTCCGGATACCGAAAAGCTCGCCGCCCATACGATCAAACCCGTGAACGGAGACGAAGCAGCCGCCATAGCGTTGAAAGACAGCCTTACATCCGCGCTCACGGCTCAGACTGCCAGTCAAACCGATAAGATCGACGCCTTCCGCAGCGCCGTCAAGTTCTCCACCGTCCTCTTCTGGGCAATGGCCGTAATGGTCGGCACCGTGCAGGGCGGCATACAGGCGGTCAGCCGTTCCTACTACGGCAAGCTTATCCCCAAGGAGCGGTCCAACGAATACTACGGCTTCTTCGACATTTTCGGCAAGTTCGCCAGTTTCCTGGGGCCAGTCATTTACTCGGTAATGGCGCAGATCACCGGCCGTTCCAGCATGGGCGTGTTGGGTCTGGCCGTACTGTTTATCGCAGGTCTCGTTCTGCTGGCGGTATCCAAGAAGCACCTGGAAGCGCTGGAAAAACAGGCTGCCGCCAGATAACTTCCCCAATATGACAAAACAGCGCGGACACGATTTGGTGTCCGCGCTGCTATTTACCTTCCTATCTGCCTTTCCAGTTCCCTGAGTTCCGACGGCGACAGGTTGCGCCACTGGCCGAGCTTAAGGTTTCCGAGCCTCAGGTGCATTATCCTTATTCTTCTCAGGCTCCTTACCCTGTATCCCAGCGCTTCACACATGCGGCGTATCTGCCGGTTTAGACCCTGGGTCAGGATTATGTTGAACGCTTTTTCACCCTTTTTCATCAGGCGGCAGGGCAGCGTTTTGGTGCCAAGGATCTCCACGCCGCTTTCCATTTTGCGGATAAACTCCAGGGTTATGGGCTTGTCGACGACCACTTCATATTCCTTCTCGTGGCGTTCCGAAGCGCGAAGGATGCGGTTGACTATGTCTCCGTCGTTCGTGAGCAGGAGCAGCCCTTCGCTGTCCTTGTCCAGCCTGCCCACGGGGTAAATCCTGTCGTCGTGGTCGATGAACTTGACCACGTTGTTATCCTCATTCGGGTCGGCGGTGCACACTATACCTACCGGCTTGTTGAGCATTATGTATTTGTGCTTGCCGGTGGGCTTTATGTTCTCGCCCTCCACGGTCACCTTCATGCCCGGCGTTACACGGTCGCCCAGCTGCGCGGTGATGCCGTCTATCTTGACCTGTCCCTCTTTTATAAGCCTGTCGGCTTCGCGGCGTGAGCATCTGCCCGCGTCGGACAGGTATTTGTTTATTCTTACACCGAGTTCTTCGTCCTGAAAGCTCATTTTCAACCTCTCAGCTTCTTGTATGCGCTTATTCTACCACAATTTATCCTGTTTGTCAGCGCAGTTTTGTAAAGCCTTGTTTACATGCTTGAAATGAAACAGCTGAAATGCTATAATTTAGGGAAATGGAGGGAAAAACACCTATGACAAGACTCGAAATGGTCGAAAAGCTCCGCGAGAAGACCGGCGTCACTTACGATGTCGCCAGGGAAGCGCTGGAAAAGTGCGACTGGGACATGCTCGAGGCGCTTATATCCATACAGAAAAATAACGGCACCTATACCACCGTCACCCCCGCCGAAGAAGCTCCCAGGACCCGCATCAATCACAGGACCAGCGTTTCCGGTCTGGGCGACAAGCTGCGCGCCGCCGTTAAATGGATCATCTCTCTTATAAACAAAGGCGAGCACACGAGGATCGAGATCTCATATAAAGACGAGCCTCTCACTGACCTCTCCGTGACCGCTACGATACTGCTTCTGCTGATCGCCTGGTATGTGCCCGTGGGTCTGTTCCTGCTGGGTCTGTTTACCGGTCACAAGTTCCGTCTGTCCGCCTCTTCCCCTACCGGTGTGCTTCTCAACAACCTTTCGGACAAGGCCAGCGAAAAGGCCGAAGAAATCAAAGTTCAAATGCACGAGGAATAGCATATGAAGATCTATAACACCATGACTCGCAAAAAAGAAGAATTCGTACCCCTGACGCCCGGCAAGGTCGGCATTTACGCCTGCGGGCCCACCGTGTACAATTTCTTCCACATTGGCAACGCGCGCCCCTTTATAGTGTTCGACGTGCTCAGGCGCTTTCTGCGTTACCAGGGCTATCAGGTCACCTTCGTGCAGAACTTTACGGATATTGACGACAAGCTTATCCGCAGGGCTGCAGAAGAAGGCACCACCGTGCCCGAGATAGCCGAAAAGTATATAAAAGAGTATTTTACCGACGCCGAAGGTCTCGGAATAGAAAAGGCGGACGTGCATCCCCGCGCCACCAAGCACATCGGCGAGATCATCGCCATGATAAAAAAGCTGGAAGCCAAGGGTTTTGCCTACAAGGCTGACAACGGCGACGTATACTTTGACACTCAGGCTTTCTCGTCCTATGGCCGCCTGTCCGGTCAGAACCTGGACGAAAGGGAAGCCGGCGCCCGCATAGAAGTGGACGATGTAAAGCGCCACCCCTACGACTTTGCGCTCTGGAAAGCCCAGAAGCCCGGCGAGCCTGCCTGGAACAGTCCCTGGGGCATGGGCCGTCCCGGCTGGCACATCGAGTGCTCCGCCATGAGCACCAAGTATCTGGGCGAGACTTTCGACATTCACTGCGGCGGCGTGGATCTCATCTTCCCCCACCATGAAAACGAGATCGCTCAGAGCGAGTGCGCCACGGGCAGGCCTTTCGCCCGCTACTGGATGCACAACGGGCATATAAACGTGGACAACCGCAAAATGAGCAAGTCTCTGGGCAACTTCCTGCTGGTCAGGGATATCTCAAAGGAGTTCGACCTGGAAGTGGTGCGCATGTTCATGCTCTCCGCTCACTACAGAAGCCCGATCAATTATTCCCATGACCTGCTTCTGCAGGCGCAGGCTTCTCTTGATCGGCTGTATACCGCGCGCAACTCGGCGCTCTTTGCCCTGGAGCATGCTCAGGACAGGGAGCCGGACGAGGCTGAAAACGAATTCCTGAAGCGCTGCGATTCTGCCGTTGCCGCGTTCGACGAAGCGATGAACGACGATCTGAACACGGCCGACGCCATTGGCGCGATCTTCGACTTTGTAAGGGATCTGAACGTTATCTCTTCCGCCAAGGCTCCCTCCAAAGCCGTACTTTCCAAAGGCGTGGACACGCTTAAGCGTATGACCGATGTGCTTGGTCTGCTCTCCAAAGAAGCCGATACAGCTCCCGAAGAAGTCAAACAGCTGGTCGCCGCCCGCACCCAGGCAAAGAAGGACAAAGATTTTGCCCTCGCCGACAGCCTCAGGCAGCAGGTGCTCGACCTTGGATATGTAATCGAGGACACTCCCAGCGGAGCGAAGATCAAAAAGGCATAACCCAGGCACATAGAAAAAGCGGGGGCATTCCCCCCGCTTTTTGCGTCTTTCTCAGTCGAAAAGCTCCATCGTCACTTCGCCCGGCATCTGCAGAGCTTCGATGCTGCCGATTATGTACTCTTCGGAAAAACCTTTCAGCACCGTCTGATCGCTCATCAGCAGCGCGCTTTCCCAGCTGCCGTCCGCATGGATGTAGCACAGGCAGATGTGATAATCGTACATCAGCCATACGATCGCGCCGTTCCCGGTCTCAATGCCGGTGTTGCCGCCCTGCTGGGTCAGGCTGTACGAAGCGGCGGCATAATCCTGACTGAACTGGCTGTTGATAAACATGGCGATCACAGCCAGCGCGCAGGCATCGTCGGACGCGAATGAGTCAAGCGCTTCCGCCTGCTGTGCGCTCAAGGTCAGTATCGCGCCGCCTCTGGTCTGGGAGGCGTCGAGTTTCGAGAAATCCCAGTAAGGGACCGGATAGCCGATATTGTTCCTGACAGCGGTGTCCGTCATCATCTGCACCGTTTCCGCGGCAAAATCCTTGAGCTGCTCCGTCGCCGCGGTCTCCTGAGCGAACGCGGTCAGCATACACACGCACAGCAGAGCGCACAGTAGCTTTTTCATAACGACCTCCTTGTCATATTGACAAAACTCCCCCATTCGGACGAATGAGGGAGTTTTTCATGCTTATTACAGCTGGGGGCCTGCGGGGACCAGCGCCTTGCCGGCTTCGTTGCCTTCGTACTTGGCGAAGTTCTTGATGAAGCGGCCGGCCAGATCCTTGGCCTTCTCTTCCCACTGGGAGGGATCGGCGTAGGTGTCTCTGGGGTCCAGGATGCCGGTGTCAACGCCGTTGAGCTGGGTGGGAACCTCGAAGTTGAAGTAGGGGATCTTCTTGGTGGGCGCATTCAGGATGTCGCCGTTCAGGATCGCATCGATGATGCCGCGGGTGTCGCGGATGGAGATGCGCTTGCCGGTGCCGTTCCAGCCGGTGTTGACCAGATAGGCCTT
>JAEEGL015354404.1_pt1 | contig 12963 bp, 10 predicted proteins | sample 9134231 | NCBI WGS metagenome assembly JAEEGL01 (sample SAMN16246548, study PRJNA631951) | gut metagenome | biome: gut microbiome; feature: rumen; material: fiber-attached | host: Bos | place: Iran: Karaj | collected 2018-10 | reverse complement strand
CCCGAAAAAGATTTTTCAGAAGTTTTTGCTGAATACGAAAAGCAGGAAGCTGTTGATTCCGAAGGACTAGAAAATGTCTGAAACTCCAATATGTATTAATCTTTCAGAAGAATTATCAAGACTAATGTTTTCTTCCAGTAAAGAAAACGGATTAAGTCTTATTCGGAGTTTGCCGAATTTAAGCGTAAAAGCTAGAGGGAACTGTCTGACGATTAGCGGTAGTGAAGATAAAGTTAAGACTATAAAACAGTTTATTAAAGTTCTTAATTCTAGAATTAATCAGCATGAAGAATTAGAGTATGCTGATGTTAGAAGAGTTTTCAGACAATTATCTAATCTGAACCAGGCTCAAATAGAAGCTGACCAGCAATCTCTTTTTTCTGATGTTCTTTCTACTCATAGTGGAAGAACCATAAAGGCAAAAACATCAAATCAGAAATTTTATTTGGATTCAATAGAAAGAAATACCATCACAATTGCTCGTGGTCCTGCTGGGACTGGTAAGACTTACTTAGCTGCAGCTATGGCTGTTAAAGCTTTAAAAGAAAAGAAAATAAGTCGAATTGTTCTTTCCAGACCTGTAATAGAAGCTGGTGAAAGTTTAGGATATCTGCCAGGAGATTTAAAGGAAAAAGTTGACCCTCATTTCAGACCCCTTTACGATTCGTTGCAGGATTTTATTGGGCTGAGTAAGTTTGAACAATTTGTTAGACAGGGAATAATAGAAATTACTCCTTTGGCTTATATGCGTGGTAGAACTTTTAATGAATCTTTTGTCGTTTTAGATGAAGCTCAGAATACTACTTTGGCTCAAATGAGAATGATTTTAACCAGATTAGGTTATGGTGCTAAAATGGTTATTACAGGAGATCAAACCCAGATAGACCTTCCTAATCCATCAGATTCATCACTACTTGTTCTGCAAGATATTTTAGGAAAAGTAGAATCTGTAAAATTTGTTGAATTAACTTCAGAAGATGTGGTTCGACATGATGTCGTAAGACGCATTATAAATGCTTTTGACGACTACCAGTCGAAGGAACGAGTTAAAAATGAAGGAAGAAAATAATAATTTCATGACAAGTTTCTTGTCGTGGCTTTCTGTCCCTATAAAAGGACAACATAGTTTTATCATCAGATTGGCTGTTTTTTGGATATTTTTAATAGCTATAATAGTTATAGATCCAAATCAGATGTATGATGATCTTACTGTTGGTAAACCTGCTCCAGAAACTGTAATATGCCCTAAAGAGCTTACTATTACTGATCAGAAAGAGACAGAGTCTTTAAAGACTAAGGCAAGAAATGAAGAGCCACCTGTTTATAAAGCTGATACTGTAGCTAACGAACAGATGCTTGATGAGTTTGATAATAACTTAAAGAAACTCAATGATTTCTATGATACTTACCATGAAAAAGGGAATAGTAAGAGTATCAGCCAGATTGTTAAAGAAATATTCCCTGAAAAATTCCTCTTAGATTCAAGAGAGCTTTTCCAGCTATCATCTTTTAATGTAAGTCAGTTTGACGAATTGAAGAACAAATCAAGAAAGACTTTCATAGAACTCTGTTCCAGACAGATAACAGAACAGAATATTAACGACATTAAGCAGGAGATAAGAACTAATGCTGATAAGAACTGGGAAATAAGCCAAGTTTTCAAACATCTATATATAACTATAGTTGAAGGTTCTATACGCCCAAATTCTATTTTGGATGCAGAGGCTACATTACGTGCCAAGAATGAAGCTGCAGCCAAAATTCAGCCTGTGGAAAAGCATTACCAAAAAGGTCAGAAGATAATTTCTAAGGGTGAAATTATAACCGAAGAAAATATCAGCATATTTAAAGAAGTCCAGAATCAGCTACAGAAAAATGTTTTCCTTTCTTTGATTGGTAGCATGATTCTGATGATGCTGGTTATTGGAATAGCTATAGCTTATATTAGAACTCAAGATGTAAATGTATTTGTTGATGATGTTCAGTATAAGCTTATCGCCACTTTATGTTTCGTATATCTGCTGGCTACAAAGGTAGTATTTGGAATCAGTGAAGATTTTGATTATTACTATCTTTTGATTCTTTTATCACCAATGGCTACTTTAGTTTTACTTCTTAACTCAACAATGAGTAATCTTAAAATAGTTTATTTCTGTGTATTTTGGATGGGATTGCTTTCATTTGTTGTTACTATAGGAAGTCAGCCATTTGTAGTTGGTTTAATGGCGGCTTTGATAATTGGTGGTATTGGCGGTGTTCTTTCTTGGGAAATATTGTATAAAGATAAGGAAGATAATCTGCGTTCTGTTTTAAGAAAAACAGGTTTAAATATTGGTGTTACAACAATGTTGGCTGTGTTTGGCGTGTTGCTTATAGACGCATCAACATTCTCTATAGAAGGTTTAAAGAAACTGTTACTGTTCTCTTTATGCGGTTTGTTTAACGGTATGGTTTCTGGTATTGTTTCAACAGGTTTATTGCCTTATATAGAAGATTATTTCTCTTTTGCTACACCTACAAAGCTTTTGGAACTTACTTCTGAAGAAAGCCCATTGTTAAAACGTTTGGCTCAAGAAGCTCCGGGAACTTTCCAGCATAGTAAGGCTGTTGCAAATATGGCTGCTCAAGCTGCATCTGCAGTTGATGCTGACCCGTTGTTAACTAAGGTTTGTGCCCTTTATCATGACGTTGGAAAGATAAAACGACCTGAATACTATACAGAAAACCAGCATGGTGAAAATCCTCATGATGAAAAGAAACCTACTATGTCTGCTCTGATTATAGCTACTCATGTAAAAGACGGAGCTGAACTTGCAAGAGATAATAAAATACCTCATAGAGTTATAGAAGTTATGAGCCAGCATCACGGCACTAGTCTTATTGAGTATTTTTACAACAAACAGAAGGAACTTACTCCTGATTCAGTTGATGAATCACAATTCAGATACAAGAGTCTTAAACCTCAAAGTAAAGAAGCTGCCATATTATTGTTGGCTGATGCGGTTGAAGCTTCTTCAAGAAGTCTTGATGAATTGAATCCTGAAAAAATAAAAGCTCACGTAAAGAAAATCGTTGATCATAAGATGAAAGATGATAATCAGCTTGAAGAAACAAATCTGACTTTAAAAGATATAGATACTATCGAAGATGAATTTGTAAAAGTTCTCATTTCAACTAACCATAAACGTATAAAATATCAGAATCAATTGAAAGAAGAAGCTGCTGCAAAAGCTGCTGCCGCTAAGGCTGAAGCAGAAGCAGTTAAAGCTGAAGTTGCTAAAATTGAGGCTGAAAACAAGCTGAAAGAAGATTTAAAGAATGAAGCTGCACCTGCTCCTGTTCTTGCGTCTACTTCTGATTCTGCTGATAAACCAGAAAATGAAAAAGGAAGCTGATTATGGAAGTATTGATTTCTAACGAACAGAAAGCTGTTGATATAAATATAGATTCTATAAAAGCAATAGCACTTGAAATAATGAAGTTTGAAGGTTCACCTGAAAACTCTCAGCTTTCTATGGTATTTTGTGATGATGAAGCTATTAAAGAGCTTAATAATGATTTTAGAGGTAAAAATGAACCAACAGATGTTCTTTCTTTTCCTATGGAATTAGAAAATTTTGTTCCTGAAATCAGAATGCTTGGTGACATAGTTATAAGCACTGATACTGCTCTTAGACAGGCTAAAGACTATAATCATTCTGTTGAATCAGAAATTATAATTCTTCTTATTCATGGTTTGCTCCATTTGCATGGTTATGACCATATAAAAGAAGATGATTATAAAAAAATGCGTAGCAGAGAAGCTGAAATATTAAAGCATCTTTGCGATATTAAAAAGTTTTCTGAACTAGATGGTATTTCTTCGGAACCCTTAATAGAGCGGGTTTCAGAAAGTGAGTAAGTAAAGGTTATTGTCCAATGGATGATGGTATATCGGGTATATTATTTGTAATTTTTATTCTGTTTTCTGCCCTATTTTCTTCTCTAGATACAGCTCTTTCGTCTATTTCTCCTTTACGACTTAAGAAGTTGGAAGGGGAGGGCGATAAAAAGGCTTCAACAATTCTTAAACTTGTATCAGATAGACAGCGTGTTATTATTACGCTGCTTATGGGGAATACTCTTTGTAACGTTGCTGCTACAGCTATAGCTGTAGGTTTAATAAACAGTCATTTTTCAGGAACAAAGTATCTGGCCTGGGCAGGTTCTGATATTTTGGCAAGTGTAGTAATTGCTGCAGTTTTGATGACTGTATTTATTGTATTTTTCGGAGAAATAATTCCCAAAACAGTAGCTATATATGGCGGATATACTTTTGTTTGCTGGACTTACAGAATATTACGTTTCGTAATGGTTCTTTCTTATCCTATTGTAGGTCTGGTAGTCTGGTTGATTAAAAAGCTTGCTCCAAAATACTCTGATTGGAATGATCATATTGGTGGTTCTTCAAGTATTGAAGAAATAGATAATTACTTTGATCTTGGTGAAGAAGTCGGAATTATCGAAGAAGACGAAAAAGATATGCTCAGCTCTGTTTTTGAGTTCGGAGATACGATAGTTCGAGAAGTAATGGTTCCGCGACCAGATGTTACAGGCATTCCAATTAATGCCAGCTTTAAGGATATGCTTCAGTGTATCAGAGCTGACGGCCATTCTAGATTTCCTGTTTACGATGGAAACATAGATAAAGTTGTTGGTATTTTGTATGTTAAAGATATTTTAATCAAGCTTGAAGAAATAGAAAAATCCTATGATTTGTTTAAATTGCTTCGTGCTCCATTTTTTGTTCCAGAAACCAAGAAACTAAATGACTTGCTTAGCGAGTTCAAAAAGAGGAAACAGCATATTGCTGTCGTCGTTGATGAATATGGTGGAGTTTCTGGATTAGTTACCATAGAAGACCTTCTTGAAGAAATCGTTGGTGAAATAGACGACGAATACGACGTCGATGAGTTAGATCCTCTGGTTAAACTTGATGAGAATGTTTACAGTATTGATGCTAGATACTGTATTAGCGACTTAGAAAGTGAATTAGGATGTCATTTCGAATGTGAAGATTCTGATTCTGTTGGTGGATTTGTTTTTGAAAAACTAGGTCGTATTCCTCAACGTGGAGAGTCTTTTAATGTTCCGCAGGGCGTTTTCCTAATAACTGAAATAAAAGGCAACAGAATTCTAAGGGTTAAGTTCACTATGAACAAAGAACCTGATGAGGAAAAAAGCGATAAAGAAGACTAATTGTATTTTTGATTCTGCTAGACTAGAATATATTTATGATAAAGCATGAAAGATTAAATAGAACAATAAGAATGTTTTCCCGCAGATTGACACTAATCTGGGGATATATACGCAATTATCTTCTGACAGGCGTTTTGGTAATTGTTCCTGTTGCTGTTACTATTTATATCATTTATTTTATATTTCAGTTTGCAGACAGCTTTTTAGGAAGTGCAATAGGTGAAGCCATAGGTTACAGCATACCCGGCATGGGTATATTCTTAACTGCTTTATTCTGTTTATTAATAGGAGTAATTGCTCAGAACTACTTCGGTAAAAGACTTATCGCTTGGATAGACACCTCTTTAAGCCAGATTCCTATTGTTAAATCTGTTTATAGTGGTATCAAACAGGTTGCAGATGTTTTTATACAGAACAAGAAAAGCAATTTTAAAAGAGTTGTAATGCTGGAATATCCTAAAGAAAACTCTTGGGTTATAGGATTTGTTACTTCAGATTTTCTTGTAAAAATTGATGGCGATGTGCCTGAAAAAGAAAACATGGTCACAATATTCGTGCCTACAACTCCGAACCCGACTTCTGGTTTCCTTTTAATACTGCCGAAAAGCAAGATTGTTGACATGAACATTGATATTGAAGATGCTATGAAGATTATTATTTCAGCCGGTCTTGTTCAGCCCACCGGCAATAATTCTATAGTGAATTTAAAAGAAGATAATAAATCTCAAATAGAGAATAAGTCTGAAGAAGCTAGCTAAGGCCAGCGTTTTTATTTTTGTAGTCTACCCATTGTCATAAACGTATAGCTTTCAGGGCTAAAGCCCATACGCTATACTTTTATGACAAATGTGTAGACTTTCCTCATCTCTTATCTCTAAAAGAGGCTTTAGCCTCGTAACTATTATTTTCAACAACAAAGCTTCTCTTTTAAGAGAAGCAATTATAAGTCCCAAGAATTGTTGTTTTGAAGGATAAGACCCATAAAAAAAAGCTGTCTCTTGTGATATAACCGCAGTTGCTGTATAATAGACAAATATTTTATATAATTGTTTTTTCTTTAGGTGGAGGCAAACTGGTTTTTATGCGTAACAGGTCTGTTATTTTCCTGCTTTTAGTGTTTGTGTTCTTAATAGCTTTACCAAGCTATGCAAGTATAGAAGAACTTAATGGTTATTTTGAAATCAGAGATACTATTAAATTAATGAATGATGAAATGGAGAAAGGTTTAAAATCTAAAAACCTGCCTTCTATTTTTGATGAAAATGAAATTGAATTTAAGCTTGAATCTTTTATAGCTTTTATGAAAAACAGAGTCAGTATGTATGCTGCTTCTGATAGTAAGCTTAGATTTCATTATGTAAAAAAGCTGAATAGTCTTTTAGATGAAACAACAGCTTTATTTTATGAAGCAAGACCTTTAATCAAAGCAAAGAGAGAAGCAAAATTAAATAAAACAGAACCAGTTATTCCACCTGTTTCTTATTCTACTATTACTCACCCATATTTTGATTCGATAGATTTCAGAACTTTGGCAAGTCGTGAACCTATTAATGGTGATTATACGGTCATTAATCCTATTCCTGTTGAAACTAAAAAGGAATCTGTAAAAACCGATAAGAAGCCAGAAAAGGTTAAAGAAGAACCTGTAATTGCTAAGAAAGAAGAAAAACAGCAGGAAAAAGCTGCTGAAACAAAAATTGTTAAGCCTATAGAAACCACAGTTAAACCTGTTGAAGAAAAGAAAAATGAACCGGCAAAACAGGAACAAATAAAGAAAGAAACTGTTGTCACTGAAAAACCTAAAGAAGAAACAAAAGAAACCAACAAGGTAATCATGCCTGTAGCTCAGCCAACCGGTGATGGATATATGCGCCCAATGGCTATTATGATTGAAAATCACAATCAGGCTAGACCTCAGAGCGGTTTATATGCTGCTGATATAGTATATGAAATGCCGGTTGAAGGTGGTATAACCAGATTCATGGGCTTATACACCAAATTGCCTGGATTAATTGGCCCTGTAAGAAGCTGCCGTGAATACTTCGTTGATAGAGCCTTAGAAGTTGACGCTCTTTATGTTCACTGCGGAGGCAGCCCAATGGGGTATGCATATCTTGCAAAATCAAAGATTAGAAGTATAGATGAAATTAAGAATTCACCGCCATTCTTCAGAGATAAACTGAGAAAAGCACCTCATAATTTATACGGAAACGGTGAAGCTATATATAAATATATGTCTAAACGCACAGATATGCGCGTAAAAACTCAGCCTATTCCTTTGAACTACGGTATTAGAGGCGAATTGGGCAGTGACTCTGGCGATTACCTGAGAATTAATTATCATGGCAACTATACTTTGGTAATTAAGTATGAAAAAGGTACATATCATAGATATATGAATAATATTCTACATCTGGATAGAGAAACCAAGAAGCCTTTGGAAGCAAGTGCAGTTGTTTTGCAGGTTGCTTCAATGAGGACAGTAGACGCTATCGGACGTCAGGAAATCAGCTTTATTGGTAGTGGAACAGCTTGGATTCTTGAAAAAGGCAAAAGAACAAAGGTTACTTGGCATAAAACAGCACCAAGAAGTAAAACTGTTTATATAGATGAAAAGGGTGTTGAATACTTATTCCCAGAAAATGGTCAGGTCTGGGTTCAGGTTGTTTCACCCTCTCATAAAACATATTTTGAACCAGTAAAAGAAAACAAAGATAGTGCTAAAGCTTCGCCAAAAGCAGAAGTTAAAAAAACTACTAAGTCTAAAAATACTAAAAAGAGTTAATTTATGACAACTAGATTTGGGGCTGTAGGGGTATTTGGAAGAGCGAATGCAGGGAAATCTACCTTGGTTAATGCTCTTGTAGGAGAGGTTGTTTCTATTGTTTCGAAAAGACCTCAAACTACAAGGAAACGCATTCTAGGTATTTTAACTGTTAAAGAGACTCAATTAGTGTTCTGTGATACTCCTGGTCTTCATTCTATAAAAAATAAGCTGGATGCTTATATGAATGATGAGATTATGTCCACAATGAAGGGTTTGCAGGCAGGTCTTTATCTAGTTGATTTATCTGATATTAAGCATGAATTAGACCAGGAATACATTGGTCAGTTAGACCCCGATAGCGATATGCCAATGTTTCTTGTGCTGAACAAAAGCGATCTTGTTGATGACGCTAAGATTGAAGAAGCTAGAAAAGCCTATGAAACTCTTTATCCTTTTAAGAAAGTTTTTGTAATCTCTGCTGCAAAGAAAAAGGGCCTGAAACAGTTGCTAAACACTCTTTGCCGAACCGTTCCAAAGGGGCCTCATGCTTATGACGCTGATGACTATACTAGTTTGACTGAACGTGAGATTGTTGAGGAAACAATAAGAGAAGGTATTTTAAGAATGTATGAACAAGAAGTGCCTCACTCTGTTGCTGTTCAAGTTGAGCAATTCTCTGAACGTGAAAATGGTAAAACTTATATAGAAGCTGTTCTTAATGTGGAACGAGAAGCCCATAAAAAAATTATTATAGGAAAAGATGGGGCAGGGATAAAAAAAATTGGTCGAATTGCACGTGAAAAGTTGAATACAATGCTTGGACGTGATATTTTTTTACAGTTATGGGTTAAAGTTAGACCTGACTGGCGACATAATGATATTTGGATACAACGTTTGGGATACAGAAAGTAAAGGAATCTTAAATGAATTATATAATTATTGCTGTTGTGACGGTTGTTATTTTTATAATGATTTTCGTTGCTTTTTCGGCAGATGACAGAGAGGAAGAAATCGGTTATCTAGCAGATGAAAAAGATGTTGCTGAAGAAAAACCTGAGGCTGAAGAAGCTATATCTGCAGAAAAGACTGTAGATGGCGATACTGTTCAGAATGTAGCTATAGAGCAGCCTGTTTCAACTAATACACAAAGCAATGTTGTGGCATTAGACGAAAACAATACGATGTTTCAGCAACTTTCAGATGAAGAAGAAAAACAACAGCAACAACAATCCCATAATAATACTCCGGCTGAAATTACTAGAATTCATCCTGCTACTAATAATACCGAATCCAATATTTCTTTGTTGGAAGTCGGTAGCGAAGATGATTTAAGACTTAGATTAGAATTGAAGCATAACATAGCAAAACCTATCTCATTAGAAAAAAGCAAATGTGTAGCAGCAGTAGTGCAACTTCGTTTCCCAGATGAACTTATTCGCAATTCAAATAATCTTGTAAATGTTCTTGCTCATGCTGAAAAGGTTTTCGAAAAAGAGTTTTCATTTGATTTTATTACTTATCAGGCTTCTCAATTTAATAGAATCTGGATATTTGAACCATCTGAAGGCCGAGACGTTATTATAGAATCCTTAATAGATGCATATGAAGTTACAATTAGATTCAGAAAAGCCTTGGAGTCTGACCAGGTATTAAGAGACAGCAGAGTTAAAATTGCTGTTGGACTTTCTTCTGGTGAAATGACTTTTATCAGCAGAGGAGTTAATTCTGAGCCTACTTTAGTAGGTAGACCTATATATTTGGCTGAAACTCTTGCTGAAATAGTTGGAGATTTCGGGATATATGTTGATTCCAGCATACATAATGCAACTATTCCTTTATGTGATTTCAGGGAATGGAAACCAACCATAGTCAGAGCAACTTTGCCGGCTATTCCTCTCTTTGAACTTGTCGGCTGGAATAAGCCAGATGAAATTGCGCAATTCGTCAAACATGAAGAGTCTTCTGCAAGAAGAGCAGTGGCTGTTGCCTACAGATATTTTGAACTTGAAGATTTTCACCCTCTTATTGAACTTTTAACCGATAAAGACCCATCTGTAGTTTTTGAAGCTATTAATACTATTAGTTACATAGGAAGTGAAAAAACAAATGGCGTTTTGAAGCTTAGATTACCTGAAGCTTCTGACCCTGAAATAAAGAGTAAAATAATTGAAGCTTTTGGAAATGCAGGAAATCCAAGCGTTTTACCTGTTGTTCTTGCTTCTACTAAGGAAAATAGCTGGAAAGTCAGACTTGCTGCGACTAAGGCTTTATATCAACTTGGCGGGAAAGAAGCTCTTGCTCATATTGAAGCTATGCTTGATGACCCTGACAGTATAGTTAAAGTTGTTGCCAACAGTATATTTTATAAAGAAACCAATAAACCTGAATTTTTCAATTATTTGATTAGTTCGCTAAATGATGCTAGTAAAAGAGCCAGGGCTACTGCAGTAGATTGCTTAATGAAAATAGGAACAGATAAGGCTCTTAAAGAAATTACCAATTCTTTCCCAAATCAGGAGGCAGACTTACAAAAACATATTTTGACAAAGATGGTTGATAGCAGAAGCAAAATATTGTATCAATGCTTCTTAACGATGTTTAAAAACTCTAACGAAGCTTTAAGACCTCATATTGTTGAAGCTGTCAGAAGAGCTGGAATAGTGAGTTGATAAAATGTCTGTAAATATAGCAATAGTAGATGATGAGGAAATGATTCAGTGGACTTTGAAAGAGTCTATGGAATCTGAAGGATATAATGTTAAAACTTTTGAAAATGGTAGAAATTTTCTATCATTTTTCAAAGAACATGGGGCTGATATAGTCTTTTTGGATGTCAGATTACCAGATAGTAACGGTTTAGAGTTACTTCCAGAAATTAATAGAATTGATCCTGAAACAATTGTTGTTGTTATGACAGCTCATGGAGATGTAGAAACAGCAGTTTCAGCGATGAAACTCGGGGCTTATGACTATTTAACAAAACCATATAATATAGAAGAAGTAAATCTTCTTATTAAGAAGATAATTCAGACTAATTTAGTAAAGAGCCAGTTACAGCATTATCAGGAACGCTTAGAATCTCATTTTTCTCAGATTTTAGGTGAAAATTACAGTATCAAGATTCTTAGAGAACATATTGCTATGGCGGCCAAGACAGATCACACAACTGTTTTGATTCGTGGTGAATCTGGAACTGGTAAAGAATTGGTGGCCAGACAGATTCATTTTCAGAGTGGACGTGCTGACAAACCTTTTATTGATGTTAATGCAGCAGCAGTTAGTGGAACATTATTGGAATCAGAACTATTTGGTCATGAAAAAGGAGCTTTTACCGACGCTCAGAAGCAAAAAAAGGGACTTTTCGAATTGGCAAACGGAGGTACTCTCTTTTTGGATGAAATAGGAGATCTTGACGCTTCTTTACAGGTCAAACTTTTGAGAGTTCTTCAGGAAAGAAAGTTCAGAAGAGTTGGTGGAACCTCGGATATACATGTTGATGTTAGAATTATTTCTGCAACTAATGCTAATCTTGAACAAAAAATGCAGGAAGGTTCTCTTAGAAAAGACCTTTTTTATAGACTGAATGTATTTACTATTAATCTGCCCCCACTTAGAGAACGAAGAGATGACGTTGTTCTTCTGGCAAAAAGTTTTTTAGATGAATACCGTAAAGAGTTTTCTAAGGAACATATAACTGGTTTTTCTGAAGATGCATTGAAATTGATGCAGGCTTATGATTATCCGGGAAATGTTAGAGAATTAAGAAATATTATTGAACGAGCTGTTTTGCTTGAAACTACAAATCTAATTAGACCAGCCAGTTTGCCTGATGAACTCAAGAATAATATGAATTTTGTTGAGTTTAAGAACATAAAAACAGCTGATACTGAAACAGTTAATACTAAAAATGATAAAGAGATAAAAGAAAACAATAATTCAAATGACCTTTTAAGTCCATTTGGTGATGATAAGCCTTGGCATAAACCTGGTTTTAATTTTAAAGACTATATAGATTCTGTAGAAAAACATGTTGTGGAAGAAGTTTTAAAAGAAACTGGCGGAAAGAAGACAAAGGCTGCCGAAATACTAGGGCTTACCAGATTTGCTTTAAGACATCAGCTTAAAAAGCATGGAATGGATGTGGAGTAGGGAGATATAAGATATAAGATATAAGATAGAAGATAGAAGATAGAAGATAGAAGATAGAAGAGGAAAGAGGGAAGAGAGAAGAGAGATGTTGTGCAAAAAGTGCACCTCCTTTGTGGGGTGTTTTTTTCACGGTGTACAGAATTTTGTTAATTTTTCTTAAGAAAAAAATCTAAAATCTTGACTATTTGGCTATTTTAATCTTATATATTTGCTGGCATATTTTATGCAATTATAAAGCAAATATAGGTTTGCTAAAAATAGGAGATAACAATGATTTCAGAATTACTTCAGGATAGTTTCATTGATTTACATCTTGATGTTCCTGATAAAGCTGCTGCAATAAATAAATTATCTGGAATGCTTTGTGGTTCTGGTCGTGTTAGTGATCAGAATCATTTTGTCAGTGCAGTTCTTGAAAGAGAAAAACTTGGAAGCACCGCAATTGGAGCAGGCATAGCAATACCTCATGCTCGTGCCAATACAGTAAATGAAGTTTCTATTGCTTTTGCACGCGCTGCTCATGGAATAGATTTTAATTCTGTTGATGGTGACCCGGTTAATTTGATTTTCTTGTTAGCTGCTCCTGTAGAATCTGGTAGTCTTTATTTAAAGCTTCTTGCTCGTATTTCACGCCTTCTTCGTTATCAAGACCTTATTGATGATTTAAAGAAAGCTACAACTAAAGAAGAAGTTATAAAGATAATCGCTGCTAAAGAATAAGTAAGATTCGTTCTAAACAATTCAACGCACTATTTAACACTTAAGATGTATTGTTGGCATAAAATGCTGACAGATAGGAAATATCGTAT
>JAEEGL012117699.1_pt1 | contig 12963 bp, 15 predicted proteins | sample 9134231 | NCBI WGS metagenome assembly JAEEGL01 (sample SAMN16246548, study PRJNA631951) | gut metagenome | biome: gut microbiome; feature: rumen; material: fiber-attached | host: Bos | place: Iran: Karaj | collected 2018-10 | reverse complement strand
TAATTAATATTGATAAGCATATAGCCATTATAGTTAAATCCTTGATTTTCATATCAATGACTCCTTAATATTTATCTCATCACTAGAAACTACAATAGATTCATTTCCATCATCTAATATTAAATGACCTAAAATATCAATGTCCTTAGCTATATAGATTTTATCCTTATAATAAACCTTTCTATTATAAACAATGCTTCTTTCTCTATATAGCTTAATTAATTCATCATGATTTAATTTATTTAAATTATCAAAATTATTCATAATAGAATTAATTAAATCATATTTATCAATATCCTTATTTAATCCTATTCCCATGACAGATTCCTTATCTGTCATATTTATTCCTATTCCAATTATTGATGCTTCAAATTTTAATTGAAAAACATCCTCAATTAGAATACCTGATAATTTCTTGTCATTTAAATAAACATCATTAGGCCATTTTATGCCACATTTAAAGCCATAGCTATCTAATGCTAGACAAATTGCAAGAGGTGTTATGATTTCATAATTACCATTATTCTTTAATAAAATGGAAAACATAATATCCTTATCGCTTCTCCATTTTCTATCATATCTTCCTCTACCGTTAGTTTGTTCTAAGGCTATTAGAATAGTTTTATCTGGATATTCATTAAAATTATCCTTTAAATAGGTATTAGTTGAAGGAATAGTATCAACTAAATAATATTGATATTTAGTTTTGAATTTCCAGTTTAATTTTGTAATCATATTATGCCTTTAATGCTTCTATTGTTTTATTTAAAGATTCTAAATCTGATACGTTGTAGCAAGGAATCTTTCTATCGATTCTTTTTACAAAGCCCTGTAATGATTTACCAGGTCCTATTTCAACAAATGTATCTACACCATTTGCGATTAAATAGCGAATAGAATCCTCAAAATATACAGATGAATGAATTTGTTCCTCTAATATATCATTTAAATTTCTATTTTCTTCTTTTCCTGATACATTATAAATAATTTTATATTTTGGAGTATTAGGAGTATATTTATCTAATACATTTCTTAATTTCTTAGATGCATCTAATAAAAATGATGAATGGAAGGCACCTGATACATTTAATTCAACTACCTTTAGGGCACCTAAATTTTTCATGTTTTCCATTGCTAAATCAACACCCTTATTATCACCTGTAATAACAATTTGACCAGGGCAATTATAATTAGCTACCTCACATACACCTTCACTTGTTTTAACGCCTTCTAATACCTTTTCTCTATCTAAACCGATGATAGCGGCCATTTTAGTTGTGCCTAAAGGTAGGGCATTTTGCATAATATCACCACGATTTGAAATGATATCTAATGCATCATCTAAATTCCATGTATCTGAAAAGGCTAATGCTGAATATTCACCAAGTGATAAGCCACAAGCATATTCAGGCTTAATACCATTTTCCTCTAATGCTTTAGCAAATACATAGCTTGTTAGTAGCATTGCAGGCTGGGCATATTTAGTTTGATTTATAACATCATTTGAATCAACAAAGCATAAATCTCTTAAAGATGGATATTTATCATAAATTTCCTTTGCTAGAGGAACATTATCATATACATCCTTTCCCATTCCCTTTGCCTGGGCTCCCTGTCCTGCAAATAAAAATGCTAGCTTCATTATTTTTCACTTCCGATTCTTCTAAATTTATTGTATCTATTATTTAATAATTCGTCTTCTTTTTCATTCATTAATTCTTTAATCTTTTTAATTAATCTTTCCTTTAAATTATTAGCGAATTCATCAGATACATATCTAATTCCACCTAGTGGCTCAGCAATTATTTCATCTGCGATACCATAATTAATTAAATCCTTAGATGTTAATTTCATAACATCAGCTACCTCACTTACAGGTACCTTATCCTTAAATAGGATTGATGTAAAGCCTTCAGGTGATAATACTGAATATACAGCATTTTCAAACATAAAAATATAGTCTGATACTGTTAATGCTAAAGCACCACCAGAACCACCCTCAGATAAAATAATAGCTACTACTGGAGTTTTTAATTTTGAAAATTCATATAGATTTTGAGCTATAGCACGTGCTTGACCACGCTCTTCAGCTCCCTTACCAGGATAAGCACCTGATGTATCTACAATTGTAATAATTGGTCTTTTAAATTTTTCAGCCTCTTTAGCTAATCTTAAAGTTTTTCTAAAACCCTCAGGGGATGTCATACCAAAATTACGCTTTAAATTTTCATTTAAATTATCACCCTTAGCCTGAGCTAAAATAGTTACAGGTAAATCACCTAAAAAACCAATTCCTGATATAATTGATTGGTCATCAGAAAAATATTGATCACCATGTAATTCTATAAAATCAGTAATTAGCTTATCTATTAAAGCCTTTGCCTTTATTCTTTTTTCTGATCTTGCGATTAATACTCTATCCCAAGCACTTAAATTAGAATATGTTTCATTTTTTAAAATATCTAATTGCTTTTTTAATTCCTTATATTTAGGATTTTCTGAATCTAGTGCTAAAAGCTCTTGTTCAAGAAGACTAATCTTTTTTTCATTTTCTTCTAATATCATATTATCTATAATTATGAAGTCTTAGTAATAATGCTAAAGTCTTCTTTAAATCCTTTCTATCAGAAATCATATCAATATAGCCCTTATCTAATAGGAATTCAGCAGTTTGGAATTCCTTAGGTAGGGTTTCCTTAATAGTTCTTTCGATAACTCTTTTTCCAGCAAAGCCAATTAATGCATTAGGCTCTGATATTGTTATATCAGCTAATGAGGCAAATGATGCAGAAACACCACCAGTTGTTGGGTCTGTCAATACAGCTATATATAAGCCATTTTCTCTATATTTAGCTAATGCTTGAGATGTTTTAGCCATTTGGAAAAGGCTAATAACTCCCTCCTGCATTCTAGCTCCACCTGATGTTGTAAATAAAATTAATGGAAGCTTTTCTTCAGTTGCCTTTTCAATTAGTCTTGTAATTCTTTCTCCACAAACAGAGCCCATAGAGCCCATCATAAAGAATGAATCCATAACACCAACTAGGCACTTAATTCCATCAATTTTTCCCTCAACACACATTACTGATTCATCCTCACCAGTATCCTTCTTAGCCTTTTCAAGCTTAGCCTCATAGTCTGGGAAATCTAAATATTTTTCTTTTATATTTGTAAAAAGCTCAGTATATCCTAAATCCATTACATCGATAATTCTTTCCTTAGATGTAAGTCTTCCATGATGATTACAATAAGGACAAACCTTATGATCTAAAATATAATTATCCTTAATAATGAATCTTTGGCAGCTTGGACATTTTACAATTAAATCCTCAGGAATTTCTTTAGGGATAGATGCTGTAATTCTTTTTCTTAAATTAAGCTCCTCCATCGCTGTATTAAATTCAAGGATTTTTTCTTTTCTTTTATTGAACGAGTTTTGCATTTTCCTTTAACTCTCCTATAAATCCTTCAATGAATGAAGTATCATAATGACCTAATATAAAATCAGGATGATGTAATAGGACATAATTGAATTCTACTGTTGTTTTAACACCATCAACAATTAATTCCTCTAAGGCCTGTCTCATCTTTCTAATACATTCAAGTCTTGTTTTAGCAAAACAAATAACCTTTAAAATCATTGAATCATAATATGGTGGAATAGTATATCCAGGATATACAGCAGAATCAATTCTTACACCCATTCCACCTGGAGTATTAATAAATGTAATTTTACCAGGGTTAGGTCTAAAATCATTTTCTGTATCCTCTGCGTTAATACGACACTCAATAGCGTGACCATATAATTTAATATCAGATTGCTTATATTGAAGTGGTAGGCCATAAGCAATTTTAATCATATTCTTTACTAAATCAATATTAGTAACTGATTCAGTAACACAATGCTCTACCTGAATTCTAGTATTCATTTCAATGAAATAATAATTTTCAGAGCCATCAACTAAGAATTCAATAGTACCTACTGAATCATATTTTGCAGCCTTACAAGCCTTTAAAGCTGAATCATATAATTTAGCCTTCAAATCAGCTGAAATACTGATACAAGGGGCTTCTTCAACCATCTTTTGGTTTCTTCTTTGAAGTGAGCAATTTCTTTCAAATAAATGGATAGCATTACCATGCTTATCACACATTACCTGAACCTCTATATGCTTAGGATGCTTAATATATTTTTCAATATATAATTCATCATTAGAGAAGAATTTTAAAGCTTCTTCCTTAGCCTCATTAAATAATCTAGTAAATGATTCCTTATCCTCTACTAAACGAATTCCCTTTCCGCCTCCACCAGCAGCTGCCTTAATTAATACAGGAAATCCAATCTCCTCAGCACATGCTAAACCCTCTTCTAGATTTACATCTTTATGAGAGCCAGGAACAACAGGTACACCTGATTCAATCATTAATTGAACTGCCTCAGTCTTATTACCCATCTTTTCCATAGTATCAGCATTAGGTCCAATAAATGTTAAGCCACACTTTTCAACCATTCTTGCGAATTGAGGGTTTTCAGATAAAAAGCCAAAGCCAGGATGGATAGCATCACAGCCTGATAGGCATGCGGCACTTATAATATTTTCAATATTTAAATAAGAATCCTTAGGTAGGGAATCACCAATACAAATTGCCTCATTAGCTAATTCCTTATGAAGAGCATCCTCATCAGCCTTTGAATATACTGCAACTGTAGTAATACCTAGTTCCTTACATGCTCTAATAATTCTTACAGCAATTTCGCCACGATTTGCAATTAAAATCTTCTTAAACATAATTAATCTCCAATTACAAATAGTTTTTTACCAAAATCAACTACATCATTATCATTTACTAAAATCTCTTTAACAGTACCATCATAAGGTGAAGTAATTTCATTCATTACCTTCATAGCTTCAATAATGCAAAGCTTATCACCCTTTTTAACATGAGAGCCTACTGTTACGAAAGGCTTAGCATCCTTATAAGGTGCTTGATGATATGTACCAACAAGTGGTGCTGTAACAACATTACCCTTTACCTCTTCAATTTTAGGCTCTGAATTTGAAGCTCCTACATTTGAATTATTATTAGTAACAATAGTTTCTCTACTTCCACTATTCTTATCTAATTTAATTTTTAAGCCATTTTCTTCAACCTCTAAATAAGAAAGTGAAGAATTCTCTAGAAGCTTCATTAGCTTTTCAATTTCTTCTAAATTCATAAGATTAACCTCTTAATTTCTTTTCAACAATGCTAACAACATCAGCTACTGTCATCATTGTATCCATTTCATTTATTTCAATCTTTATACCAAAATGCTCCTCTAATTCCAGAATCATTTCTACGGCATAAATACTATCAAATCCTAAATCAGTTTTTAAAACGGAGTCAGGTCTTATTTCAGTACTAACATTTGCACATTCGATAATCATTTTTTTAATTTCTTCAAAGTCAACTGTCTTATTTGCCATTTTTCTCCTCCTGCCAAAACTGATCTAAAAATATTTTATAAGCACCCTCACTAAATGGTGGCTTAGATAATGCCTTTATGGTTTCTTCATCTAAAAAGCCATTTATAGCGAATGCTTTACCTGCATCAATATATTTCTTTAAGAATCTATTTAATTTATTCTCATTTTTAATATCAACAAGTGTTTTAATTTGTGGAACATAAATACCTGTATAGCTACCCTTACCACAAATGAAATCAAATTGAGCCTTTACTGAATCATAAACTCTATCAACCTCAGTATAGGCACAGCTTGATATAACAACAAATCTTTTATCATTATCAAAATATCTTAAGCCATGAAATGATTCATTACCCTCAGGTGGCTTATGGCCACGATAGGTATTCATCATAGATAATAATCTATCTGTAAATAGCTTTAAAATACCTGGCATACCAAAGAAGAATAACGGAAAGCTTTCAATAATGATATCAGCATTTAATATCTTTTCCTTTACAATGCTTATATCATCATTTTTAATTACGCATTCGCCTTCAGTCCTACCCCAGCATGATAAGCATCCTGTACAAGGCTTAAAATTTAATGATTGAACATTTATGATTTCTATATCACAATCACTTACTTCCTTTAAGCCTTCAATAAATGCATTAGTGATAGACATTGTTGTACTTCTATTTAGTTTTGGGCTTCCATTAATTACAAGAACCTTTTTCTTCTTGCTATTATCCCACATAAAATCACCTTTATTATCTAGTATAAATAGTATCCTTTGGAACCTTTGTAAATGATAATGTACCCTTAGAGTAAATATTACCATCAACAATTACCTTACAATCAAATGTTGTAATAGGACCTAAAACCTTAGTCTTAGTAACATTAATATTTAATACATCACCAGGAATAACAGCCTTAATAAATTTAAAGCCATCAACCTTTAATAATACATAAATATTATCAGTATCTGTACCATCAGCCTCAAATACTAATGAGCATAGCTGAGCACAGCTTTCAATAATTAATACACCTGGCATAATTGGAGCACCAGGGAAATGACCCATGAAATATGGTTCATTTACTGATACGCACTTAATACCAACTGCACTTTCATTTGGATTGATTTCTAAAACTCTATCAATCATTTGGAATGGTGGACGTTGCTTAATCTTTTCATTAATCTCATTAATTAGGATCATAGTGATAAGCCTCCATCAATTGTAATAACCTGACCAGTAATATATGAAGATTGGTCACTAGCTAAGAAAGATACTAAATTAGCAATATCCTCAGTTCTTCCTAGCTTATGCTGAGGAATAACCTTTAGATAATCTTCCTTCTTATCCTCAGGAATAGCATCTAGCATTTCTGTTTCAATAAAACCTGGAGCTACTGCATTAACTCTAATTCCATATGGAGCTAATTCCTTAGCTAATGTAGCTGTCATTTGATTTACAGCACCCTTAGTAGCACCATAAACGCTTTGACCAGGAAGTGAATATTTACCACTTACTGATGACATATTAATGATAACACCCTTCTTCTTTTTAAACATTTTTAAAGCTACAGCCTGAGCCATATAGAAATAGCCCTTTACATTTAAATCGAAGCATTCATTTAAATTTTCCTCTGTCATCATTAATAGGAATTGATCTCTAACCACACCTGCATTATTAACTAATACATCAATAGAGCCTAATTCCTTAGCAACATCTCTAACCATTTTGTTAACCTCATCACGGTTAGCAACATTTGCCTTATAAATAATACCATTACCACCAAAAGCCTTTATTTCATCTAATGTCTCTTGTGCCTTTGCCTCATTATGAGAATAATTGATAACTACTGTGTATCCATCCTTTGCAAGTCTAATTGCACATGCCTTACCAATACCTCTAGAAGCTCCTGTTACGATAGCAACCATTTTTCTATCCTCCTACTTTGTAATAACTACTGCAGTATATGTACCACCTGCAGCATATGAACAGCATAATACGTTCTTCATATTCTTAGCTTCAATAGTAACCTTTGAAACCTTATCATTTAATACCTTATAGCCATTATCAGCTTTAATATCACCTGCTAGCATTAATGCAGCATGAGCTAAGCTTAATGATGCTGCGGCAGCTCTAGCCTCACCAACATGATCCTTAACCTCTAATAGCTTCTTATTTTCTAAAGATGCACCAAAGATTCTCTTATATGAATTTAATTCAATATCATCAATAGTCTTTAATCCACAAGCGAATCCTGAGATTGTATCAATATCATCAATAGTTAAATTAGCATCAGCTAATGCAAGCTTAATAGCCTCGTCTAAGCCCTTATCAGAGCCCTTAACCTTACCAAATTCAACTGGAGATGTAGCCATACCATAGCCTAATACCTCAGCATACTTCTTAGCGCCACGAGCGATAGCATCCTTATCATTTTCTAATACGATAGTTACTGAACCATCAGATAATGTAAATCCATTCTTATTTTCAAATGGTAAAGCTACATCAGATGAAATAACATTTAGCTTAGTATAAACCTCATTAATTGCTTCAATATTCTCATCTGTACCTGTAGCTAAAATGCACTTCTCCTTACCCTGACGAATAATGTTAGTACCATAAGCTACTGATTGTAGACCTGATTGGCTACCATTTGTAACTGTAACATTATATCCCTTGATGCCAGTACAAATTGATAAATAACCACCAGCTGCATTATATACAGTATTAGGGAATTTAAATGCTGAACCATTAGCACAGCCCTTTTCTACAATGTTTTCTGTAAATTGAAGGCATGTACCCATAGCACCATCAGCTGTACCCTCAACAATACCAATTGATGTTGCATTTTCATCTGTTACAGTGATATTAGCATTTTCTAATGCCTGCATACCACTTAATACCTGTAATTGTGATAAATTATCATGCTTACGGTATGTTGGCTTTTGACCATATTTAGCATATTCATCAGCTACTACCTTAGATGAAATACTATTAGACTCAGGCTTAACATTATTATTTATATTGCTAATATAAGTATCAACACCATTACCAAATGGAGTTACGATACCTAAGCCTGTAACATAAACCTTACCATTATCATTAGTTGTCTTAACATTTCCCTTTTCCTTAGAGAAAATAATACTTGCATTATTTCCACCAAAGGCAAATGAGTTAGACATAACTGTATTTAAATTCTTATCCTTAGACTTATTAGGAATAAAATCAATCTTACCTGCTTTTTCCTTTAATCTTTCTAAATCATCAGCATCAAATCCTAATGTTGCAGGAACCTTATTTGTAGTTAATGCCTTAATAGCAAATACAGCCTCAATAGCACCAGCAGCACCTAAGCAGTGACCAACCATTGCCTTAGTTGATGAAACTGATAAATTATCATTTTCGTTATCGAAGATTGTATGAAGTGATAGGAATTCAGCATTATCATTTTTAGCTGTACCTGTACCATGAGCATTGATATAGCCAATCTCATCCTTCTTAACACCTGATGTATTAATAGCCCAATTAATAGCGTTCATTTGTCCTTCGCCATCTTCTCTTGGAGCTGTAATATGGTGAGCATCTGATGATACACCAGAGCCTAAAACCTCACAATAAACCTTAGCATTTCTCTTTAAAGCATGCTCATATGATTCAACGATAACAGCACCAGAGCCTTCACCTAATGTAATACCACTACATTTATTAAATGGTGAGCATGGATTTGAATCTAGGGCATGTAATGCTAAGAATCCTGAATATGGAACAGATGCGAAGGCATCAGCACCACCAGCGATTACGATATCAGCCTTGCCTGCTCTAATTAAATCACAAGCATAAGCAATTGAAATTGTACCTGCAGCACATGCGTTTGCGATATTAGTTACAACACCACCAGCATTTACATAATGAGCAACACTTGATGCGATTGCTGAAATAGGCATCTTGCATACATCTGATGCTGGCTTATCGTTTCTATAATAATGATCAATAGAAACTGCACCACCAACGCAGCTACCCATAATTACTGATACTCTTGTATCTCCACCAAAATTAGAAAGCTTCGCATCCTCTAATGCTTCTAATGTTGCCTTAATACATAATTTAGAAACTCTATCTAAGTTTTTTGTATTAGGGATTTTATCTAAATCCTTAAAATTAACCTCAGCAGCTAAGGTAGCGTAGCAATCCTTAGTATCTACTGTAGTTGTATTTTTAATTCCTGTAACTGAATTTAATGCATTAGTCCAGCATTCATTTACATTATTACCAATTGCGTTAATTAGACCTAAGCCTGTAACAACGCATCTATTATTATTCTCTGTCATTTTTCTATCTCCTTAAGTTAAGTTTACTTTACAACATTGCTCAAAATATTATCCCAGCCTGAAGCTGGGATATATCTTAAATTTATTATTGCTTGTCAGCAATATATTGAGCGATAGTGTCGATTGATAAGAAATGCTCCTTAGCAACACCATTCATTGAAACACCGAATGCTTCATCAGCAAATGAAATGATTTCAATTGAGTCAATTGAATCTAGACCAATTCCATCACCGAATAAAGGTGTGTCGAATTGTAATTCATTTTCGTCAACGCCTAATTCTGAAACGATAAAATCCTTTAATTGCTGTTTAATCTCTAAATCTGTCATCTACTTATTCTCCTACCCAAAATGTGTCAGTTAAACTAACCGATATTATTATATAATAAACTAAAAAAATGTCAATTAAACTAAACATTTTTCATCCATATTTTCACATATTTTAAACATTTTTCTACATAGAAAGAAAAAACGGTAGTAATTTCTTACCACCGTTTGGGTTATTGTTTTAAGCTAGCCCCGCAATTAGGACAATTCTTTGCGTCTAAATCTACTAAAGATTCACAATAATCACATTTCTTAAATTTAGGCTTTTCTTCACCTAATGGGTCTAATTCCTTCTCAAGAAGCTTCTTGCGATAAAGCTTTATATCATTTTTATCAAGCTTTCCATCACCATTTAAATCACCAATAGTTTCTAGGAATCCTTGATATTTTTTAACCTGAGTAACAATTATAGAAATACCTATTATTCCTAATAATAGCAATACAAAAACAGCAGGACCATTGTTGCTTTCGAAATTATAATCACTATGATCTAATGCCCTTACATATAATGTATAAGACTCGCCCTTTTTTACTGATTCTTTATAATTGGCTTCATCAATAAAATAAACTAATTCATCATCACCATTTCCATAGTAGGTACTACCTCCTATAGTATATTTAAATGTATATTCCTCATAAGGATAGCCATTATCATAAGCAAGTGAGGTATTAGTGATAGTAGCTTCAACACTTAATGAAAGTAGATTAATAAATAAAACAATTCCAAGTACAATTAGTATAATACCACCAATAATACTTCCTATTAAATTAGGCTCAGTATAAATTCTTCCACTTCCTGTGCTTCTATAGCCTCTTCCTCCTCCTACATAAATATGAGTTAAATGATGAGGTCTATAGCTTGAATGGCTACTGCTATGGTATCCACCGCTTCTATGTCCACCATGGAAGCCGCCACTTGAATGCGAATGACCTCCGTGGAAGCCGCCGCCTCCACTAGAATGTCCTCCTCCAAAGCCTGACATATTACATTCCTAATACATTCTTTATAAATGCAACAATCTCTTGATTCTTTGCATTTTGGAAGAAATATTTTTTAAATGTATCTCTATCGATAGTTTCAAGTAAGAAATCCTTATCGATATCCTTTAAGATATCAATCATAGGTCTATGAGTAATTTCCTTTACACCATCTAGAATCTTCTTATTTCTTTGTTCAGGTACTACTCTTTCCTTTGGATAGCCTCCACCAAATGGTGCCTTAAATAAATTCTCATATACATTCTCTAAATTTAATTCTGCACCCCAACCAAAGCCCTTTGCGTAAGGCATAGAAATGGCATTACCATCATTAATTTGACCAAATAAATATGCATCAGATGGTTCAACAATTAAACCACAAAGCATCTTTGGGAATGAATTTAATGCTAGCATAGCACCAGCACCAGTACCACATCCTGTTACAATAAAATCAGCAGCTCCTGAATTGATTAGGATAGCGGCAAGTAAACCATTTTGTACATAAGTTAATGGCTTATCTTCAGCGCCTAGCATACCATAATTATCTACAGTATGACCATACTTAGTAGCTACCTTATTTAAAGTATTGTAAATAATTTCATTTTTTGCTGCTTGTGAATTTTCGTTAATTAAAGCAATTCTCATAATTTTTCTCCTTTTCTTAAATAAAGGGAACGTTAAAGCGTTCCCTCATCATTTTTATTAATTAGTCGTTACCATGACCAACAGAACCAAACATTTCCATCTTGATTCTTACAATTTCCTTAATTGCATCTACACCTGGAGCTAATAGCTTACGTGGGTCAAATCCTTTACCCTCTAAATCCTTACCAGCTTCAATGTACTTTCTTGTTGCCTCTTGGAAATATAATTGACATTCAGTATTAACATTAATCTTTGTTACACCTAATGAAATAGCCTTCTTAATTTGATCCTCAGGAATACCAGTTCCACCATGTAATACTAGTGGGAAATCGCCAACCTTAGCCTTAATATTAGCTAATGCGTCAAATTGAAGTCCCTTCCAGTTTGCAGGATACTTACCATGGATATTACCAATACCTGCAGCTAGCATATCGATTCCTGTAGACTTAAGTAGAGCACATTCTTCAGGGTCAGCAACCTCACCCATACCTACAACTCCATCTTCTTCTCCACCGATAGTACCAACTTCTGCCTCAACTGTAGCTCCTAAAAAGTGAGCGATAGTTACGATTTCTCTAGTCTTTTCTAGATTTTCCTCAAGTGGATAATGAGAACCATCGAACATTACTGAAGAATAACCAGCCTTTAAAGCCTTCTTTGCTCCTTCATAAGTACCATGGTCTAGGTGTAATGCTACTGGTACAGTAATATTTAATGACTTAATCATTGCCTTTACCATGTCAGCTACTACCTCATAACCACACATATATTTGTTTGCACCCTCAGATACACCTAACATAACTGGTGAATTTAACTCCTGAGCAGTTTGTAGAATGGCCTTTGTCCATTCAAGATTGTTAATGTTGAAAGCTCCTACGGCATAATGACCTGCTAATGCCTTTGCTTCCATGTCCTTTGCGTTTACTAATGGCATATAAATTTACCTCCCTAATTGATTTATTGCTAAAACTATTATAAATCATTCTATTTACTTTTACAAGTAAAAGCGGCCCTAGAAAAAAAAGAAAACGGCTTATAATAAAGTCGTTAATTGAAAGATAAATTTAAATAAATTTTTATAACCTAGATAAATGGTGCCGACTATAGGAATCGAACCCACAACCTACTGATTACAAGTCAGTTGCTCTACCAATTGAGCTAAGTCGGCAAATGGTGGAGGACAACGGGCTCGAACCGCTGACCCTCTGCTTGTAAGGCAGATGCTCTCC
>JAEEGL010945110.1_pt1 | contig 12963 bp, 7 predicted proteins | sample 9134231 | NCBI WGS metagenome assembly JAEEGL01 (sample SAMN16246548, study PRJNA631951) | gut metagenome | biome: gut microbiome; feature: rumen; material: fiber-attached | host: Bos | place: Iran: Karaj | collected 2018-10 | reverse complement strand
TACGGCTGGTGGTACGTCGTAAACAGCGGTATCGACTTCGGTTATACCGGTCCGGCGACGAATGAGTACGGAACCTGGAACGTGGTTGGCGGACAGGTCATATTCAACTGACAGTCCGGATCATCGGCAAACAAATGAAACGAGCGGGGCGGCCGTGATCGGCCGCCCCCTGAGTTTTGTGAGAAAAGTGTGTAACTATTATTATTATTCTTTGTTTTTTGAACGAAAACGCTTGCAAAAATTGCTCTGCTTGTATATATTTAATATCGGAACATAAAAAAGCGGCAGGACATGACGGGTGGCCGCCCGCCATGCCCCTATGCTGAGTGAAACAGCCACTCAACACAACAGACGGTCTTCGTCTGCACCGTAGGCTCATTATATCATTTCACCCCTGCTTTTGCAACAGCAGGCGGCCCGGGATATCATGAGCGATATTGTGTTTTGCTCCGATGTTTTTCGGACGGTGTTGGGTAATATGCTCAACACCGCTTTTTTATGTTTCCGGACCGGCCGTGCGGGGCGGTTTCGCCCCGCGCGCTCGGAATGGAAACATTGCAAAGGAGAGATAAGGATGAACGGCAATTTGAAAAGATTTACCGCAGCGCTGCTGTCGCTGATTTTTTTGCTCGCTCTTCTGCCCTCGGGCGTATCGGCGGCGGACACGGTCGCCTCCGGCATGTGCGGAACAAACCTTAGCTGGACGCTCGACAGTGACGGAGTGCTGACCCTTTCCGGCGTAGGAGCAATGACGGATTTTTCTTCTGTTATGTTAACTCCTTGGCATGACTGGCATCAAGAGATCAGCAGTGTGATTGTTCCTGAAGGAGTGGAAAGCATAGGCAATTATGCGTTTTGCTACTGCACCGAACTGACAAGCTTGACAATCTCCGAGAGCATATTGAGCATAGGAGAATATGCTTTTTATGGCTGCAGCGGGCTAACTGGCGTGACCATCCCGTCGAGCGTGACGAACATAGGCAGTAGCGCGTTTTACAATTGCACAAATCTGGCGAACATAACGTTCTCTGGTGATATAACGAGCATTGGCAGCGGTGCATTTGCCTACACTGCATTCTATAATAATGGTAACAATTGGGAAAACGGAGCGCTTTATTGCGGAAAGTATCTGCTTAGAGTCCTTCCCGAGCTTAATAGTACGCATACGATTAAAGCTGGAACAACAGTGATAGCAGACTATGCATTTGCACAAAGCAGCTTGACAAGCTTGACTGTTCCGACAAGTGTTACGAGTATCGGACGCCATGCTTTTAATTCTTGTAGCAGCCTGACGGACGTATATTACGGCGGCACTCAGGTTCAGTGGAATGCAATATCGATCGGTTCAAATAATGGCAGCCTCCTGAATGCAACAATTCATTACGCGCAGTCTGAGCTTGCCATCACCTCTCAGCCCACGGACTTCAACGGTCAGCTCGGCGACGCCGTCAGCTTTACCATAGAGGCAACCGGCGAGGGTCTTACTTATCAGTGGCAGTACTCAAGCGACGACGGCGTGACCTGGAAGGCTTCTAGTCTCCCCGGCAACATGTCCGCTACTCTCAGCACCACTCTTACGGACGCAAGGCTCGTTTACCGCTTCCGCTGCGTTGTCACCGACTCTCGAGGCACCAATCTCATTTCTGATGTTGTACGGATGTTTAAGAGTGCTTTACCTCCGGATGATCCAACGCAGTTCTATACGGTTTCCTTTTTTGACAGCGATGGCACTGTGCTGAAAACAGCACAGGTTCCAGAAGGTGGATTTGTCGAGCCTCCCACTGCGCCAGAAAAAACAGGTGTCAGTTTCCTTGGGTGGAGTGGACAATATACAGGTGTAACGAACGATTCCGATGTGAGTGCGGTATACAGCGACGCGAAAAACGTCTTTGCCATCTCCACTGCTAAAGGAAACATCGGTGAAACTGTGACAGTACTGCTCAGTCTTGAGGGCTCTGTAAAAACTTGTGGGTTTGATCTGAATATAAAATTTGACGAAGCGTTGCAGCTTGTGTCTTACGATGACGATTTAGACATGGACATTATAGCTAATACTAATGCCTACTCCAATGGTATCAAATTAAACTACATCGGGACCAGAGATACGACAAGGCCGCGTGATATCATTTCGCTGACTTTCCGCATCAGAGAAACTTCAAAATTAGCGTTCCCCATTTGGCTTGAAATGAACAGCATCTATGAACTTTTGAACAATGATCCGGCCTTTGCAGAATTTGTTTTGATTGATACTGCGGTGAGGCTCGGATGATGAAAAAAATGATCAAGCAGATGTTTAAACCGGTATTATTGCTTCTACTCACAGCGTTGTTTCTGATTGAAAGCGCATGTAGAAGTAATAATGCTGAGACGTTGACCTCACCGGAAACATACAGTACTGCAGCAAATGCCGTTTCCACTCCATCGCCTTCACAGGACTTCGTACCAACCGTTCTCTCAACTTCGCAGGATGTGTATCACAGTGTGGTGTTCTATTCAAACGACGGAAGCATCGTACAGATGGGACTTGTTGCCGACGGAGGATCAATGCCGCCACCGTTGCCAGAGTTGGCGTATGGAGATGTTTTTGAAAAATGGGAGATGTTGGCGGAAAACGTAGTCACAGACTTGGAAATCCGACCGATATTCTGCTCCGTCAAAGGCAAGTCCAATGTATTTGCGTTTCCCGGGGTTTATTCAATGAGAGGAGAAACCGTGGATATCCCGCTTCGATTATGCGGAGATGTGCTTTTGTGCGGCTTTGACCTCACGGTGAGTTATGATACAGCACAGCTGCAATTGGAAAAAGTAACGTACGAGGATGATGCTGTGATTTTGAATGCGGAGGAGCCCGGGTGCATACGCATCAATTATGTTAGTTTAAACAACACCTCTGCCGATGTGGATATCTGCACGCTTCGTTTTACTGTGCTTGCAGAAGGTGAAGAGCCGTGCTTGTATTTGGAAGCCAAAAGCGTATGCGCTTGGGACGAGGATTATCGTCTCTATGAGCCAGAATTTCAGCTCCAAGACGGCTGTATTCATATTCTGAGCGAATGAGGTGGCAGTAATGAAGGCGAAAGGAGACAAGATGCCGTTTTGGCTGCAGATTTTTCTAATTCTTTTATGCGGTGCAGTAATCAGCATTCTGATTTTTGTGTTGCTGAGGGTACGTTTCGCAGGAAAAACTCCGACGGAGCTCGAGGAGTCAGCGATTCATACTGTCACTTTCGCATACTTGGACGGTACGGTGATTGAAAAAAAAACAGGTACACCATGGAAACGGCGTTCTTCCACCTGACCTTGCGACAGAAGATGTTTTCCGGGGGTGGTCGGCTCCCTTCAACGCGGTGACCCGTGACATGGAAACGCATCCGAGCCTTTATTATTCCAAGGAAGACGATAATCTTTTTTGCTTCGACTCCGTCTATGTCCGAGAAGGAGAAGAATTTACCATCGAGTTGATGCTCCGGGGAAAGGTATGCATCTCTTCTGCAGAACTGACACTGGCTTTTGACGGCGAGGTGATGGACTATCTTGGTTCCGAGGTTTCTGAATACTTTGCCGTGGAACCGACGGCGAGCGGCGCCTTGAATCTGCGGCTCAATAGTCCCCAACTGATACAGGAACCGACGCTATTGGCACGGATTCAATTTCGCGCAAAACCGATGGATGTGTATTTCACGCAAATCAGCTTACAGAGTAAGCAAGCAACTACTGTCGTTTCGGATCAGGAGCTTCCCGTAACGATATCTACCATAAATAACAACATCTATTATTTACAGGAGGTGGGTTGAATGACCAAAAGAGGATTAATACGTCTGGTAGCGCTGGTTTTGGCGGTGATTATGCCAATCTTGACCGCAACAGCCGTGCTTGCCAGCGGAAACACCGACAGCAGCACAAGGTACGCCAGCCCGGACATAAATATCCTGATGGGCGCAGGTCAGGAACCGGAGGAGATTTCCGTTTCTGCCGGGACAACTTATCAGGAGAAGGCATGGTATGAATATGTAATGTATTCAGAACATGCTGTAGCAAGCTATCGTTTGGATGACGATCACAGATTGCTGTTCTATGATCCCTATACTTATACCAACTCCATGATCATGGATGTACAGTTTGATGCTACAACAACAGAATTTGATACGATGTCTTCTTACACAATCTCTCACACAGTTGGGAGAACGATCTCTGCCTGTACGGAATCAACGTATACGAATACGACTGCTACACAGTCCAGCGGAATAGATATCACACATTCGGACGTAACGAATGACGGAACGACAAAAACGACATATAATCATCGAGAGGAAGTTTCAACTCAGGGCACGAAGGAAGACACCACATACTACACTTATGTTGAGAAGTACAGTGTGGATTTATCCGAAACTGCTGTATTAGGTGAAAAAATCGTTCTTGGCGCTCTACCCGAAAGTTCAGTGGAAATCGCCTCGCAAACAACGTTGGCAGGAAAACACGCATGGGTTCAGGATAAAAACACACATGAGACTGTTTATTCATCTGATTATAAGACTACTACAAAAACTCTGGGCGACGACACTGTTTCTTATAATACATCATCCCACACGGATGGATGGACGGAATTATCTGATAGGATAACAAAAACGCTCGGCTCATCTACGTCGACCAGCCACAGTTGGTCCGAAAACGAAAGCACTACAATTACAAAGACATATGTCGCAACTCACTTTGCTTCCGATGGTGTGACGCCTCTGCCTTGGGCTATTGTTCATTATCAGGTTCAAATGCCTATGAAATGCTGTGTTCAGGTAAAACATAGTGGAGAATGGGTAACGGTCACAAACTACTATTGCTTGCTGACTACCGTTCAGGGAACCTGCCGTGCATGGATGCAGAACGGACAGGTCTATTATGAAGACTGGGGCAACGGGGAACCCGTGGTTGCGACCGATTTTTGGTCACAGTTCATGACAAGAGAACAGCTTATGAATGCTTATCGGGACAAGCTTTATCCGGTGGGAGGTGCAGATTGATATGAAAAAGCTGGTTCTACGCCTCTTTTCTTTGGCACTCTTTCTGATGCTCAATTTGGCAATTCTGAGCGGTGTGGCTGTTGCTGTGGACACCACCGCAGTGGCTTCTTCCTCGTTTCTTACCCGCCAGGGAGAAAACTTCACCACAACCATCTACATTCCGGACGAAGCCAATATCGTCGACTTTGAACTCACACTTCACTATGATACGGAAATACTGACCATGCTCAGTGCGGAAGAAAACGAGGACATAAAGGGCACCGTCGTCTTCAACAACGACACTCCCGGTGAACTATCCGTCAACTACACACGCACAAGTCGAAACGTGACGAGTTATCTGCCCATATTAGACATAACGTTTCATGTGAACAGCGAGATCGGTGTCGGTACATATGACTGTTTCACCGTGGACAGAAGCAAGACCTATCTCGCCCACCGCCTCAACGATGCTGAAAATCCCGTTTCTGTCAACTTTGACTGCGATTTTGCACCGCTGGTCATTTATGAGATGGGCGATGTGGACTTGGGCGGCACCGTGGATATTGCCGACGCTACCCGGATCCGCCGGCATCTGGCGGAGTTCCAGAGTTCGATCCTCCCCGAATTCAATCTGACTCTCGCGGACACCCATTATGACGGCGTAGTGGACGTGGCGGATGCCGTTGCGCTCCAGCGGCATCTGGCACGACTGCAAGTCACCTACGGCGACCGTATAAACATCACCTTCTATAATAAGGACGGCGAACAATATGCGACTAGATCCGTTCTGTTTGATGGAACGCTGCAGAGCGTACCTGCAGTTCCTGAACTTGCTGGTTTTTCCGGTGGAATGTGGTCTCAGAGTCAGGACAGTTATGTCTCGCCAACATTCTCCAATTTGCGGCAGGATTATGGGGTTTACGCCTTCTACAACAATCAGGATAACCCTGCCATGGATTTCTATAAGCGACAGCTAAGCACACTGCTGTATGGTGGGGATCTGCCTACCAACCTTAGTTCAGATCTGGGGCTGCCGAGTTCCATGAACTATCAGAACGGCTGGCACGCCAGTTTCCTTTACAGCTCCGACTGCAGCTATGTGCTGAATGCCACCACCGGTGCTTTTACGAAGCCAACCTATCCGCAAAAGCTGAACCTGACCGTTTCGATCACCTCTTATGACAGCAATAACAGAATCGATTCTGAGGGCAGCATCACCTTTTACTATGACGTGCCCGGCGAATATCAGACCCCTACCAAGGCCGCCGTGGAGGACTTTCTGAGATACTATTTCACAGACGATACAGATGGACAGTTCCGGATCAATTATGACGTGAAGCTGATCTCAAAGCTGAACAATACGATAATTCCTGTGGACGGGGCGCTCTACGACAATTTTGAGATCCGTCTCAGTTGGTATCAGAATATCAACGGCAGTCTTGTCCCGATCAGTCAGGTCAAGCGTACAACCTCCTCCCAGACAAATGATTATGTCGCCGTCGCGACCTTCAACGGAAAACCACTGGAGGACGACGGAAAGGTCTACATCGACGATGTAGAGGTCACGGCCATTGACCAAATGGAGATAAAAAATTACATCATCAACGAGATTGCTGCAAAGATGGGCACTCTGGCCACCAATGGCACGGTTCTGTGGAACAATGATACCATCTATGGTACCAACGTGACATGGGAGACCGGTGCGCCGGACATCGGCTATGTAGCGAACAACGTCGTCCAACTGCAGAATGATGCGGTGAGTGGAACCACGCTTCCACTGAACGCGCGTGTCAGTTACGTCGTGGATGGGGGGACAGAGGAATTTGTCCTCGCCTATAACCTGACCGTGTCTTGCAACAATACCATCATTAGGGCACCGGAAAACATGGACCCCGACCTCTATCTCGCCATAAAGACAGAACTGGAGGATACTTTGGGTTATCGCGGCGACCTGACCAGCGCAGCTTTGGCCGACGTTCGTTTTGTTAATTTGGATCTCAGCGATTACCCTGATATAACCTCCCTGCGAGGCCTCTCCTATTGCAAGAATCTGCGGACACTTAATATTTCCGGTCTGCATATTACAGACAGCTCGATGAATCAAATTGCAACACTGTCTTATTTGGAGGCCTTCATTGCCCGGGGCTGTGGTTTGGATAACCTGATTGACGGTGGCGCGGCAACGCTGCGCAACGCAGTAAATCTGAAGCTATTGGATCTGACAGACAACAACTTCACATCCTTGGACTCCGTGTTCGCCGAAGGAGTAAAATATGGAAGCCTTCGGGAGGTTTACCTCTCTAGGAACCGCCTGACTGATGTCAATGCACTGTCCCGTGCCCCCATGATGACCTACCTTTCTCTTTCGGAGAACGGGCTGACTACTGCGGGCACAGCCTGCATCGAGAACTATCCATATCTAGTGTATCTTTCCCTAGCCCACAACCAGATCGACAGTGTGGAGCATCTGAAGGGTCTCAAATTTCTTAAGGAGCTACGCCTGCAGGACAACCTTCTTACGAACGTCAATGATTTGCGCCGTTTGGTCAATCTGGAGATCCTTTATCTCGGGCACAATGATATTCGGGATATCGGAAATCTGAATGCCTTGACACAGCTCCAAATTCTCTATGTAAACGATAATCATATTTTCGATATCTCTGCCCTTCGAAATCTAACCAAGCTGGAGTGCATCAACGTCAGCAACAACGAGCTTTCCAGTCTTTCTGTTCTGAACGGCTTCAAGTCTACTCTGACTGAAATCTATGCGGAAAACAACAGTCTGACAGATTTCAGTTTCATTAATGGAGCAGATAATCTGCACATCCTTATGCTATCCGGGAATCGGACGGAACTGGTGCAGGATAATATGACGGCCTGGCTCAGCGGCCTGAGTGAGTTGGAGATTTTAACTCTTTCCGATATCCGTCTGAGCGATCTCTCTTTCCTTTCAGGAATGCAGAAGCTGGCACGACTGGATATTTCCAATTGCGGTCTCCATGCTTTCAGCGGGGAAATCTCAAACATACAACAGATCACAGACCGATATGCCACGCTTAAAGTTCTGGACATCAGTAACAATGACCTGACCGACGGTGGAAATGAGCTTCTTCGGCTGCGCAACTTGACTCTTCTGACTGTCCTTTATGCGGATAATATCTGCAGCGATCTAGATGTATATACTCTGACCTACTCCATGACCGAGTTGAAATGCATATCAATGGAAAACTGCGGCGTCACAAGTATCAGTTGGCTCTTCAAGTTCAACGACTTGCTTTATGTGGACTTGGCCGGCAGCAAACTCACAAGCGTCGATTTGGACCAAAGCATTTCCAATGCCAGCAAGAAGACGCTGCTGGAACTGTACTTGGATACTGAGACCCACTGCACTTTTGCCAATGCATACCGGCTTATGGACTTCAATGTAGAACGCCTATCCTTGAGTGGTATTTCGGTTGAGCACATGGAATACATGCCATACCTGGATTCGGTTCAATACCTCAATTTAGACAACACTGGATTGACCGACCTCACCGGTGCCGATCCGGAACTGGCAGAAATGTATGCAATAACCCGCTATGCCAAGTTGAAAACTCTGGATATCAGCCACTTGGAGACAGATATTACTCCGGTTGAGATGCTGCCTCAACTCGACACTCTTTACGCGGTAGGCACGACGGACAGCGAGTTGTTCCATAGTGCGAATTTGCACACTCTTCAACGGCTGTACCAGCGCGGCCTAGCGTGCTATCTGTACGATAAGTCCAATCTGTATACTCCGGTTGCACAGGAGGAGGGAAGTGAGATTTTAGCGTTGCTACCCGACTACTCCTGCAGCATTGGAGTTGCAGCGGATGGCATCATAAGTTCTAACAATCCTGTGCTGGAAACAGAGATAAACGATTACAACATCGATTGGACAATCAGCAACACGCAGAATTACACCTTAACCCAAAACCGGATCGCTGTTTTGGATTATACCGACATTGACGACGAAGAGTTGACCTTGACCGCGACGATTACAGTTTATCCGGATCAGGAGTCAGTGAGCAGAAACTTCATTATCAACACCCACATTCTCCGTGTGGGAGATTTCGCTGGGGACTCTTCGAACACGCTGACCAATCAGTGCATCACAATCAACGCGGAGGGAATGGACAGTTACCTTAAGCGTTCGGATCAGTTCACCTATTTAGTAGGCATCCAAAGCGCGGAGCTGGAAGGTTTCTCTTCCCCCGTTAAGCCCGTAATAGACGAGATTAGTTATAGCTATGTGACCCTGCTTTCAGATGGCAGTAGCGACCAGTATCTTAACGTGCTGTCCGTCGGCTCAAACGGAAGTTACGCAATTCACAATAATGCACCGCTCAACTCTGTCACGACAATCACCACATCCATAGGACATCTCATCGGGGGGGATTTCATCTGCGATGAATCATTAAGCCGAAGCTTTGAAATCACAAGCCGAAGCTACACGATAACATACGTCATGGACGGCGGTGTTCTGACCATGACTGATGATGGTTCGAGTCTGACGATTCAGCGAATGCCTGAGGATACACTGCTGTTCCAAAATGTTGCCATTTCCCGTACTGGATATTTGTTTGACGGCTTTTATACGGACGCAGATTTCCACGATCTCTTCTACGACGGCTCTGATGATGTCTACATGCCAGCGCTGGATCTGACGCTTTACGCCAAGTGGACGCCGCATTCCTTCACCATCTACTTCGACCCCAACGGAGGCAGCGTGAACGTTTATTCCAAAAATGCCCTGTGTGACGCCCCCATTGGAAGCCTGCCAATACCCACCAGAACATTCTATACTTTTGACGATTGGAAGCTGGATGGAGTCACGGTGACAGAGGATTCCGTCTTCACCAGTGTTGAGGACAGGACGTTTGTCGCCGAGTGGACGCCCAACTCCTTCACTCTGAGTTTCAACGCTAACGGTGGCAACTGTAGCCAGAGTTCGAAGACCATAACTTACGGCTGCAAGGTCGGCTCACTACCGACACCAACCCGGGATCACTTCAGCTTTATCGGCTGGTATCTGTCAGATGGCACCCTTGTCACGGCGGACACGTTATTCCCTACGGACTCGAATCAGTCGGTTATTGCACACTGGACCCCGATGTCCTACTCCGTCACATGGAATGCCGGTGCGAATTGCACAATCGCGGTACAGCGAACCAGTTCCCCATATGCTGGTGCTGCAATCGGTTCTATAGGTAGTGGAGCGACAGTTTACTATGGCGACGTACTCAACATCACGTATGCTCCAAATATGGGGTATGCGATCAGCACCAACGGTTCTAAGTCCATCACCGTCATCGACAACGTCACCTCCAGCGACATCTATGCTACCGCTACTGCTCAGAGTTATCCCTACAACATTGTCTATGTTTCAAGCAACGGTACACCGCTTGGTACGGACACTGTGACCAAAACCTACGGTACTGTTGCAACAATCAGTGCTCCTAACAAGTCCGGGTATACGACTCCGGCGAGCCAAAGCGTGACTTGGGACAGCGTAGACGCGAAGACAATTACTTTCTCATATGTGCCACTGCCTGCCAACAACTCGCAAAAGAGCGGAACGATCGATACCGCTCCACTCTTGACATATGTTGCCACGGTCGAATATCAAAACAGAACCATCAATAGCGTGCAATTGCGAGTATCGTGGACCACGACCATCAAATCGGGCAGTTATACAGTCTACGGGCAGAACTTCCAAGCAACCGTTGGCAATGTGACAACCGGCAAAGTCCAGGTAGCGGCGTTCAATACATGGAAATCATCTACCAATTATGACCGGTCTGCCACAGGATCTTCCGGCTGGATCACTGTTCCCTTGAACACAACAAGTGCAACCTCTGTCAGTATGGTAATATACTACTGGCAAACAAACTCTAACGGCACAGATATGTTCAAATACAATGGGACTTCAGCCGTCCAGACCACTTGGACCATTGCAATTCCTGCGTATTGATCCTGCTATAGGCTGAGGTGTGGCTGAAGCAGTTGCGAGGCTGAGAAAACACACCATTTGACAACGTTATCCGCAAACATATGAAATACTTGCGTCCGTTTCAGCCCCTCAGCACTTTTGAAAGCACAAGATCTGAATTATATGGGAAAGGGACAGCGGGTTTAGAGCGCGCTGTCCCTTTAAGAGAGGCTCATTAATCATGAAAAGGTTATCCATGTTATTATTTGCGTTTCTGTTTGGTTACACTATAGCTGTTTCCGCAGTTGCTGATGAGGCGGAGTCCATAGTTTCGGTCGCCAAGACACCGCCATACAAATTATGCTCCCTTTCCATGTGGCAGTTGACGGTGGATGGAGAAGTGTTTGAGTGCCAAATGTATAATATTGATGGATACAACTATTGCAAGTTGCGTGATCTGGCTATGGCATTGCGCAACACCTCTTGTGAGTTTTCGGTAAGTTGGGATAAAGACAAACACTTAGTAACGGCTATGTCCGAAGAAAAGTATATTCCGGTCGGCGGGGAAGGAATTCTCTCCGTGGATAAGAGTGCCACATGTGTGCCGTCCCAACATGCCGCGCTCTTTAATGGCACAGTATCCGATGCCTTTTGTTATAATATCGGAGATAATAATTTCTTTAAACTGCGTGATTTAGCTCCCATATTCAAATTTGGGGTTGATTACGACAGCGATTCATTTACTGCCATAGTATATACTAAGCCCGTAACCCTCCCAACAGATTCTGAGATGATTTTCCAAGATGCCATCATCTTTTCAGGCGAAGAAGTGGCACTTAATGGTCTTCATCAAAGCGAGCACCTCAGTGCAGGGACGGAAAGCCATGATTCTGTCCGCAACAATGATCCTTCCCTTTCAGAAGCCGCCCCTGCGATTACCTCATCACTCGGAAATCCAGAAAAAAGTTATACCATCAAGTTCTACGACCAAGATGGTATCACGGAATTAGTTTCAAGAAACGGTGTTGAACTCAATGGTTATGCCGCACCACCCATCCCCTCCAGCAAGAATGGAGTGGATTTTTTAGGCTGGAATGGTCGATATGCCGCTGTTAATGCCGATACATCCGTAAGGGCAGTTTATAGCGATGAATCCAACGTCTTCGCATTTTCTGACACCTCCTATTTAAGCGGCGACACAGTAACGGTATTTCTCAGCATATCCGGCAAAGTTGATTTTTGCGGTTTTGATATCAACATTATGTACGATGCCGATCTAACACTTATTTCATGCAATGATGAACTAGATATAGATATTGTTTCCAATTTCCATGCTTATTCAAACGGGATATTATTAAATTACAGTGGTACTCGTAATATAAATAAAAAAAGCAATATAATTCAAATGAAGTTCAAGGTTAATAATACACAAAAAAAGGCGCTTCCTCTTTGGGTCACCGTGAACAGCATTTATAAGATTGACCTCTATGAACCGGTTGTTGCTCAATACACGACCTTGGACTCAGCGATATTGGTATCATAATCACAATCGCAAGTGAACTGGAAGTTTTCTCAACCCTATAACAAGGTAAGTACTTGCCCTCTCCCAGTTTTCCTATCCATATTTTGCCAAAGAAGGAGGTCGCTGCAAAACTAGAGTTTTGCAGCGGCCTCAAACATAAACCTGACGATTACTTTTCGAAGCGGAAGCCGTATAAATCAAAGCTGCTGCCGGGCAGGAAAACGAACGAGAGCGTGCACATGCCCCGGGGGACCTTCAGCGAGAAGGTCTGCTCTCCCCTTTCCGAGCGGCGGAAGCCGCATACGGCGGGTTCTTCCTCCCCGTCCGGTCCGGCCACGCGCACGGTCACGGTATTCACGTCGAGTCCGGTCGCGCCGTCAAGTATCAGCCTGACGCTGCCGCCCTCAAAATACAGTCCGCCGAAGCTCAGCGTGACGTTATTGCCTATGCCGAGCACCGCGCCGTCCTTTATTTTATAGCTGTCGCCGTAAATG
>JAEEGL010522617.1_pt1 | contig 12963 bp, 9 predicted proteins | sample 9134231 | NCBI WGS metagenome assembly JAEEGL01 (sample SAMN16246548, study PRJNA631951) | gut metagenome | biome: gut microbiome; feature: rumen; material: fiber-attached | host: Bos | place: Iran: Karaj | collected 2018-10 | reverse complement strand
TCTTCATCCCCTTCCATCTCGTTGTCGATCCGGATTCCGAACTGCTTCAGGACGTCCAGGGTGATGAAGATATAGGGTATGCTCTTGGGATTCTCCAGATGGAGGGTGCTGTCTTCCTTGCAGAGCGGCAGGGCGGCCAGCAGGCCGGAGACCAGCTGGGATCCGTATTTCCCGGAAACCGTGATTTCGCCGGGCGTCAGGCGGCCGTTGACCGTCAGGGGAATCTGCTCGCCGGAAAGGACGACCTTGCACGCCGACATCATTTCGCGGGCACCGGTCAGCGGCCGGCGGAGCAAGGTCTTTTCGCCGGTAAGCGTCACCGGGCCACGGGCCAGGCGGGCGGCAAGCGGAATCATGAGCCGGGTCAGGAACCCGGATTCGCCGACATGCAGGCTGTCCACGGGCAGCGAGGCGCCGGCCGTACCGGTAATCTCCAGGGAATCTTCCTTCCGGAGGACAACGGCGCCGAGCGCCTTGGCCACAGAAAGGGCGGCCTCGTTGTCCCCGCAGGGCGTGTAGCCGGTCAGGTGGGAGGTACCGTCCGCCAGGGCCGCGGCGATGATGGCGCGCTGGGCGAAACTTTTGGAGGAAGGCATGCGGAGCGCGTCCGATTCGACCGGCTGCCGGTCGCCATAGACGGCATGGTACATTTCCTCCAGCGGCCACTGGCCGGGCGCAGCCGCCTCGTCATAAGCGGCATAGGTATAGGGCGCGCCCTTCCGGAGGCAGTCCAGCCGGCTCTGCCGGCCCTCCTCGCCCATGCAGAACGCCACCAGGCTTTCCGGAGCGAAACGGTCATACAGGGAAAGGACACGCCGGGCATCCTCCGCACTGCGGGCGAGCGTCACGATCTTGACGACCTCGGCACCGAGGTGCTGGCATTTTTCGACCAGCGCTTCCAGGGCGGCCTTGGAATCCGTCGTCTCGAAATCATGGTAGGAACGGATCAGGATGGTTCCGCTTTCCCGTGCCTGGCGGCGGATCCGCTTGCTCATCATCGGCGGAGCCTCGATCTCCAGGTCGACATAGGCCGCTCCCGCCTTGATGGCCGTGATCAGCCGCGCCTCCGCTTCCGGAGCCGGCATGCCTTCCCCGATGCGGCAGGTGGCGATCAGCGGTACGTCCGAATTGGAAAACAACTCTTCAATCTCCTCCGGCCCCAGTTCCGGGCAACGGTCCAGGCGGATTTCCGCCATCTCGACATGCTGTTCGTCCAGCACGTCAAAGATGGCTTCCAGGTCTTTGTTCTGTATGCTTACACAAATCATCTTTCTCTCAATAATGCGACGGCCTGCGCAACGGGCAGGTCCTTTTCCACGACGGTTCCCACGGACACGGGCAGGATGAAATGCACGACCGACCCTTCGGCTTTCTTGTCTTTCGACATGGCCTCCTCCAGGCACTCCAGAGCATAGGGACAGTCAACCGGCAGGCCGCAGGAACGGAAATCCTGCTCGAGCCGGACGGCCAGTCCTTCCCCGGCAACGCCCAGTTTTTCGGAGAGGCGGGCGGCCAGGACGATGCCGATGGCGACGGCTTCTCCGTGGGTCAGGTCCGACCCGGTACGGCGGGCCTCGGTCTCCAGCCCATGTGCAAAGGTATGGCCCAGGTTCAGTTTGCGCCGTTCGCCCCTTTCAAACGGATCCCGTCCGACGATGTCCGCCTTGACGGCGGCCGCGGCGGCGATCAGCAGTTGCAGGTCATACTGCCAGCGTTCGAAACCGTCTTGCCGGATACCGGTCAGGACGGAGACGGCCGGAGCATAATGGGCGGCGTCGCCCAGCAGGAAGGTCTTGAGCATCTCGGCGGCGCCGGAGCGGAAATCCCGCGGCGGCAGCGTGGCGAGCGGCTCCGGACAGATCCAGGTCCACTCGGGCTGGCGGATGACGCCGACCATGTTCTTGAGACTCTGAAAATTGACGCCGGTCTTCCCGCCGATGGCCGCATCGACCTGCGCCAGCAGGGTCGTCGGAATGAACGCGAAACGGATCCCCCGTTTATAGATGGAAGCGGCGAATCCTGCCATGTCCGTGGTGATGCCGCCGCCCAGGGCAAGCAGGAGCGCCTTGCGGTCGGCTCCGACTTCCAGCAGCCAGCCGCAGACGGCCTCGACGGACGCCAGGGTCTTGCCGGTTTCCGTCGCCTCCAAAGCCATTTTCGCCCGGATCCGATGCGTTGCTTCCAACGCTTCCGCCAGCGGTTCCACGGAACGGTCATACACCAGGAACACGTCGCCTTCCAACAGGGAAGCGACGTCCTGTATCCGCCGTCCTGACAGGATGCGGCTGATGACCCGTCCTTCGGATATGATCGGTATTTCGTTCATGTTCTGCACGTTTCCGGCAGCCCCGAAGGGGCTTTGCCGTTAATTTACAAAGATAGGAGAAAAAATTTGATAATTGTCCGAATTCGCTTACCTTTGCAATCCCAATCCCTCCTGCCCGAGTGGCGGAATTGGTAGACGCGCTGGACTCAAAATCCTGTGTCCTCAACAGACGTGCCGGTTCGAGCCCGGCCTCGGGCACGAAACAACCCTCCTGATCATTCGATCCGGAGGGTTGTTGTTTTTCATGGTTTGTTACTTGAGCCCGGGGCTGATTCCGACGTAAAGCGCGACGGCTCCGACCAGCAGTGCGATCAGCAAAAGGAAGACAAGACCATACCACAGGCCGGTCTTCAGTGCCAGTCCAACGCCTTTCTTCCATTCGGCGTCGAATAACTGATGGTAATCTACCGTCAGCAGGGCAAGCATCAGGCCGGCGCTGATTTCTCCTTTGTCCTTCCCCCCGAAAAAGAGAGAAAAGAACATGAAGAAACAGAACTGACAGAGGACATAGGCGGCGGTGGCCGCACATGCCGACTTGCTCATCCCTCTCTTTCTCAAGGCAATGCACATGGCCAGCCAAAGCAGCAGGAAATGCCCCAGGAAGAGGTACACGCCTTGGCTCCGCAGGGCGCTTTCGAGTCCGGCCAGCGACGCCTTCAGCGGCGTGTCGATCCTTTCGGGATGCTTGTCCAGGTCAAAGAGATCGATGACCTGATTAATCTTCATGGCTTTACGTTTCGCTATCTGCACACGGGGAGTTGTCTTCCTGGAGTCGGTATCAGCGGCTTCCCGGTAATCAATCATGACAGACCCATGGGAAGCGGAACCCTGCACGGGAAGTTCCGGATTGACAATCGACGAGATCAGGGCGAAAAAAGCATAGAAGATGATCAGGGACGTCAGCGGTGCCAGATAGCGCTCATGCTGCCCCCGGATGTAGTCCCGGATCATGTATCCCGGACGAAGCATGAGGTGCACGAAGGTACGCTTCGCATCGTCGTTGAGAAACGGGATGCTGTCGAAAGCACCCTTATAGAAATCCTTCTTTCCGGATTTGGAGCGAGCCTTCGACCAGGGCAGGAAACCGAGTTTCTGCCAGATGTGAAATGCTCTTCTTCGAACTTCTAATCTATGCTTTACCATGGTCCCGCGAGGATGGGATTGATCCTATTTCGCGGCCGGAGCGGGACGACGCATCCGCCAGGGATTGAAGGCCTCCATCAGGGAAAGGGCCTCGCGGTCGGGTGCATTCTTGACGACGCTCTGCTTGCCGAAGATCATGGTCGGGGCCTCATCCGGATTGTAGGCGGGCCACTGGGGAATCTCGGCACAGTTCGGGTTACCGGTACGCATGAAAGCGAGCAGCGCGGCCGACATCTGGTCGGAGACCTTGCGCGGTTCGCTGCCGCCGCCGGTGTGGGTCACCATCAGGTCGGTGTTCTTGAACCAGTAGCAGATGTCGGAGCAGTGGAACGCACGGATGCGACCGTCGAAGAGCGGTGCATTGTAGTCGAAGAGGGCAAGATACACCGGGGCGCCGCCCTGCTTGAACTTGGAATCGGCCGTCGCCAGGACATTGATCCGGTTGGCCACCGTCAGGTTGACCAGTTCGATCGGCTTCTTGTCCGGGAAGGCAGCCTGGAGGGCTTTCAGGACCTGCTCGGCCTTGGGCTGGCCGTAGTTGTCACGGACCATCGCCACGGCATCCTCGAAGGAGATCGCCTCGAGTTTCGCATCTTCCTTGCTCAGGGAGAATTCAGAGGACGTGGTGCAGAGCATCAGCGGGACCTGGGCGGAAGCGGCGGAAGGATCCGCGAAGAAATTGCCGGAAGGAAGCACGGTGCCGTCGGCCACCGGGGCGAAACTGCCGCCGACCTCGGCCGCCACCTTGTTGGCGAGGGCGTAGTACTCTTCCCACGGCATGGCCTGGAGTTTCTTGATATCGCCGCGGACAGTCTTCAGGATGGCGGCGCCGAGGGCCTTGGAGGCCACCGGATCAGCAGCGGTCGTCGCATTGCCGCTAAGGCCGACCACTTTGTGGACCAGACCCTTGGAAGACGGCATGGAAAGCACGTCGCAGACCTTGGCACCGCCGCCGGACTGACCCATGATGGTCACATTGCCCGGATCGCCGCCGAAGGCCGCGATGTTGTTATGGACCCACTTCAGCGCAGCCACGAGGTCGAGGACACCCACATTGCCGGACTGGGCGAAAGCCGGGTCACCGCAAGCGGAGAGATCGGAGAAACCGAAGACGTTCAGACGGTGGTTGACGGAAACGAAGACGACGTTGCCGGCACGGGCGAGGTTGGCGCCGTTGTAACCGTCCTGCTCGATGCTGTTGCCCGAGGAGAAGCCGCCGCCATGCATCCACACGAGGACCGGACGCTTGCTGCCGTCGGGTGCGGGCGTCCAGACGTTGAGGTTGAGGCAATCCTCGCTATAATCGTAGTAATTCCAGTGGTCGGTGAAGGTGCCTGCGTTGTTGCGCCATTTGTTGTCATGTCCCTGCGGCGCGTCGTTCCCGTAGAACAGGGCCGGACGCACGCCCTCCCACTTGGCAGGCTCCTGCGGAGGAAGGAAACGGTTGGCACCGCCGGTCGGGGCGCCGTAAGGGATGCCCAGATAGGTATATACATCGTCCAGGATATAGCCCTGGACCGTGCCATACTGGGTTTGGGTAATGGCGATGTCATCGCCGATGAACAGACGTTGTCCCTGCTCGGGGGCAGGTTTGGTGCCGCATCCGGCTGCCACCAGCAGCACGGGGACCAAGAAACGGAGGGCTTTGAATTGCATAATACGGAAAGTAATTATGATACAAATATAACAAATAAATCGCTACCGTGCGACACCCGGAAGGCCCGGATGTCCGTCCGCAGAAACGGCGCGGACGGCAAAATAATAGTTGTCCTTGCTCAGCGGACAGGTAAATTCCACCTTTCCCGACGCGTTCGCCTCAACCTTGTCGGACAAACCCATGGGGAAGGCCGGCAGCCAGACGGACTGGTCCGTCTCACGGCAAAGGACCTGGTATGTGACATGCTCGCCCGGAACCGGGTCCCAGGCCAGGATCGTATTGTTGTCCAGTTCCCCGGCATTGGCGATCCGGACGTTCACCGGCGTGGCGGGAGCCATGGCCAGGTTCATGACGGCGGCCAGGTTGATCCGGATGTTGCGGACCAGGTACGGGAAATCCATGTAGGAAGGAAGGTCGCCATAGTCGACGCCATCCTCCGTGCGCACATCCTGGTGCGTCCGCTCATAATCTTCGCAATACTCGCACACCCGGATGGCCGTGAATCCCTCCTGCTGGAAGTAGCGCTGGTCGCCGCCCCGGCGGTACCGGTCCGAACGATAGTTCAGCACGACTTCCTGCTCCGGGACATAGATTCCTGCCATTTCCTTGACATACCGGGCCAGCTGGCGGGAATCTGAATCCTCGCCGCCGCTGCTTTCCGAGAAAATGCGGACCTTGTGGTCCTCATGCAACTCCGTCCCGCTCGCCCGGGAATTGCCGATCATGTCATTGCTCAAGACAGCCAGAACAGGCCACTGCTCCTCGCGGGCACGGCGTGCAAAGTGGCGGGATCCGTCCAGTCCCTGTTCTTCGCCGGAAACGAAGAGACACTTGACCGTCTGCTCCAGCGGAATCCCGGACAGGATGCGGACCGCCTCCAGGAGGCAGGCCAGTCCGCTGCCGTCGTCATCCGCACCGGGCGCGAACGCCGTGGAATCCATGACATCGATGACCCGGGTGTCGATATGGGCCATCAGCAGGATCTCCCGGGAACCGTCCGTCCCGGGCAGGGTCACCATCAGTTCCGGTACCGTCGCGACCCGGTCGTACCGGCCGCCGTTTTCACCGACCGTATAATGCACCCGCTCGACCTGCGGTTTCGGGTGGCCTGCGGGGACAGTCTCCGCCCATTTCCGACAGCGGTTCTCGAGATAGGTCACCGCAGCACCCAGTCCGCGCTGCGGATCGGTCAGGGTACTGAGCGTATGCCGGGTATGCAGCCCGACCAGGTCATCGATGTAGGAGCGTACGCTGTCGATCTCCACGGACGCCAGGGCATCGGCGATGACAGGGTCGACACCCGCCGGTGCGGCACTGCGGGGACTGCAGGCACACAGCAGCAGCGCGGCAAGGCACGCCATCGGAGTCTGGAAAAGGATCTTTTTCATGACACATTCGTTAAGTTGATCCCAAGATAACGATTAATCCGCTATTATGGTTGACTTTTTTTGCTAACTTAGCGAAGTTAATCCCATTACGCATGAAAAAGACACTCTGCCTTCTGGCTCTGCTCCTTGCTTCCGTTTCCACCGCATTCGGAACTCATCCTGTAACCCCCGAGTCCCTGGGGCCTGTCAAATATGAGATCCGATACAAACTGGGCGCCATCAATTCCAGAGCAGCGGAAGGGACCATCACCCTGGAGAAAAGCACTTGGAACGGCCGGGAGGCCTTGCATTCCCACGCCGCCATCTCGGCCAGGTCCATTTTCAAACTGTTCATGAAAGCGGATTATGTCGTCGACCTGTACCTGACGCCCACTGACGTCGCGCCGCTATACTATATCAATCCTTTCGTAAGGGACGGACAGGACGGGAAGGTGGAATTCACCTATGACCGGAACAAACGGGAGATCCACTCCGTCGCCGTACGGCCCCCGGCAGGCCTGGTCAGTGAAACGATTTCCATGAACGGAAACACCATGGACCTGCTCGCCCTGCTGCAGCATGTCCGTTTCCTGGAAATCCCCGAAGGCGGTTCCGTCTCGTTCAACCTGATGAAAAGCGGTACGGTCATCCCCGCGACGCTGACCCTCCGGGGCCTTGACGAGAAACGCTATCCGGGCAAGCAGGCCGAACGCCTCCAGTTGAAATTCATCGGCGGCGGCCTCATGGAGAACGGCAGCGGCAGCCTCATCACCGTCTGGCGTTCCGCCGACAGCGACCGCCGCATCCTCGGTCTCGAGACCACCCTCAGTTCCGGCACCATGATCGTAAACATCAAAGAATAAAACTTTCCCCGCCATGAAAAAGATCTTCCTTTCCCTGACGGCCGTCGTGCTGGCAGCACTGGCCGTCTCCGCCCAGGACAAAGTCACCAAGGCCGTCATGGAACTCGGACGCACCGACAACCGCACAATGCAGCACGCAGACTATATCGCCCGGAACATCGGCGGGCGCCTCGTCGGCACACACATGCTCAACCATGCGGAAGAGTGGGTCGTCAGCCAGTTCAAGTCATGGGGATTGGAAGTGACGGTCCAGGAAGCCGTCAAGATCGGCGTCGGCTTCGACCGCGGTCCCTGGTCCGGCCGCCTGCTGTCCGAAGACGGGTTCGTCCTGCATTTCGGAACGCCCGCCTATACCGCCGGGACCCGCGGCCCGCAGAAAGGGAAGGTCTATCTGGAGCCGAAGAGCCAGCGTGAATTCGACCGGATCAAGGGTGCCCTGAAGGGTGCCTGGGTCCTGCTCGAGACCGGCGCCACGAGCGGACTGGCAATCGATGCCAGCCCTGCGGCAGACTCGACCCGGGCCGCCAAACTCGCGGCCGGAGAAGAAGGTTCCGTGCTGCTGTACCGCCAGATGGTGGACGCCGGCGTCCTGGGCTTCATCCGCCCGGCTCAGTTGCCGATGCAGGTCCTTTACAACCGGGCCATGTGCTTCGACCTGACCATGGACAACCTGCCCAAGGCCTGCGACATCCTCCTGGACGAGCATCAGTTCGCCGTCATCAAGCAGAAGGCCGTCAACCGGGAGGACTTCCAGCTGGAATTCGACATCCGCAACCACTTCTTCCCGGGACCGATGAAATACCACAACATCCTCGCGGTCATCAAGGGGACCAAGAATCCGGACGAGTACGTCATGATGGGCAGCCACCTGGACGCCTATGACATCGCCACCGGCTCCACGGACGACGGACAGGGCGTCTGCGTCACGATGGAAGCCGCCCGTCTCCTGGCCGCCGCCGGCGCCAAGCCGAGACGCTCCATCATGTTCTGCATCTGGACGGGAGAGGAGTACGGCCTGCTCGGGTCAAAATACTTCGTGGACAACAAGACCGTCCCCTGGGACAAGATCTCCAATTATTTCAACCGGGACGGCGGACCGCTGGCGGCGACCTCGATCACCGTTCCGCCCGCCATGTACGACGACTTCGTCAAGGTCTGCGAGCCCCTCAAGGACTACAACCCCGCCATTCCGTTCACCGTCAACAAACGGGAAGGCGACCCGCAGCCCCGTCCCGCCCGTGCGAGCGGATCCGACCACGGCTCTTTCCAGATCCATGGTCTCCCGGCCATCTCCTTCCGGGAAAGCGACGTATTCGGCTATGATTTCATTTACCGGGACATCTGGCACACCGAAGACGACCTCTACGACAAACTGATTCCGGAATACATGGAGCACTCCGCGGTCGTCCAGGCCGTCACGGCCTACGGAATCGCCAACCTGGACCACCTCCTGTCCCGCGAAGGCCTTTTCAAAGACTGATGTCAAATCTACATCCGCGTGAGCGCAGCCTTGACTTCGGAAGCATGGCTGCGCGATACCGGTATGCCCTCCGGAACCTGGAAGAGGTTCAGCTGCAGGTTGCCGTTCTGGGTTGAAACCCGCTCCACGGCCTTCAGGTTGACCAGGAACGCCCGGTGGCAGCGGACAAGGACCGGATACGTTTTCAGCGCCTCCTCCGTCTGCGCCATCGTGGCACGCAGCAGGGTGCTTTGGACCGACCCGTCCTTCCGGCGATACACCTTTACATAATTGCCGACGGATTCGATGTAAAGCAGTTCATCGATCCGGACCTTGACCGAATCGTTGGTACTGCCCTGCAAGGTGACGGTCGTCTCCGGTTCCGTTCCCCCGGGAGTCTGCGCCCGCGAAAGATTCTCGTTCAGTCGCCGGACTTCTTCCAGTTCCGCCGCCAGGTACCGGCTCCGGAACTTGAACCGCCAGTACAGGCCGATGGCGAAAGAGCAGAAGGCAAGGATGGCCAGGATGGTGAAATAGCCTTTCCAGGACAGCGGCGTCTCCAGGCCACGGCCGTGCATGACGACGTGGAAATACACCGTGACCATCAGCGCCGTCAAAGGCGTATTGATGAGTTGGAACCACAGGTTCCGCCGGATGATGTATTCCGCGCCCTTGTCCAGCGAGGCAGGCAGACGCACGACATACTTGAGAATGATCTCGGAAACATAGCAGACTCCGATGCCGAGAACCCACAGGGCGGCCAGATACACATAGACCATCCATCCCAGCGCGCCGATGCCCAGAGGCTTGAATACGGCGAGGGCCAGGATGACGAACCCCACGCTGGTGACGCGGGTGACGAGCGTTTCTTTCCGGTCAGGCTTCATTCCGCTGACAAAGGTAACACTAAAATCCTTTCCTGTCCATGCCGTCCGTCACAGAATCCGGCAGAATATCCCAATTATTTGCACCGGGGCCGCGCATGCGTTTACTTTGCCTAAAATTTTCGAAGCCATGAAACTTAGAACGATCATCGGAACCATCTTCATCGCCGCCAGCCTTACCAAGCTGGCCTGCCTGCTGGACATTCTCAACTGGCCTTGGTTCAAAAGGGTCACGGAAGAACCCTGGGCACCGTACTTCGCCATTGCCATCCTGATATACGTAGGAGTCAACCTCATCCTCGAGGACCTGCTGCACAACCGCGACCGCTGGCTCCAGCGGCCGGTACCGCAGGGGGAAAACGGCAAACGGGCTATCCTGCAGGTCAGTTTCGGCGGAGACGAATATGTCTGGAACGGGGAACCCTTCAACGGCGCCCGGATGGACGCCACCTTCGGCGGCCTGAAGGTCGACCTGCGGGGAGCCCGCATCTCCGAAGACGAGGAGATTGACATCCATACCTGCTTCGGCGGAGTGGAACTCTTCGTGCCGGTCGACGTGAACGTGGTCGTCAAAAGCCGCAGTTTCATCGGCGGCGTGGGCAACGAGGCCAGGCGCAATGCCGCTCCCGGAACCCCCTGCCTCCATGTCGTCGCCAGCAACATCATCGGCGGCGTAAGCATCAAAAACTAGCAAGCAATGAAAAAAAGTATCGCAATCCTGGGCATGCTGCTCTGCATGGCGGCGCCTGCATCTGCCAAAGGCGACTGGAAAGGGAAAGTCGTAGATGAAAAAGGAGAACCGGTGGCCTATGCCAATGTCGCCGTGCTCTCAAAGGCCGACTCCTCCGTGGTGTGCGGCACCGTCACCGAAGAGGACGGGACCTTCAATATCGTGACCCATGAAACGGACGGCATCATGATGGTCGCCATGATGGGCTACCGGACGGTGTACCGGATCCCCGAAGACGGGGCGGTGATCACGTTACCGGAAGACATGACCCTGCTCCAGGGAGCCGTGGCTACCGCGGTGATGCCCAAGACCCGGCTCACGGGAGAAGGCCTCCAGACCAGCGTCCGCGGCTCCGTGTTGGAAAATGTGGGAAATGCCAATGACGTGCTCGCCAAGACGCCGGGACTCATCAAGAGTTCCAACGGCCTGGAAGTGATCGGGAAAGGCGCGCCGCTGGTCTATATCAACGGCCGCAAGGTCACCGACGCCGGCGAGTTGGACCGTCTCCAGAGCAATGAGATCCAGAGCATCGAAGTCATCACCAACCCGGGCGCGATGTACGATGCTACCGTCCGCGCCGTGGTCCGCATCCGCACCATCAAGCGCCAGGGCGACGGCTTCGGCTTCAACGTGAACGCCTCGGACGCCCAGTCCCTGCAATGGGCGAAGGGCAACGACGCCTCCGCCTCCTTCAATGCGAACTACCGCACCGGCGGCGTGGACCTGTTCGCCGGCATCAACTATGACCGCAACACCTCCCGGCAGGACAGCGAACTGGAGAAGGCCACGTTCGGGAAGGACTTCCTCTTTGAGAACAAAGGAGACCTGCTGAATGACTATATCGGACAGTCGCTGTACGGCAATGCGGGCGTCAACTGGCAGCTGGCCGACAACCATTTCCTGGGCGGCAAGGTCGAATGGGGCACCAACCTGTCCTACGATGTCCATACCGTGGTGAACGACAATGTCTTCGAGAATGGCGCCCTCGTGGACAGACTCACGACCGTCTCCGATGACTTCCTCGCCGGCGACAAGCCCCTGAACCTGGGGGCGAACCTGTATTACAGCGGCACGGCCGGGAAAATGGGGATCGACGTGAACCTGGACTACTACGGCAGCGACTTCTCTTCCGGCTCCGTTTCCAAGGAGACCAGTTCCATGACCCATGACGCCTCCATCTCCAGCCAGAGTTCCAATACGGGCCGGATGTATGCCGCCAAGGCGGTACTGTCGTACCCGATATGGAAGGGACAGTTGCAGGCCGGTACGGAAGAGACCGTCTCCCGCCGCAAGGACGAATACACCATCACCGGCATCGACATCCCGGGTTCCTCGGCGCAGGTGACGGAAGACAACTATGCCGGTTTCGCCACCTACGCCTGCATGATCCCGCAATTCGGGCAGGTGAGCGCGGGCGTGCGCTATGAATATGTGCATTATGCCTATGAAGACGCACTTTCCCCCGAGAACAACCTGCAGCGTGATTACGGGAACTGGTTCCCTTCGCTTTCCTGGGCGAATGCCTTCGGCAACGTGCAGGTCATGTTCAACTACAGCGCCAAGACGCGCCGGCCCAGTTACGCCAACCTGTCCAACGTCGTCCGCTACAACAGCCGGTACATCTGGCAGAGCGGCAACGCCCAGCTGCAGCCGGAACTTTCGCACAACCTCGGACTGACGGCCATCTGGAAGTTCATCACGGGAATGGTCAGTTACACGCACACGGACGATGCCATCATGACCTGGTCCGCGCCGATGGGCGACGAGGGCGTGGTCCTGGTCAAGCCGCGCAACATCGAGACACCCTTCCGGCAGATGACGGCGTTCGTGAACCTGACGCCCACCGTCGGTGCCTGGACGATGAACTACACCTTCGGCGTCCAGCCGCAGTGGCTGACCATCAACGCCCCCGACCTGCGGGAGCCCTCCGGCGTCCGGGTGACGACATTCAACGGGAAACCCATCTGGATCGCGCAGCTGTTCAACACCTTCACCGTGAAAGGCGGCTGGCAGTTCGAACTCGGCGGCATCGTGATGACCAAAGGGTATTCGCAGAACATGTACATGACCAACACCTACTTCGACCTCTCCGCCGCCATCCAGAAGACCCTGCTGAAAGACGGGTCCCTGGTGCTCCGGCTGGAAGGAGAGGACCTGACCGGAACGGCGCACCTCAACGGAAGATCCGACTTCGGTTCCCATACCATCAGCCAGACGAACCTGATGGACACCCGGAAAGTCAAACTCTCCGTCCGATACAGTTTCAACAGGGCCCAGAGCAAGTACCGCGGCACCGGCGCCGGCGCGGACCAGAAAGCCAGGATGTAGCCTCCGGGGAGCACAGATTTTTGCCTGTGTGGTTATGGCCTTTTTGTTCGGGATACTCCATGTGCGTAATTTCCCCGGGGCCTTCCTCAGCGCCATGATCTATGGATTGGTCTTTATCTGGTCCGGGAATATCTGGTGCAGCGTGGCACTCCATGCCGGGAGAAACCTCACCGCCACTCTTCTTGCCGTTTACGGCTGGCTGCAAC
>JAEEGL017433004.1_pt1 | contig 12964 bp, 15 predicted proteins | sample 9134231 | NCBI WGS metagenome assembly JAEEGL01 (sample SAMN16246548, study PRJNA631951) | gut metagenome | biome: gut microbiome; feature: rumen; material: fiber-attached | host: Bos | place: Iran: Karaj | collected 2018-10 | reverse complement strand
AAAACCCATTTACAACCGCCGCAAGAAAAGACCAAAAATTTTCAGCACACCCATTTTCCTGTATATTTTCCACCATTTATTACACTCTGTTATATATTGTGCACCATGTGCAATTTTCTGTGCATGGATTTGTGAAATATTTACATGTATAAAATGCTTGACAAATTACTATTAGTAGTATATACTATTAGTAGTGGTTTACCTCACCACATTACAGCGCGTAGAGGATGGCTGCAGCCTGTTGTGCAGCTATCCCCTGCGCTATGAATGCATGTATTATGAAAGGATGGATGAATATGTGGAGCAATGCTGACATTCTGGCGGTCACAAAGTCCGCCATTGCTCAGGGTGTAGCGCGCGGCTACATGGACATTGAAACAGGAAATCTGACCGCGCTGGATGACCATTTTATCGTGGATCTCGGTCAGAAGCTGCAGCTGAATGAAGAAACAGCTGAAATCAATGTGGGATGCCCTGCTGATCTGTTTTTCAGATCCCTGATCAGTCAGATGGCAAAAATCGTGGTGGACAGCCGCAGCTATGTGGCAAAGCTGCCGAGCCTGTATGTATCTGTGGCAGAATGGGGGCTGATGTCTGAATTTATTCAGATTGATCTGTCCGATGTCATGATTGATGAAATGTGGAATCCTGATGGATTCATCGGCTGGAACGAAACAAGGACACTGTCCGGTGGCGGAACCAGAACAGGCGTAGAGGAGGGCAGCAGAATTGCTGCTATTGAGTTTGGCTGTTACAAGCCGCCTGTAACCACAAAGCTGTACAAGAAAGTGCACGCCATTATGGTGGCGCTGACAACCGCGAGAGAGCAGTTTTTCACTGCATTCCGCAATGCTGATGAGTATGCACGTTTCCTGTCCGGTCTGTTCGTCTCGGTGGAGAACACCATTCAGGTCAAGGCTGAGGTTTACGGCAAGATGTGTGTTTCGATGGGCATTGCAAAGAGTTTTGCTGCAAGCAATGCGATTGATCTGCGCACTGAGTTTGCAGCAGCAGGCGGCACTGTGACAGGCGTCACCAGAGAGCAGCTGCTGAATAATGCACAGTTTCAGGCTTTTGCCCTGCGCCGCATTTCTGAGATCGAGGACGAAATGAGCCGTTATACGGCACTGTTCAACAACCATGAGCATGTTACATTCGCAGCGGAGCCGAAAAAGATCCTGCTCAGCAAGTTTGCCAGTGCATGCAAGTTCGGTGTCCGCGCCAATACATTTAATGAGAATCTGCTGGGTATTGGTAACTATGACACAATCACGGACTGGCAGGCAGCCAGATCCAGCGCAAACACAGCGCCGTATAATCTGGCAGATGCCAGCACGATCAGCCTGACATCTGATGCAGCAGATGCGGCAGGTGTGACGCACACCGCAGATCAGCCGTGGACGCAGTCCGGCATTATCGCTGTGATCTATGACCGCTATGCAATGGGTGTGACGGTTGACAGACGGGACGTCAGCAGCCAGTGGAGTGCAAGCCGGATGACGATGAACCACTTCTATCACGCGGCTGTGAACTACTACGTAAATGACAGTTACCCGATTGTGAGCTTCTTCGTCTCGGATGCAACCGCCGGAAAGACATCAAAGAGTGCTTGATAAAATCCCCCAGTGATGAGCTGGGGGATTTTCCGAAAGGAGTGGTAAAGTGAGCACTAAGAAAAAATACGGCATGTCGCTGTCTGAGATGCGTGCAAATCTGGACACTAACATGCGCTATGACAGCTATTTTGCGCTGCTGCTGTGTGCAGACGAAATGATGTTTACATATGACGGACTGCCGGAGACGGTGGACGAAAAGCACATTGAAGATTATCTGAATATCTCCGGCAGCTGCGGCTGGGGGCGCGGATCAGACGGCAATATCTATATTGCGCCGTATGCAGGGCGAACCGGAAAAATTGATCAGTATGGAGAGGGCACCGAGCTGGACTGTGACACGCCGAACGGAATCAATATTAAAGGTGTCATCGGTGTGGATGTCGCTGTGATGTACAATAACACTGCCAGATTTCCGCAGACGGATCTGATTTTCGACAGCATGACCATGACCGAGCTGGACAAATCCAGCACATCCAATGTCATTTTCGCCCGCATTGCGCCGCTGTTTTCCTGCGCGGACGATAAGTCAAAGCAGGCGGTCAAGGAAATCATTGAAAATGTTATTGCCGGAAATATTGAAGCGGTGGTGTCTGAGAATCTGGCAGACATGCTGGGTTTCGGTCAGTCTGAGGGAATCAAAACAATTGATATGTTTGACCATCCGGAGCGTGTTCAGTATCTGCAGTATCTGTCACAGTTTTATGATGTAGTCATGCGGCGGCATTTTTCCCGCCGTGGTCTGACCATCAAAACGCCGACCAAAGCAGCGCAGCAGTCAACAGATGAGATTCACGGTCTGGACAGTGTCAGCTGGTACTATCCGCTAAACAAGCTAAAAGCCAGACAGGACGCGCTGGAAGAAGTCAACCGCATTTTCGGAACTGATATAAAAGTGCGTTTTAGTGATATCTGGGAGCAGGAATATCAGGCATATCTGCTGCGGATCCTGCAGCAGGATGTGCAGGGAGAACGTGAAACAGAGGGGGTGCAAAATGATGTGGATTCCGTGGATGATGTGCAGGAAACCGGAGACGCCGACCAGAGTGACGCGGAGAGTGTTTGACATTTTGAAAGACATGGACATCAGCGGCGCAGACAATTTGCTGCAGATTGTTGTGGACGGTGAAACGATTGCAACAAATGCAGAAGTGCTGGATTTGTGGCTGCAGCGGTCAGACTGGTTGTACAGTCAGTCGCTGCTGCAGCACTACATGCATGACAGCACCGAGCTGGACGGCGGCTACATTTTTTCCGAGTGGCAGAACTGGATTGCAAGGAACGGTGTCAACCTGAAAAGGATGCTGGATGCCCTGTATTCTGAGTATGACCCGATCAGCAATTATGACATGATCGAGCAGGGCGCGGACGGCGAAAAGCAGGACAGTCACGCTGTTGAACCGTCCGGCAAAGTGACAGTGACAAACACGCCATACAGCACCGGTGTGAACAGCACCGGAGACGGTGCGCAGCTGGGGAAATCCGTTACAGAAACCACCTATGAGGACAGCAAAAGCGAGACAACTTATCAGAATACAATGTCCATCAAAAATAATCAGGATCAGCCGGAAACCGGATACCACCATGCAACACAGCACTACCTGAAACGCTCCGGCAATATCGGTGTGACCACGAGCGCCCAGATGATTGCAGGCGAGCTGGAGCTGCGTGTGGTGGATCTGCTGGACGATTTTGTCAAGCGATTTTTCGACAAATACTGCTATTATGTGGGGTGATCTGAATGGCAGCTATCACATTATACAGATATGCGGGCACAATTGCCAGAATGACAAAGACAGGGCTGCTGTATGACCGTCTGGACATTGAAGATCCTGTATACCGCGGGGAAATTGATTTTCATGCACCTGTGTTCGATGTCGAACAGGATCTGTCCGCTGCATATAATTACTGCATGATCCAGCAGGATGTGCATACATGGTATTATTTCTGTCAGATCGAAAATGTCAGGCGCGGTCTGTCCCGTGTTACCTGCAAAGTGGATGCACTGGGGACATACCGTGATGCAATCATGAATACAAAAGTATGGTGCAGACGGTCAGCTGTAAAGCAGACACCATATATTACAGACGGCAGGGCGCCGATTGAAGCACGAAAGCTGGTATCAGCAACACCGCTGCAGGAAATCGGAGCGCACAGCCGTGACATGATCATCATAACAGTGGGGTGATTACATGGCATATTTAGTGTTATACCGTGATGCGACATTCACACAACTATTTTTCGCATTTCCCGCGCTGCGCATGACATACAGCAGACATGATGGCGGAAATCCTCGCACATTTACAACAAACGGTAAAACATACCGTTATTTCGATCTTAGTTACAGATTTTATGATGCACAAATACCGAATGCCGCTGCGACATTTGATAACAGACGCAACCGTGTGCCTGCCCAAACATTTATGTATTTTAAAAATGGGCTGCGTGTTGATGTATTGGAATCAACAAATCCAAATGATCAAGGCGGCGGATTTTGGCACTGGACGATTAACGGGCAGCAAGTTGCACCGGGGCGCGGGCAAGGTACAGGCGCAACGTCATATTCTTGCGCTACATGTGTAGAATTTGATTTTGGCGGTGTGACATATATTGGATTTAGCGACTGGACATACAATGAGCCGTGGAACACATGGTTCACGCCGAATTTCTGTGCTGAAAAATCGTTTTGGGAGGATGCTATCAGACCGTCATACAATTATGGCGAGGGCGTAGACGATGACGGTGGTCAGGGTGAGGGCGCAATCCCGCACACCAATATACCGCTGTCCCAGACACCTGCAAAAATAGTGCCGTTCGGAGGGCACGGTCTGCATGCATACCGTATCAATAATCAGGCATACAACAGCATTCAGGGGTATTTGTGGGGAGAATCCAGCACGATCGCAAAGGCATTATGGCAGAAATTCCAGAATAAGACGCACAATCCGACAAGCTGCATTGTCGGCTGTTATTCGCTGCCTGCTGAGTTTATGCCGTCCGGATCAGCTGCATCCGGTGTGCAGCTCGGAGGCATGCTGCTGACACCGATCAGCGGTGTCTGTCAGGATATTTCACAGGTTATCGGATTTTACGATAAGACATACACATTCGGTGCAATTACAGCACCTTTTCATTCGTGGCTGGATTATTCCGGCATTCAGATTATCATGCGGATTCCGTTCTGCGGCACGGTGCAGCTGGGGGCAGAATACTGCATTGATAGGGAAATCACGCTGCGTTATCGCATTGATCAGTTAAACGGAAATCTGGTTTGTCTGGTTTATGCTGACGGGCGTGTCATAGCTGAGGTGTCCGGAAACTGTGCATATAATGTGCCTGTCAGCGGCGGTGATGACGGCACGCTGCAGCGTCTGGGCGCTGTGTTGAATGGTATGCTGCAGATTACAACTGGAAATGCAGCAGGAGCGCTGACATCTGCTGCAGAAGCTGCCGGAGCAGTCCATCAGACGCAGCTGGTCAACAGCAATTTGAACGGCAGCATGACAGCATGTGAGAACCGTGTGCCGTACATAGAGTGGATCTATCCCACAACAGCCTATACTGCTGACTACCCTGCAGCAAACGGTCTGCCATGTGAGTTTTCCGGCAAACTGTCCGATTTCAGCGGCGGCTATGGCGAGTTTGAAATCATGGAAAAAGACATAGACATTCCGGATGCAACTGCAGCGGAAAAAGAGGAAATCATCAGCTTGCTGAGAGGGGGCGTGATTGTATGATATCCTATAAATCATCACCGGACATCGAGTTTGACGGAACGGAAAACTGTGCCAGAATGCAGCTGTTTGCTGATACCAGCACCGAGCTGACAGGCGTCACGCATTTTGACGGGATCCGGCTGCTACAGGGCAGCGCTGCCTATGTCATCAGCAGCGGCGAAAAATGGATGCTGGACGGCAGCGGCAGCTGGATCCTGCAGCCGTCAGACAATGCATGGCAGAATGTCTATACTAAAAGTGAGACAGATGCACTGCTGCTGCCGATCCAGCAGGGACTGCAGACAACGCAGGATACTATTATAGATTTGCTGAACAGCGGCAGCAAGAACAGGCTGCAGCTGACGGGATCCGATGTGTCCGGTTATGGAATCAACTGCACATTCGATAAACTCGCGGGCACGATCCATCTGGATGGATTCAATGTAGATAAAAAATGCACTGGATCATTTAACATCCAGTGCAGCGCATCCATCAATGCGCCGTTCGTTGAGGGCACAGTTTATCATTTTTCATGTGATGGGTACGAGACATCCAATGACACCATAGGCATTTACGTGTATACGGCAGGCGCCACACCGCTGACACAGTTTGACTGTTTCGCCAATAACGTGGCAGCGTGGCAGGACAGCTGGAAACAGAACAGCGGATTCCGCCTGTTTATCCGACAGGGCACAGTGGTGGACAATGTCACGCTGCAGCCAATGATCTGCACCGAGCGTGACTGGCAGCAGACACCGGATTTTGTGCCGTACTGTCCGACATTGCAGGAAATGTATGCGCTGATCAGATCCTACCATCCATAATAAAAACCCCTGCAGCGTGTTGCTGCAGGGGTTTTCTGCTGCCGTTATTCGGCAATTGTCAGATTGTAGGTGTGCTGTCCGCCGCCCAGATCCACATTCTGTGTGATGACGGTCACAGGTTCTGCCCATGTGGACGGATGTCCGAACATTGCGACGATCCGCTTGACAGCATTGTAAATGCCCACGGATACTGCCTGATAGCCCTGTCCCTTCTTATCGATGATCACCACGCGCGGAACATTGACCAGCTCGCCGCTTTCCTTGTTTGCACACTGGATGATCTCCACGAAAAAGTGAATCATTTCAATCGGGATATTGATGCAGTCAGACAGCTTTTTCGGACTGCTGCAGGCATTGTACAGCCGCGCCTTTGCTTTCTTGTCCTCTGCGACCATCGTGCAATAACCCTTGCCGCCGCCCTGAATGTCTCGTGCCAGATTGATCTTTGCGAATGCGTCAGATGTCAGTGCCAGCGTTTCGTTTTCGTCATCTGCATAGATGTCCTGCTCGGTGTCAGTCTGGGTGTCCGCCGCTGCCTGCAGCTCGTTCTTTTCCTTTTCGCTCATAGTGGTTTACCTTTCTGGCTGTGTTTCCGTGATGGCTGCCATCATCAGCTGCCGGACGCCGTTCCGGCAGGACTGCCGCAGTGTGCGGCAGTTTCGGCTTTCACTTGTGCCTGTCCGCTGCAGCGTTCACGCTGCTGATCAGTGCCAGATTCAGCGCTGTCTGCAGCTTAGTGATATGGGCTTGCGGGAAATCATCCATCAGTTTGGTGCTGATTGCAAACACAGCCTGTGCCAGCTCCTTTATGATATCTTCTCCGGTTCCCATTGCAGCTGCCCTGACTTCGTGCTTTGTGATCTCAATTTTGATCATTCCTCAGATACCTCTAACGCATCCAGCAGCTCAGATTCTGCTCTTTCCAGATAGTCAGCATAGCTGTCTTTCAGATTCTCCACATACGCTGCTTTGAGATCTTCCAGCATTTCCTGCATGCCGGAATCCTCTTTCGCTTCGGTTTCCATCCATTCCCAGACATCTGTCAGATGGATGTCATCAGGAACAAACAGATCATCCGGAGAAATTGGATTCTGAAACTGATTCAACCAGTTTGCTGTCGGCTGTTTCAGATCATCCACGGACATCACCCAGTCAAATGACTGCAGCATGTCAGAAACTTCCTGCAGCGTGTTGTACCAGTCCATCCAGTTTTCCAGATGTTCCTTGTCGCTCCACACAGTGATGTGGGTATCATTCAGATAGCTGTTGCCGCCGACGTTGACAAAATCTGCCAGCTCCCAGCTGCCGTCATCGTTGACATACAGATAGATGTCTGTCTGATACTGATTGCAGTCAATGTCTGCCTGCAGCATTCTGTCTGCCAGTGCGCTGACCAGATCTGTCCAGTTTTGGATTTTTTTTAATTACGGTTTTCATAGTAGTTACCTCACTTTCAATTTTTCAAAATCCGATTTCCGGAAATTCCGTTTTCCGTTATTTTAGTATAGCACAAATTTGTATTTTTGTCAATACTAAAATTGCAATTTTTCAAAATCGCAATTTTGCAAAATCACATTCCGCGATTTCTGCAAATATCAGTGGTCTGTTTGATGTATGCCCGCATCAGGGCGCCGTCTATATTGGTTGCATAGTAGAATCTGTTTGCACGGTACAGCCGCCAGTAAACATCCAGCACGGTGCCTTTTGCACCGAAACCGAAAATCTCTTGCTTGCTTGTAATGTCACCATGTGTCAGGATCACACTATCTTTATATGTGCGAGTCGCCGGCATGACATGCACTGCAAAGCCAGTGTCATCACGGATCAGCTGCAGCTTCAATAACTTTCCGGACTGCCGGACGAACAGGCGGTTCTGTATGATCTGATACTCGTCATCATCCTTGTATGGACGTATGTGCGGATAGCTTTCAACCGCCCATGTTCCTTTACCAGTGATGGCTGCCAGTTTCGGGTTTGGAAATCCCCAGAACCTTGTGTTCACCTGCTGCCGGATCTCGGATGTATTTTTTTCCAGCATTTCAAAATAGATATGCGTGCCCTCAGATGTCACGATCTGCCGTGTCTCGCCCTGCTGGATCGTGTTCGCTTCATCTCTGATGCACAGCTCATCGAACCACGGCGAGCTGACGTCTACACTGTTAGACAGCATGAAAATGACAGGGCAGATCCGGTCACGGATGATTGTTTTGCAGATGTCAGAAAAATGGATGAAATCTGAATATCCATAGCCGTCTGTCATAATGAACTCATCGAAGATGATCAGGTCGCCTTTCGGGCAATTGTACGAGCTTTTGAGATAGTCAGATTCCGGCAGGCTGCAGCAGAACATGAAATGCTCTGGGCATTTCTCTGTGATCCGTCCGGTTTCGTCCGTGTTGCAGTAGTACCAGCGCTTGCCATAATAGTATACATTGTTATACTGTCCGTCCGTGATCTTCTCAATATAGTGGTATTCCAGAATTGTCTTAAACAGATCTTTCAGCGATTTCGGTGTTATCATGTCCGGACGGTTCCGGATGTAATGCCCGATGGTGCCGTAGATCTTATTCATGATCATGACAACCAGCAGAGGGTTTGTGGTCTTTCCCTCTGATCGCTCGGACATTGCCAGCACATAGCCGAACAGGTCAAAATCCGCTTTCAGGGGATTGTATACACGTTTCGGGCATTTCAGCTTTTTGTACTCCCTGCGGATCAGATCCCAGTCATATAAAATGCCTTTCTCCTTGTCATCATCAATATATTTCACTTCTTGCATGGTTTTCTCCTTTCATCTAACACTTGCTGCAGCAGTATCAGATACATTTCATTCATTCGGATTTTGAACGGGATCGGAACCAGTGCCACACCGGATTTTTCTGACATCAGCTCTGTGTGCCCCTGCTCATCCGTGACGGTGGCTGTGTATTCGTCCTGATAGGTTTTGTGGTCTTTCCCGCGCTTTGCAGGCTCGGTGTCATATTTGCTGCACAGCTTCATACTGTCATCACAGGACAGCAAAAATTCGTCCGTGAAATAGTCAAACAGATCCTTGATATCCACATAGCCCAGACGCTGCTGCCGTCTGGTTCCGTCCGGATCTTCAACCGTCTCGAAAACAGGATAGCTCTGATCCGTTGCAAACGGCTGGCAGATCGCTTTTTCATAACTTGTTTTCTTCATGCCGGATACAGTGATTTCTGCAATGCCGTCATGATATTTGATGTACCGCTTTGCACCCAGTGTCTTAAACTCATAGCGGACAGGGCTGCCGTCATCGTTTTCGTCAATCCAGTCGAACGTGCCGATTTTAGCGAACTCATCCTGTAAATAGCTCCGGTTGTACTGCCGGATTTTATCATTCCACGCTGCAATAATAGCACGGTTTCTGGGCGTGTCATCAAAATAGATACTGTCTGTATCGCAATAGATGACGTTGTTTTCCGATTTGTCAGGATCCATGTCCGCAACAATGTGCAGCAATCTGGCACGCGCCCAGCTCGTGATGTAAATGCCCCAGTACGGACAGAGGATCTGTTTTTCGATCATCTTTTCATAGGTCTTTTTGCTTTCCTCGGGTTTCCATTCGCCTGTATCCTGATCATATTTCCAGTCTGTGAAATTCAGGCGGGTGACCATGCAGCCGTAAAAGCTATTCAGTCTGGCTTTGGCATTTTTATACTCTATCGTGTGGCTCAGTCCGCGCTTGTTCAGATCCTCTTTGATTTTATAGTACCGCTGCAGCGGCTTTGTGACATAATTCGGCAGGTGCCCGCGCTCGGCGCACAGCGCTTTCACAACCGTGATTTTGCGCCACTTGTAAAACCGCTTATACACGCCGTAGTCCACCTCATTGATCAGCACTCTGATCTTTTCCGCTTTCCGCAGTCTGCCGTTGTCGATCTCTGCATCCTGCATCTTGATAATCTTGTGCTCGGATTCAATGCTGTGATTTGTCCGGTTTTCAATCCCGTCAAAATCCAGAACCAGCAGCATACATTTTATCTGCAGTTTCGGATCCGTGATGTCCTGCCCGTCACACTCGCAGCTGCAGGCAACAAATTTTGTCATTGGATAGTAGCACAGACCTGACTGCAGCATTACTGCCGGATAGCTGGATTTGAAATCCACACCAATTGCATTTTCCCAATGGGCGAACACGTACCAGCAATTTGCATGCGTGAAACCGCCGCGGAATAGGTACTGCATGATGTAGTTATATGTATCTCTGTCCGGATACAGATGGTTCACCGCCGCTCTGATCTGCTCGATCTGTCCGGTAGCTTCGGCGGCTGCTCGGATGTCTGAGCGCACAATGGATGTGGATGTCAGCGGGATATCCTTTTTCTTGTCGGAAAACTCCTTGAAAATGTAGTCAGCCCATTCTGCCAGAATCTGCACATCCGCTATACAGTAGCTTTCCTCTGTCTCGGTCAGCTCGGTCTGTGAATTTCTGGGCTTTGTATAGTCAAGATCATTGATTTTTTTCTGTGTCTGGCAGTAGTTCTTTGCTAAGTTTGCCAGTCCGCCCTGACCGGATATGCTCAGACACTCCCGAAACTCGGAGCGCCCCGTGACCGCAGTCAGGGGCGTCCGGCTCTCTTTGGCGAAAATCTTGTCCCAGTGAAACCGCCTGCACAGGAATGAAAACTCGTGTGACAGGTTTGCAACCCAGATCAGCAGATAGGCTTTTTTCGGTTCCAGCCATGCATTGACACGCTGCAGCAGCAGCTCAAAATCTGCCCATGTCCGCAGCAGCAGCGTGTCATCATTCCAGCTCAGCTGCCAGTGATACATGAATGCATAGTCGCCTATGCGGGTTGTTTCAATATCAAAGCCGCAGCGGATCCGGATGTATTTCTTGTGCTGACTGTAAACAAACTGCGGCTTTTTATTATTCAGCTTTGCCCTGATAAAGCTGTCCACTTTCCGATAAATCATAGCACCTCACCATTGATTCTTTGCAAACACATCTTCCGAGCTGGCTGCAGCGTCTCCGCCGTCCTCTCTTATTGCCTTTTCAACCAGCGCCTGCATTGCACGCAGCTCAGTGTCTGATGTCCAGCGACCTTTTGACAGCTTTCTGACATCTTCAATCGCTTTCAGCTCAACACCGCCGCGCTTTTCTCTGATCTTGTACAGCTCCAAAAGCTGATTATTGAAAATCTGCTGTGTAGTCAGATATCTGTTAACCTCAGACGCAACAGCTGCACGCTGTTCCGCTCTGGTCTTAACTTCCTGACCTGTCCGCTTTTTATAGCTTTCGATCATGGCTTTCTGCGCTGCCTGCACGGTCTGCTGCTTTCCGAGCAGTTTCAGTTTTTTCTGCATTTCCGTCACATCACGAAACTCTGAAATTGCAGATTTTCCTGTGCTGATCTGAGGAATCCCGTTTTTATCCAGCCGGATCAGCGGCTTTGTTTCACCTGTCCGCCTGTCAAGTGTCATTCGGTTTAACAGGCTGTCCGGATCCACCTTGTTCACAGATCCCTGCAGCAGTGTGGCATACTGCTGTGCAAGGCGGCTTTCAGCACCGAGCTTTGTGAATGCCTGCTTGATCTGCCTGTTCACTCGGTCAATTTCCCGCTTGATAATCATATCCTGTGCGCTGTCAAATCTTGATTTTGCCATTCTCCGGCTCCTTTCTGTCACTGTGCAGCTTTGCGCTGCTCGTTTTCCAGATACTGCAGCACGCGCTGCCGTGCTTTCTTAATCGTCCTGCAGATGGTTGTGATATCCCGATCATACCGGATTGATATATCTGCCAGCGTGCTGCCGCCGTAGATATACTCGGTATAGTATCTGTACTGCACGGGCGTCAGGACGGCTCGCAGATACTTCGGTGCAGCTGCAGGACGGTCGGTGCGGATGTCAGTCATTTTCGGATTCCTCACTTTCGGAAATATTCTGAATGATAGTTTCAATCTCAGAAATTGTTGAATGAACACTCTTGAAAATAGAATTCATAATGCCATGTGACGGCGCATCAATAGTGATTTTGTATTTCCTGCCAGTGTAACCACCTATGTAAACTCGTGTTTCTTTCCAATGTGGAACACCCTGTTTCTCTGTAATACTCATTTGTCAGCTCCTTCCTGCAGCGAATAGCTGCTGTCTGTATCAGTATAGATGATGTCATTCGTAACCGTGAAACCGTAAAGACTATTCAGTTCATACAGGCGCGCAGAGCGTGCCTGCTGGATGTCATGCAGCGCTCCGACCGGATCTCCATGATTCAGTCTGTACTCGGCATCAAATACCAGCCGAATGTACCATTGCGACAGCTTTAATTCGGGATGCTCGTGCATCCACTTCAATTCTAAATAGATCATTCTGGTGGCTTTGGTTTTGGTTTTCATTGCTGATCCTCCTTTTGCAATCTTTTCATCATGCCGCTGCAGCTGTTCTTTGATGCAGTCATGCACCTTAATGTTCCATTGCGGGCGCAGATAGCCGCTGTCTACCATTGCAACCAGCATGACCAGCAGGCGGCAGACCATCCAGCGCGGCAGCTTCAATGTCACGGTTCTGTAATTCGGATCTGTTTTCATTGTGGTTTACCTCACTTTTATATAGTATTCATACAGCTGCAGGCGCAGCTATACACTATGATTGTACCACATTATACAACAAAATACAATAGACAATATAGCTGCAAAAATGTTTCTATAATATTTCACAAATCCATGCACAGAAAATTGCACATGGTGCACAATATATAACAGAGTGTAATAAATGGTGGAAAATATACAGGAAAATGGGTGTGCTGAAAATTTTTGGTCTTTTCTTGCGGCGGTTGTAAATGGGTTTT
>JAEEGL016062815.1_pt1 | contig 12964 bp, 18 predicted proteins | sample 9134231 | NCBI WGS metagenome assembly JAEEGL01 (sample SAMN16246548, study PRJNA631951) | gut metagenome | biome: gut microbiome; feature: rumen; material: fiber-attached | host: Bos | place: Iran: Karaj | collected 2018-10 | reverse complement strand
GATGTGACCGTTCTCGTTGATCTTCTCCTCTACGACGTTCTCGTAAGGCCTGTCGGTCGTGGAGAACAGGTCTCCGTTCTCGACGGCATTCGACTCGTGCTTCTTCATGGGTCCGAAGTCGAACTTGATGAGCGAGATGGTGATGACCATCGCGATGGAGAACAGTGCGTAGAAGTTGTACGGGATACTCTGGAGGAACAGATCGAATGCGTTCATTCCGATGAGTTCCACACCTGCATCGTTAAGACTTCCCGATACCGCTGCGGCCCATGAACTGACAGGGGCGATGATACAGATCGGTGCCGCCGTCGAATCGATGAGGTATGCGAGTTTGGCACGGGACACGTTGAACTTGTCCGTGAGGGGACGCATGACCTGACCGACGGTCAGACAGTTGAAGTAGTCGTCAACGAAGATCAGGACACCGAGGATGAAGGTTGCGAGCTCAGCCATCGAACGGCTCTTGATGTGCTTGAGCGCCCACTCACCATATGCTTTCGTTCCTCCTGATTTCAGGACGAGGACACCGATGATACCGAGGATAACGAGGAACAGGATGATTCCGACGTTCCACGTGCTGGTAAGGACGGTCAAAAATCCTCCGTCGACGACCGTGTGCAGGACGCCTTCGAAGTTGAAGTCAGCGAACAGTATGGCTCCGAAGAGGATACCGACGAAAAGTGAAGAGTAAACTTCTTTCGTGATAAGGGCCAGAACAATGGCCAATATCGCGGGGACAAGGGACCAGAACGTTCCCGGATAACCGCCTTCGGGTTTCATAACCAGGGCGGCGATCAACAGGATAGCGATCACGGCAACTATGATGAGGGCCTTGGTCCTTGTCAGCTGTTGTGTGATTTGGTTAACTGCCATTATACCACATTAGGTGTTAGTAGCGTGACTACTCGAATGTGTATATTTAAAATAGACAGGTTAATTTTGATTATTATCGGACGATTTTTATTATGATTCGTAGCAATATATACGAAATTCGAACAATAACTTGTATAAAACGATGACCGTATCGGCGGGACTCAGGATACCCAGACGGAAGGTGTTTCGGCAAACGGAATAAACGAAAAACGTACGTTGCGGAACCGCAATCCGATGCCACCATTTATAAAGGTGCTAGGGCGTAATACGTGCCGATTAAGATGGCAGACGATCTCGAGAAGAAATTGGCCGCAGGAATGAAAGCGATGGATGAGGGTGACTTCAAGAAAGCCTACTCCAACTTCAAGAAACTATGTGCAGACAATCCCGACAACGCGGATTGCTGGTACTACAAGGCTGAATGCGGTAACATGGCATCCGGGATGTTCGGCGCCAAGGTCTCCAACGAGGAGATCATGGAGGCATACAATAAGGCGATAGAGCTGGACCCCCAGTGCGACTACTACGAATCATACGGTCTGTTCTGCATCTCCATCTCGAAATACGACGAGGCGGAGAAGGCGTTCTGCGAGGCTGCAGAGGCCGACGAGTCCAGGGCCGCGAATCTTTATTCTGAGTTCGCCGTGGAGTACTTCAACAACGTAATGGCATCCTATGGTGAGATCATGGAGGATCCCAAGGCCAGGGCGCCGTTCGCGAAGAAAGCATTGGAGTACATGCTGAAGGCACTCGAGATCGAGCCCGAAGAGGCTAAGAACCTTCTGTGATACCGGAAGAGGGGTGCTCAGCACCCCTGTCCCCGTAACAGTTTTTCAAAAAATCAGTTCCTGAGTTCGCCCATGGTGGCTGTCCTTTCGGCGAACGCATTGTGTTTGTGGATGGATTCCTCCGACTCGCTCTTTACGGTCACGAGCGTGTCGTCGGACAATCCGGAGTATCTGTTGACGATCTTCGTCAGCACGGCCCTGACCATATCCTCGACGAACCTGGGGTTCTTGTGGGCATTGATGACGACGGTCGCCTCATCGTCCCTCTTCAGTACCTCGAAGGTGGGTGATGAGAAGGAATCGTTGACTATGTCGATCAATTCATCCGCTTCAATGGACACCGAATCATCGGTGGTCATGATCACCGTGCACACGTTCCTCTGGTTGTGTGTAATTACGGGCCACTCATTCGAGCAGTGGAGCATCTCAGAGACATTCTCCTGAGCACATGGACATGCCGTCATACCTACAGCACGAACGCCGATCGTCTTCCGGACATATCCGTCGCGTCTGCATTTCGCCTTGCCTATGAGCCCGTAGACCTCCGTCGTGTCCTTTCCCAAAGGTGTCTTGTTGTTCCTGAAGTATTCCGCCTCGATCTCCACGTTGGATTCTGTAGCATATTCATGTTTCACAAGCAGGAGTTTTCCGATGTTGACGGCCAGATCCTCGATACCGGATACAGGTTCCTTCATGCACTCGTCAACTATCGCCCTCAGCACCTCCAGGTTCCTGGACATGTGGGATCCCTTCTGCTCGGCCGGCAGGTCCACATAGACGTTGATCCTGCAGATCAGAGGTTCATTGCAGTCATTGCTGTCGGGTCTTTTGATGTGCACGAGCTTCCTCACATCCGTCACACCTACCTTGGTGAGCATGAATGTGGAGTCCCCCTTGCGGTTCTGAACGTCACATACCGGTATCATATGTCCTTGAATGATATGCGCTTAATAAAGAACCTTTTATCAACCAAAAAATTGGTTGGAATATAATAATGTGGTTGATGACATCCTCCCGATAAATACGATGATTGCAATCCAGGTTCCATGATCTGCGGAGTGGATGAGGCCGGAAGGGGACCGTTACTGGGCCCGCTGGTGGTCGCCTGTGTCTACATAAAGGACGATGCACCTCTCAGGGAGATAGGCGTCAAGGACTCCAAACAGCTGTCCCCGAAGACAAGGGAGAGTATGTATCAACAGATCATAGATGCGGCGGATGATTTCTCAATCGTCATAGCGGATGCCGAACGTATCGACATGCTCATGGCGAGACAGACCCTCAACGACATAGAACTGGATATGTTCGCTGAGGCCTGTTCCAAGACCAATACGGATGCGATCTACGCGGACTGTCCGGATGTCGATGTGCATAGGTTCTCCGTTGCGTTATCATCGAAGGTCAAGGGGCCGAACGTTATTGCCGAACACAAGGCAGATGATACATACCCAGTGGTATCTGCTGCGTCCATACTGGCAAAGGTCACACGTGACCGTATGGTGGAAAGGATTGCAAAAGAACTGGGGTGTGATGTAGGCAGCGGTTACCCCAGTGACGAGAAGACGATGGATTTCGTCAAGAATTGGCTCTACAAGAACCATGAACTCCCTCCCCACGTACGTACGAGCTGGGAGCCAGTAAAAAAACTACTTATGTTATCAAAGAATACGAGGATTACTGACTGGTGAACACACATGACCATGGAACCCAAACTTCAGCTAATGATTGACAAATTCCACAGAAGAATGGAGAAGGATCCCGAGGCAAAGGCCAAGGTGGAACCTGTCACCAAGACCATCAATATCGATCTCGGCGAGGAACACTATTCCTTAAGATTGGAGAAGGCGCAGATCCATGATTTCAAGCCCGAGCTCTTGGAGAATGCCGACATCTTACTGAAGACGACACCCGAGACGCTGGATGCGCTCATCGAGGGAACGCTGAGGCCTATGAGGGCGTACATGCTGAAGAAGATAACCATCAAGGGCAAGATCGAGGACATCCTGCACCTGAAGAGTCTCTTCAGTTCTGACAAAAAGGAATCGTAAAGTGCGATTTAACGAAGGTTTCCCTTCCGAAAACGTATAAATATTATAATCGGATTGGGCGAAACATAGCGAGGTAGGGTAGCCAGGATATCCCGTCGGGCTCATAACCCGGAGATCGGTCGTTCAAATCGACTCCTCGCTACCATACATTTTTACAAGAATTTCCTACACAGCGGAGCTTACGCTTCAGTTCTAGAGATGATATCCGGGATGACCGGTGCCCGAAGGCACCGATCATTCCGATTCCTTATCCTCGATCCAATCCAGATGATCGTCGAGAATGGATATGTCCCTGACATAGACGTCATCGGGACATTCGAGGTCGTCCAGACATCCCGACCAATAGACGACCACACCGGGTCCGAATATCTTGGTGTACGGGATGAGCTGTTTCCTCGAGTTGTATTTGAACTCGGTGTTGTCGCCGAAGGATGCCTTGCTCTCGACCCAGAAAATCTTGTGGCCGTGGTACATCATCGGTTCGTCCAACAGCGCATCGGGTGTCTTCTCGTATACACCTTTGAGGTCGTCCTCCACACGGTACGTTATACCCTGTCCGTCCAACCACTGGTGCAAGAGATCCTCTCCCCATATCCCTCTCTCCCTCTGCTTCTCGTTGCCTTCGGGTGAATAGACGATATCGTTGGCGATGGCCTCCTTCAGCTCGTTGGCCACCTCCTCGGTAAGTATGTCGGGGTCGTTGACGTACTCCCAGAACTCCTTCTTCGATGCACCGTCCTCTTGGAAGATGAACATCGCCATGAGGACAGGCGGGAAGTCCCACTTGGTGGCCAGCTCCAGCATGGACCTTCCCCTCTTCCAGTCCTTCAGGATCCTGGCGGAGTTGTTCTTCACGACGTAGAACCTCTTCTTCACGTCCCTGCTGGTCTTCTGTGTGTAGAGGGTCTCGACGAATCTGTAGTCGTATCCTTCGTCGATCAGCTTCCTGACATCCTTCACGGTGTTCAGTCTGTTGTAGATCCTCTTGTACTCCTGATAGTCCATGTTATCATTGCTTCAGGAGTTTGTCGCAGAGATCCTCTGCCGCCAGCAGGACGACGTCCTTCACCATCGATGTCGGAGGACAGTATGCGTTCTCCGAACGGACGACGAAGTCCTCCGCCGTTACACCGTTGATGATGGCCGATGTCAGCCAGTCGATACGACCTGTGGCATCCTCGCCTGCTATTATCTGAGCACCGATGATCCTGTGTGAGAACCTGTCGGCGATGATCTTGACTGTGAGTTCCTTTCCTCCGGGGTAGTATCTGGCACGTGTGAGTCCTGTCGCTTTTCCCTCGACGGTCTCGATACCGTACCATGACGCCAGTCCCAAGGAGAGACCGGTACCTGCGATGTGGATGTCACCTATGACGCTGATCCACGGGCTCGCAACGGGTCCGATGTTCATGTTCGCACCTGCTGCGTTGGCACCTGCAACGGCACCCTGCCTGACGGCGGATGATCCGAGCTGGCTCATCGTAGGTCCTGCCATGACCGCGGACTGGCATTGAATGACATCACCTGCAAGGTAGACGTCCTTCACGAGCCTTCCTCTGGAGTACGGCTGCATAGTGGGTGAGACTGCGACGGCACCAAGCTGTCCGATGTCCAATCCGAGCATCTTGGGGATGGTCAGGTTGGCACGTACGCCTGTGGCGAATATGACCATGCCGCACTCGTAATCCGTACCTGCAGCGGTGACCGCTTCCACCTTTCCGTTCCCTTTGACGGCTTGGATGGGCGCTTTCATCACGAACTTTATGCCCATTCCCTCAAGGTATTTCTGGATGGGGTCCGCCATATCTTTGTCGGCGATACGCGGGATGACCTGGTCCATCATCTCGATGACGATGACCTCCTTCCCGGCGTTCTTGAGCGCAAGGGCCATTTCCAATCCGATGACTCCGGCCCCGCCGATGACGATGGTCTTCACATCCTTCAACGCGGCCTGTATAGCCTTTCCGTCTGTGATCGTCCTTACAACGAAGACGTTCTTCAGGTCGGTTCCCTCGATGGGAGGGATGAACACATTTCCGCCGGTGGCGATGACGAGCGAATCGTATTCGTACTCCTTTCCGTCGGCCGTGACCTTCTTCGCTGCTCCGTCGACTGCTGTGACGGATGTCTTCGTGTATACCTTGATCCCCCTTTCTTTCTCATAGTAGGCGGGATCGTGCATGATGATGTCCTCCCATTTGGCCCTTCCTTCGATGGCCCAAGGGATAACGCACGGGGAATATGCGATATTCTCGTCCTCCGTGAACACCTTGACATCAGCTGTTGGATCCTTCTTCTTCGCGGATGATGCCGCTGTCATTCCTGCGGCACCGGATCCGATAACGATGATCTTCTTTGACATGTTATGCCCGATTACCCGATTGGGGATGTTATTAAATAGGTTTGTGCGCACGCGGACGTTCCTTTAATTAACTCGTGGGGGATACCTTCAGACGATGGCATTCAACAAGGAGAGGAAACCCAACGAGCTCGAGACCCTGTGGAAGGAGAAGGACGTCATCGACGGACAGGTATCCGACGCCATGGTCATGATCATGCGTACCAACGGATGCGTTTGGGCGAAGAACGGTGGGGGTTGCACCATGTGCGGGTACCGTACAGCATCGCTCAACGGTGTGACCGTGGATGATCTCATGGCACAGGTGGATCAGGCTATGTCGAGGTACAAAGGTGAGCCTTTCGTCAAGATCTACACCTCAGGCAGTTTCCTCGATGAGAACGAGATCCCGCTGCCGGTGAGGGAGAGGATGTTCCAGGAGTTCTCGGGATGTAAGCGCATACTCTTCGAGAGCCGCCCGGAGTTCGTGAATGCCGATGTGCTGTCAACATTACCTAAAACGACGACGCTGGCACTTGGATTGGAGAGTCATGATCCGATAATCATGGAGAGGAGTATCAGGAAAGGTTTCACCCCGGACGATGCACGCATCGCAGGCGAGTCCGCCAAGGATGCAGGGCTCATGGTCCGTTCATATCTTCTGCTGAAACCGCTGTTCCTCCAGGAGGGGGAGGCCATCAGGAGCGCGGTGGAATCCGCAAGGTTCGCGGACCCGTTCTCCGATGAGATCTCCATCAATCCCATCAACGTGCAGAAGGGTACGGTCATCGAGAGGGTATGGAAGAGAGGGGACTACAGACCGCCGTGGATCTGGTCGTTAATCGAGGTGTTCAGACAGTTATCTGGCACTGTCAATTCGAGGCTGATGTCGTCACCATCCGGAGGTGGCAGTCAGAGAGGTGTCCACAACTGCGGTGAATGCGATCAGAGGGCATTGGAGGCGGTGGAGAGATTCTCGTTCTCACAGAATCCGAAGGACCTCGATGTCAGGTGCGAATGCATCAGGACGTGGCAAAGTTATATCTCTTCAGAAACGCTCCTTGGTACAGCGGCGGATCTGGATAGAGGGTTCGGCAGCGATCTGACGATCAGGAAGTGAAGGGATGGATTTCGACATCAAGAAGGGATGCTACAAGAACGTGGAGGGCGAGGCTCTGCCCGCACTCATGAAAGAGGTCTTCGGGGACGTCAAGAAGGAAGGCGATGCGTATGTGTCAGCATACGGCATAATGACCCGTATCGAGGTCAAGGTCGTCTCCAAGGAGAGGCTCGACATCGTCACCGAGAACAGGACGGGTCCGATGTCGGATGAGGAGATCCTCGAGAGCAAGAGGAAGCTCAACGAGTTCGCGTTCAAGGCCACCGGATTCGATGCCAAGGCACGTATGAAGAGGGCCCAGAAGAAGGCCAAAGAAGGGAAGCTCTGAGCTTCCCCCAAACCCCTTCCTATATATTATACAGAAATCACGCAAGGTTTATATACACGCTGTGGTTAGCCCGTCTCAAGATTAATACGCAAGATGTTCGACCAGACACATCGGGCAATGCGGAAAGGCAACCCATATCCATGGTCTCATGTCGATTGTTATCGAGATGTGGACACGGTGTCACGGTCGAGGATTAGACGTTGAGATCGACTTGATGCGAGATTAGCGAAGAAACTCTCGCAGGATGTGAAATATGTCACAAAGGAGACGTCCAAAGAGGGGATCACGTGCGTACGGGCCCAGGAAGAGAGCTCAGTCGCAGACACCCCGCCTAGATTCTTGGCCTGAGGTATCAGGTACACCCAAGATTCAGGGATTCGCCGGCTACAAGGCCGGTATGACGCACGCTTTCATAGTCGACAAGCGTGCGAACACGACGACATCCGGAATGGAAGTCCAGGTACCGGTAACGGTCCTTGAGGTCCCTCCGATGAAAGTCGCAGCAGTTAGATTCTACGAGAACACGATCTACGGACTGAAGACCGCAGGCGAAGTATGGGCAAAGGACCTCGATCCCCTGCTCACCAAACGCCTCAACGTGCCGAAGAACCACGACGAATCATCATTCGCCAGGTACGACGGTGTCGATATCGAGGATGTTCGCGTCATCGCCTACACACAGCCCAAGATGGTCAAGGGAGTCCCCAAGAAGGTCCCTGACATCATGGAGCTGAGGATCGGAGGCGGAAGCGTCGACGAGAGGAAGCAGTTCGCAGAGGGAATTCTCGGCAAAGAGGTCACGATCAACGACTTCTCACCCGAGGGAACACTCATCGATGTTATCGCCATCACCAAAGGTAAGGGATTCCAGGGAGCGACCAAGCGCTGGGGTATTAAGCTCTTGTCACACAAGAACAGCAAGCACCGCCGCGGAGTAGCAAACCTCGGTCCTAAGAGACCCGGCTACGTCAGGAGCACAGTTCCCCTGGCAGGTCAGATGGGATACCACCAGAGGACCGAGTTCAACAAGCAGATCATGAAGATCGGAGCTGAGGGATCCGAGATCACCCCCAAGGGTGGATTCCTCAACTACGGAGATGTAGTCAACACCTACGTCCTCATCCACGGATCCGTCCCCGGACCCACCAAGAGGCTCGTCAGGCTCAGAGATGCCACAAGGGCACCCAAGAAGGCCAAGGCGGAGGCAGCGGACATCACATACATCTCCACAGCATCAAAGCAGGGGGCATGAGTTAGATGGCACAGACAAATGTTTATTCGGTCAAGGGAGACGTCGCTGGAAAGATCGATGTCCCTGCAGCCTTCGACACCCCGTACAGGCCTGACCTGATCAAGAAGGCGGTCCTCGCAGCAGCAGCCAACAAGAGGCAGCCCTACGGACCCAACAAGCTCTCAGGAATGAGGCACTCGGTCAGCACCTGGGGTAAAGGACGCGGAACAGCACGTGTCCAGCGTATCCACGACGGCAGCAAAGCCACGGAGTCACCTAACAACGTCTCAGGACGCAGGGCCCACCCGCCACTGCCCGAGAAGGATTGGTCACTCAAGGTCAACCAGAAGGAGCGCGTACTCGCACGCAAGTCAGCTCTCGCAGCAACAGCATGCGCAGAGTGCGTCAAGGCACGCGGTCACCAGTTCGACGACAACGTCTCGTTCCCCATCGTAGTTGAGGACGAAATCGAGACGATCGCCACCACCTCAGAGGTCTACGAGCTCTTCGACAAGATGGGCATCGCTTACGATGTCGACCGTGCGAAGAACGGAACTAAGATCCGCGCAGGAAGGGGTAAGATGAGGAACAGAAAGTATCGCACACCGGTATCAGTACTGTTGGTCATCGACAACAAGGATGCAGCGGTCGTCAAGGGAGCCAAGAACCTGCCCGGAGTACAGGTCGAGACAGTCAACAGCATCAACGCAGCTGTGCTCGCACCTGGAGGAGACGCAGGAAGGCTCACAGTGTACACCAAGACAGCCATCGAGAAGATAGGAGAGTGGAAGCAGTGAAGCAGAACGATGTACTTATCAGACCGTTCGTGACAGAGAAGTCCATGAACGCCATCGGCGGAACACCCACTCAGGGCTTCAAGGACGGTAACAAGATCGAGTTCCTCGTGCACAGGAACGCCGACAAGGCCACCATCAAGACGGTCTTCGAGGAGCGTTTCGAGGTCAAGGTGGACAAGGTCTGGACCAAGATCCAGAAGGACGGAAAGCATGCGATCATCAAGCTCTCAGAAGGCTACTCGGCAGAGGATGTCGGAATGAGGGTCGGAGTATTCTGAAGGTGAGTGGACATGGCAAAGAGATTGAGAACACAGAGGCGCGGTTCCGGTGGTAACCAGTACCGCTCGCCCAGTCACAGGCACGTCGACGACATCAGGCTCCCCGCGTTCAGCACAGGGAACGGAGTCGTCAGGGACCTCATCCACGCACCCGGAAGGACATCACCCCTCGCGGTCATCGACTACGAGAACGGAATGGACTACCAGATCGCAGCAGAGGGAATGTTCGTCGGACAGAACGTCACGGTCGGACAGACCAAGGTCGCCCCCGGTAACATCATGTCACTGGCAGCGATCCCTGAAGGAACAGAGATACACAACATCGAGGGACAGCCCGGAGACGGCGGTAAATACGTCAAGGTTGCCGGAGCATCCGCGACAGTGGTCAGCAGGGGAGCAGTCGTCATCGTACAGATGCCCTCCGGAGCACTGAAGGAGTTCAACCCCAACTGCCGTGCAGCCGTCGGTATCATCGCCGGTAACGGAAGGGGAGACAAGCCCCTCGCTAAATCAGGAAAGAATTTCCACACGCTCCGCTCAAGGTCGAAGGCACACTTCCACGTGAGCGGTGTGGCAATGAACGCAGTTGATCACCCCCACGGTGGAGGAAGTCACCCCCACATTGGAGGACCTAGCACCAAGAGCCGCAACGCGTGGCCTGGTCAGAAGGTGGGTCGCCTTTCACCTAAGAAGAAGAGCAAGAAGTGATTCATATGGGAAAAAGTAAGATAATGGGTTCGGCGAAAGCCTCCAGGAGAAAGTCCAGGAAGAAGGCAAGCTTGATCCAGGCAAGGAGGAAGAAGGAGTTCCTTTACCGCGGTTACACCCTGGAAGAGCTTCTCGCAATGTCGTTCGAGGAAGTCCTCGGACTGATGCCCTCCAGAGCCAGGAGGACTTACCTTCGCGGACTGAACTATGAGCAGCAGCTCCTGTTCGACAACCTGAAGAACGCCGAGGCAGGAGAGGTCGTAAGGACACACCGCAAGGATGTCCCTATCATCCCCCAGTTCGTAGGAAAGACAGTCAGTATCTATGACGGAAAAGAATTCAAGGAATTCGAGATCAAGCCCGAGATGATCGGCCACTACCTCGGTGAGTTCATCATCACAAGGAAGCCTCCAGTCCACTCAGGACCCGGAGTCGGTGCGACAAGGTCTTCGAAGTTCATGCCGTTGAAGTGAGGTGTTTGATTTGAAAGGATATACAGCAGAAGCAGACCCTGACTACACAGCAAAGGCGATCGGTAAGGAGATGCCCATCTCCCCCAAGCTCACCCGTGAGGTGTGCGGACTGATCCGCGGCATGAAGGTCAACAGGGCGGTTGCAACACTCGAGGGCATCATCGCACTCGAGACACCCGTCCCGCTCAGGAGATACAACAAGCGTGTTTCGCACAAACAGGGAGTAGGACCCGGAAGATACCCGGTCAAGCCCGCAAAGGCAGTCCTCGCAGTACTGAACAGTGCGATCAAGAACGCAGAGTACAAGGGACTCTCCGCCGACGATATGTTCGTAAGGACTATCACGGCGTCCAGGGGAAGGACCACACCCGGTCACATGCCCAGGGCACACGGAAGGGCCACACAGTGGAACCAGGAGACAGTCAACCTTGAGGTAATCATAGAGAACATGGAGGTAGAGTGAAATGGCAGCAGAGAGAAGATTCGTTGCCGAGAACGTCCGCAGGGTTCTCCTTAAAGAGTACCTCATGAAAGAGGTCAGCCGTGCAGGATTCGGTGGTCTCGACGTCAAGAGGACGCCCATGGGAACACGTGTCATCCTGACAACGGAGCGCCCCGGACTCGTCATCGGAAGGAAAGGACAGACAATCAAGAACCTTACAGTCGCGATAGAGGAGCAGTTCGGCTTCGAGAACCCCCAGATCGAGGTCCAGGAAGTCGAGAACGCAAACCTGAACGCTCAGATCATGGCAGAGAAGCTGGCATTCTCCCTCGAGAGGGGATGGCACTTCCGCAGAGCCGGTCACTCCCAGGTCCGCAGGATCATGGAGGCAGGCGCAAAGGGATGCTACATCATCATCGCAGGCAAACTGACAGGTCAGAGACACAGGACTGAGAAGTTCAAGGACGGAAACATCAAGTTCTGCGGAGAGCCGAAGGCCAACTTCATGGACCACGGATACGCCGTGGCCAAGCTGAAGATGGGTGTCATCGGTGTCACCGTTCAGATCATGTCCAAGGACGCCAAGCTCCCTGCGGACACGACCGTGTTGGGAAGAACCGAAGCAGCAGAGAAGCTCCCGGAGATCTTCGCAGAAGACTACGTGGCGCCCAAGGCCGAGTCCGTTGAGGCCCCTGCAGAGGTATCCACCGAAATCGAAGGAGGACAGTGAGATGTCACTCAAGGTATCTGAAATCAGAGACATGACCGCGGATGAGCGCAACCAGAAGCTCAAAGAGCTTCGCGATGAGCTCATGCACGAGAGAGGTGTCTCAGCGATGGGCGGTGCACCGGCCAACCCCGGCGCGATCCGCGCATTGAGGACGGATATTGCCCGCATCTTGACCATCCAGAAGGAGGAGGAAGAGCTCTAATGGCGGAAATCTGCCCCGTATGTGGCTTGCCAAAAGAACTGTGCATGTGCGAGGAGATCGCACGTGAACAGCAGTCCGTAAGGATATCTGTTGACAGTCGTAGGTACGGAAAGGTCGTTACGGTGATCGATGGAATCGATGAGAATGACATCGACATCAACGATCTGGCCAAGAAATTGAAGAACAAGTGCGCCGCCGGCGGTACATGCAAGGACGGACGCATAGAACTTCAGGGCGATCACAAGAAGAAAGTGAAAGCCGTACTGGAGGAGATGGGCTTCAAGACGGAAGTCAGGTAAGATGAATGTTCGTGATCTCATGAGAATGGAACTCATTGGAATGGATGTGGAAGTGCTGTCAGCACCTTACTCCGGTGTATCCGGCGTGATCGTCGACGAGACGAAGAACACATTCACCATCGACTCGGCCGGAACTGAGAGGATGGTACCCAAGCCAGCCAATGAATTCAGATTCACATATGAGGGCAAGGAATTCGTCGTTAAAGGAAAAGATATACAACACCGACCAGAAGACAGGATAAAGAAGGTTAGGTGAATTCAATGACAGCAGGAATAAGGAATATCGGAATCAACGTCAACCCTCCTAAG
>JAEEGL015810740.1_pt1 | contig 12964 bp, 10 predicted proteins | sample 9134231 | NCBI WGS metagenome assembly JAEEGL01 (sample SAMN16246548, study PRJNA631951) | gut metagenome | biome: gut microbiome; feature: rumen; material: fiber-attached | host: Bos | place: Iran: Karaj | collected 2018-10 | reverse complement strand
CTTTCAAAAAAATATTCGCTCCAGGTCGTCGACAGGATCATCAAAAGCGCCACCAGATGGACGATGGGGATCCAGCCGCAGATCACGCCGATGATGCGCATCTTGATGCCCAGCTGCACCGAGGTCAGATAGACCATGATGATGCCGGCCCAGAAGATGATCACCTCCGCGAGAATGGTCAAAAGGATCCGCACCCAGCCATCCTTAAAAGTCTGTATAAACCCGTTCCCTGCGATAGAACGGATCAAAAGAATGCCGGCAATCAGTGCAATCAGCAAAAATACGGTAAGACAAAAACTGCCGAAGGCGAGCACCGCCAGTCTGGCTTTTGTGATCGGTTTTTCTGTCCGTTTGTCGTTCATGATTGTCTCCCTCATTCAATAACTAAGTTCTTTTCTACTTCCCTCAAAACTTCTTTCAACACTTCGATATTCGTATATACATCCTCCGTCTCCAGGGAATGATTGGCGTCCGGCACCCTGTGCCATTTCAATCCCTTATCCTTGCAAATTCTCTCGATCTCATCCGCATTTGCAAAAGGGTCTGCCGTGCCGAAAAAAGCAATCCCGTTGCCCTCCTGCACAAACTCTGCAAACGATGCAATGGGCGTCAGATAAACCTGCTTTGCCGGAATGCCCTGCTGCTTTGCAATGGCAGCGGCGATCACCGTTCCGTAGCTTTTGGAGATAAAAATGATATCCTCATATGCCGAAAAATCCGTTTCTGCCAGTCCGGCCATGGCAGTATCAATGCCCTGCCCCAGCAGCGTCTGCAGCTTTTCAGGATTTTTCAGCGCCTCTTTTCCGCCTTTGATATTCCGAAAATCCAGCCGGACCGATTCATATCCGTACTTTGCCGCCAGCTTGGATGCATAGTATAAAAGCGGCCTGTCCGTTGTATATCCGATCCCCGGAAACATGACTGCGAGTTTTTTCATAGGTTAACGTCTCCTGATCTGTCACCGATTTATGACTTTCATCATTTCTATCATATATCAGTGTCTATAAATCCCTGTAAATTTTGATTATACATCATTTTGAATATACTTAGAACACCGAATACATATTTTTCATCGCATTTTCTTCCGATTTGCATGAAAAATCCCGGCACCAGAGTGATGCCGGGGTTTTTCATATCAAAATCTCGATAGCTATTATATCTATCAACAGATATCCTTCAATTGATAACCAAGTATTAGCTAACCATTCCTTATATCAGCATATATCCTTTAATTGATAACCAAGAATTCGCCAATCATTTCGTGTCTCAACAGATATCCTCTTTGAGGACATCGATCACGCTACCCTGCCGCATGGCCGGTGCTGCGATCAGCATGCCGATGCCAACGACAACGAACACGCCAGTGGCTGCCAGCAGGTAGACCGGAAGACTCAGTTCAAAGGCCACGGTGGGCGCTGAGAGGTTTTTATACATCATGAAACTGAGCAGCGCGGATACGGGAAGCCCGATCAACAGCGCCCGGATACCAATTAAAAAGGTTTCCAGAAAGAGCATCTTGGAAAAGCCCCGGTCCGTCATTCCCACGGATTTATACATGGCAAACTCTTTTTTCCGAAGCTGCATACCGGTGGAAATCGTATTGATAATATTTGCGATCACGATCAGCGCGATCAGGAACACAAAACCGTACATAACGGTCTTCAGCACCGTGATCAGGGTTTTCATGATGATCAGTTCGCTTTCGATATCGCTGGAAGATGTGTTGTGATAACCGTCAAACTCCAGGATTTCCGCTGCCTTTTTCTGCACCGCCTCATGGTCTGCGCATTGCAGTCCGAAGGTACATTGCAACTCTGCGCGATCCACATTTTTCACATATGCCTCATGGAACTTTGACACCGGCACATACACTGAAATACTGCCCTTGGGCGACAGTTTGTATTCATCGATCCCGTCATCCCAGGAAACAAAATCCGTGATGGTTACCGCCGGCGGGTTGCCCTTCGGATCATCATAGAAAAGTCTCTGTCCTAAGATCCCGTCATTGAACACTGCCTTCTTCGACTTTTTGTGATTATAGTTGTTCAGCAGCACGCCGCAGAGCGTATCCCCGAAGTACTTTGCATCATCAATACCGTTCTTTTCGCAGATCTGCCGGAAAGTTTCATCCTCCACAGGAATGACCCAGATGGAAGGATCTCTTTCAAACAGTCCCTGATAGTTCTTTGTCAAAAATGCGGGATCCCGGACTGCCTCATTGGGTGTGATCCGCGGCTTACCCTCTTCATCGGTTTTTAAAAAGCTAAAGGAGATCATTTCCGCCACATAGATGTTGCTGACGCCGTCAATCCTGCTAAGGTCTTCCTTCAGCCGGTCCGCTTCATCCAGGGCTGCCGATGCAAATACCTGGAAGGGAATCTCGATCTCATAGGCGTTGGCTTTGTTAAACAGATCCATGAAGTAAAAACTGCATAAAAACATGATAATGGAAACCGCCATGGAGATGGTAATGACCGTACCCTTCTCTCCGTTCCGGCGGCTGTTCTTCGATGCCAGCTCGCCTTCATAGCCAAAGAGCAGACGCACCAGTGGAAATACCCGAAGTCTCTTTGCTTTCAGTTTAATGTCGTTGCTCTGCCTGAGTGCCTCGATGGGCGTGATCTTCGATGCCCGGATCGCCGGCAGCAGAGAAGAAAGCAAAATGGTCAGGCCGGCAAAAAAGATCACCAGCAAAATGATCAGCGGATGGATCTTCACAGGAATGTTCTGCATGGAAACGCTGATCCCTCTGACCATCTTGGAGTCGATGATCAAGGTTCCGACAAAGCGCAGGGTTGCAAAGCATCCCAGAAGCCCTACCAAAAAGCCGATGGGAATGCCGATGAGTCCCATTAAAAATCCTTCGTAGTACACGGATGCCCGTTTCTGTTTTTTGGTAGCTCCGACGCTTGCCAGCATGCCGAGATATTTCATCCGCTCCGTCAGTGACATGGCAAAGGTATTGTAGATCATGATTACAGAGGATACGATGATGATGGCAAGGGCAAGCCCCATGAGGCGGAAGACCGCTTTCACTGTATTGTAAGGAAGGTCAAAAGCAAAAATGCTCATCAGGTATTCCGTATTGATCTCCGATAATTTCGCGCCTGCATTTTGAGTGATCTCATCTATGGTATGCACAGACCATACATCCGGTTTTTTCAGGGTAATAAAGGTTTTATTTTCCGCCGGCAGATTCCCGCTTTTGATCCCCCGCAGGATCCGGAAACTGCTTGTGGGTTTATTTTCATGAAGGATAGCAGTTACCTTGCAGGTACATACTTCCTTTGCGGTAAATGACTCAGCTGACCTGTAGGCGCCTGCCAGATAAACGATTTTTCCCTCTTCCATGATCGAGCGGTATCCCTGCGTAAAGGTAAGCTCATCTCCGATTCCGATGGTCAGTCCGTTCTCCTTCAGGAGTTTTTCTTCCACCGCGATCTCGTCTTCGCTTTCCGGAAGTGTCCCTTCATAATCACAGGTTACCATCTGGATCAGGTTTTGATGATCTGCATGATAGATATTGCCGACCCGAAGCCGGTCGCTGGCACCTGTATCCATCTGAAAACCGCTGATGGTCAGATCGTCATTTGCAACACCCGTCATCTCGATCCGGGAGTCATTTTTCATATACGAAAGGACCTCGTCGTCCGCATCTTCATAGATGGCCTGCCAGTTCCCATCAGCAATGATGGATACATCTGCCACAAAACTGAACACCGAATAAATTCCGGTCAGCATGGCTGTGATCAGCGCAGTAGCGGCGACAATACCAAACACCGTGATGATGGTCCGTTTCATATTGTTTCTGATATGTTTTACGGTAAGAGTCATCATGATATTCATACGTCTCTCACCTCATCTTTCGTAATCTGTCCGTCCTCGATGGTGATCACCCGGTCGGCAGAAAGTGCGATCCTCTCATCATGGGTGATGATGATCACGGTCTGGCCTGCTTCTTTGTTGAACTTACGAAGGAGCGCGATGATCTCCTTACTGTTTTTGGAGTCCAGGTTTCCTGTGGGCTCATCCGCCAAAAGCAGCGCCGGATGATTGATCAGCGCCCTGCCGATGGAAACCCTCTGCTGCTGTCCGCCGGAAAGTTGGTTGGGCAGATGGCGGAGCCTGTCACTTAAACCTAACTTTTCCACCAGTTCCTGCAGTGTTTTTTGATCCGGCTTTTTCTTTTCCAATAAGATAGGCAGCGTCATATTCTCTTCCACTGTCAGGATGGGGATCAGGTTGTAAAACTGATAGATCAAACCAATCTGGCGTCTGCGGAAGATGGCAAGATTTGTTTCATTTAAAGCAGCGATATCTGTTCCGCTGATCAGAACCTGTCCCGAGGTAGGTCTGTCAACGCCGCCGAGAATATGCAGCAGCGTGGATTTGCCGGAGCCGGAAGGACCGACGATGGCAACGAACTGCCCTTTTTCCACGGTAAAAGAAACATCCTTTAGGGCATCGACCCTGGTTTCTTCTTTTCCGTATGTTTTGCATAGATTTTTGATTTCCAGTATGTTCATGGTATTTTTCCTTCCCTTCAAAACTGCAACACAAGTTGCAATCTGATCAGTAATCTCTATCTCAAGATCAAAACCATCCTTGTGCCGGCCGGACACGGTTTTGTATCTTGCGACAATACCATCATAAGCTTCTTACCTTACGATCCGGTGAATATTTCATTACAGTTTTGTCACCTAGATAATTGTTTTGTAAAACCGGATCTCAAACGTGCTTCCCTTCCCGGGCTCGCTGGTAACCAGGATCCTGCCATGCTGCTTATCCATAATCGTCTTTGAAAGAGCCAGGCCGATGCCGACACTTTCTTTGCCTGTGGTCTTACCACGGTAAAAGCGTTCAAAGATATGCTGCAGATCCTCCGGGTCGATACCGCTACCGGTATCTTGTACCTTAACCGCGGAATAGATATTCGTATCCTCAGATGTGATTGTAAGCATGCCGCCTTCATCGGTATGCTCGATGCAGTTTTTCACAATATTACGGATCGCTTCCACCGACCAGTTTTTATCGCACTTGACCTGCATATCCTTCGTCTCATCAATCAGGGTAATGTTTTTAAGATCCATCAATACCATAAAAGGATCTGTCACTTCTTTGATCAGATCAGAGAGCGCAACCTTCTCTTCTTTCATCACAATGGAATCCGTATCCAGCTTTGACATGGTAAGCAGCGTCTGGATCAGCCAGTTCATTTTGGAAAGCTGCTCCGACTGGGTCTGTATGAACTCCCTTTGTTTTTCCGGATCCTCTTCTCCCTCTAACAGATCGTTCATTACCATCATGGACGTCATGGGTGTCTTTAACTGATGGCTGACATCTGCGATAAAATCAGCCAAAAACTGTTTTTCCTTTTTCAGCCGTTCCCGCTGGGAGATCAGAATGCTGCAGGTCTTTCCCACATTGCTCCGTAAGATCGAAAGTTCTCCTTCCTCGTTATCCCAAACCTCCAGATCCTCTTCGCCGCCTAAAATCCGGACCAGTCTTTCATTGATCCTTTCGATATCCCGATATCGTTTCTTTGTAAAATAAAAAAAGAGTGCTGCCAACAGACATCCCTGCAAAAGTAAGCATAGGGCAACTTTTTTATCAAACAGAAAGATTGCACTCGCCGTAAAAACAAACGTGAGTGCAAACTGCAGGATCGTCATTTTTTTCAATTCTTGGTTGATCATGTTCTTATCCTTTTATCTTTCATATTTCTGCTTCATAACTTTGTTTCTGACATCGGTTTTCACTACTATCCGGCATCATATTTCCTTATTCTTTAAACAGTTCTCATCTACCATATCAAAACATCTGTGGATTACTAAATAATCAGTCCATTTCATATGTCTGATTCCATAGCTTAGTTCACCAAATATCCAAGCCCTCTCACCGTCTTGATCACTATGGGATTTGTAGGATCATCCTCAATCTTATCACGCAATCTCTTGATATAAACGGTCAGCGTATTATCATTGACAAAATCACCCCGGACATCCCACATTTCCTCTAAGATCTGACTGCGGGAAAGGACTTTCCCACGGTTTTGGCACAAAACCAGAAGCAGTTTATACTCCATGGCGGTCAGCTCCAAATCCGTCATTTTTCCGCTTTCCGAATCTGTCATTTTCAGAACCTTTGCTTCATTTAAACGGATTATGACATTACCGATATGAATTTCCGGATCTGACGAAGATACCTTCGTTTTTCCCGCGCGGCGCAGGACAGTTTTGATCCGGGCCATCAATTCCTTGACACGGAAGGGTTTGCAGATATAATCATCCGCGCCGATCTCTAAGCCCATGACCACATTGACCTCATCATCATAGGCAGTCAGGAAGATCACCGGCACGTCTTCCGTCTCCTTGATCTTTTTGCACACATCGATGCCGCTGCCGTCCGGCAGATTGATATCGAGAATGGCAAGGGCGAAGGTATCCTTTTGAAACATATCATTTGCTTCTTTTACGCTGGCGGCATGGGTTACCTCATAGCCCTCTTTTTCCAGAGAATACTTCAGTCCCATGGAAATTCCCGTATCGTCTTCCAGTAAGAAAATCTTCATTGCTGTCACCTGATCTGTTTGATTGAATTACTTTATCGGCATCATAGCATATATACGACAGGAATTGTGTTACAGTTTTGTCACAATACGTTCAGTTTTAGTACGGTAAACAGATTCTCGATGCATTCTCCGTCACTCTCTCCACCCAGAACTGTGGGTTTTAAGTATATGAAATTGAATTGCATTTAAAACTCCTTTATCTGGTTATCATGAAAATAATGCAGCAAAAGCGGTACAACCCCATCATAGTTATCCTCCTGCAGGATCCGGTCCTGGGTGCTCCACCCTTTATCCGCTACTTTTTCTGCTGTCTCGGAATACTGCTCAAGGGGGTGCTCGTCTTTCTCGTAGTTAGCAATTGCTAACTTTCTTGCGTATGCCTGATCGATGCCGACCTGCGGATCGACTTTGATCTGACTGTCATATCTTGCGATCGCCTCATCCTTATCATAGACTTCCATGAGTTTCGACTGATAGGCATTGTCCACATACCCATAGGTATAGAGATAACCGGCAAGGCGGATACGCGGATCGTCACTTTTTGCGCAGGCCAGAAACTCGATGAAATTTGCTTCGTTTTCGCGGTAGAATCCCTGATGATGGGAAGACTCATGAGCATAGAGCGCCGGATAATACAGATCTGTAATATACTGATTGCAGGTAACTTCCAGCGTATAGGGATAGGTATAGCCGCCGATATCCATCCAGTCAAGCACGTCCGAACAAAGCGCCGCCTTCATAGGCGGATAATATCCTTTCAGCCGGGGATATTCTGCGCTGAGCGCATTCATGGAGGCGGCGATTTTTTCCTCCGCCTCTTTTCTATCCAGTAAAATGATATTGCCTTCTTCGTCGCGCGGGACATCGCCTGCGGCTTCGTTTAAGTTTTGCGTCACGAAATTTCGCAGGATCTCATATTCCGCCAGGCTATATTCACGCTCCGAAAACTTTCCTTCTCCCAGCACGCTGCTTCGCATGGGAAGGGACCAGTTCAATGTATAAAGGAGAAGAACCGTGACAAGAATACAAAGCATGCTTTTTGCATAGACAGCGGTAAAAGATGCATACTTTTTTTGCTTTCGAAGAAAGATCAAAAGTATGCAAAAGATGACCAGCAAAGCAAGCAAAGCCGCCGCCAGATACATCAGGATCTCTCCGGCCACAAAAGGCATTTTCGACCAGAGAAATCCGAATATATCCGCCAGAAATCCGTACACCGTTTCTGCGTACAGATCACAAAGGGGCCACGCAAAGCCCGCCAGATTCAATATCAGTGTGGTAATAAAAACAGTCAGAGAATACTTTTTCACTTATATTCTTTTTCAATTCAATACTATTTCAATTCAGTTCTTTCTCAGATCATTTGATCTTTACGCCCTTACCCTGTCCCTTTTTCTTCAGAAGTTTTTTATACTTGTTCTTCTGTTTCTTTGACAGTTTCGGAAGCTTGATCACGGCTTTTTTGTGGATGCCCTTGAAGGCATTTTTGCCTACGCTTTTCAGTTTCTTTGACTTGATCTGAATGGTCTTCAGTAAGCCGCAGCCCTTAAAAGCTTTGCTGCCGATCTTAGTAACATTTTTTCCGATCACGACTTTTGTAAGCTTGCTGCAGCCCCTTCCTGCATTTGCTGCAACAGCCGTCACCTGAAAGGTCCTGCCGGCAATCTTCACGGAAGCCTTGATCGTAGCCTTGGTATCCTCCCGGTTATAAGGTCCCACATACTCTGCGGTACCGCTCTTAAACTTACCCTTCTTAAATACCATCTTGGTGATCCGGTACTTACTGCCGGTGGCTTTGTCCGCGATCGCCATGTCCTTTTTCAATTCTTCGGGCTTCAGGGTTTCTGCAATGGCAAACTTGTTTCCGTCGGGATCGGTTAAGGTCCTGCCGTCTTCGGAAATGACACCGGCGCCGGGCTCGGCCTGACCGTCAGCGGGTTTATCCCCGCCGGACTTTTGGCCATCGTCCGTTTTGCTGCCATCTCCCTTCGGATCCGTTTTCGCATCCTCGGTTTTTTTGATTTGGAACGTCCGAGTGACCGATCCTTTGTAAGTTCCCATTCCGGATATGGTCATCGTGGCTTCTCCGGGTTCAATATTTTTTTCATACTTAACTGTATAGTCAGTTCCTTCAACCAGCTCTTTTCCGCCCAGCGTTACCGTGATCTTCTGCCTGATTTCGCTTCCCGTATAGGTTTTATCCACGATTCCCGTTACAACGGCTTTGGCAAGATCGGTCTCTCCCACATCCCCGCCGGTGTAATTCTCCCTGATCACAAATGTGACCGTAATGGTTCCGGTATAATTACCCTCTCCCGTTATTTTCACAGTCGCTTCACCGGGCTGGATATTATTTTCATATGTAACCTTATAATCGGTTCCTTCCGTCAGTTCATATCCGTCTAACTGAACCGTAACATTTTGCAGGATTTCAGAACCGGTAAATATCTTGTCTATAACGCCAGTCACATCAGCGGATTCTATATTGATCTTTTCGCCCTGCTCAAGTTGTCCTAAGAAAATCGTATGATTACTATCAATTCCACTCCATTCTATGGGTGTCTCACTGCCATTTACAATAACTCTGGTATCATTCTCGATCCCCTTAGAGTTTGTCCCGTAAACGGCTCCCAGACCTTTGTTGTTTTGTTCACCATTGATCAGATTCTTGATATAAGGCAATGCTTTTACCGCATAATACGTTCCTCCCACAAAAGTGTCCGTGGACATCGCATGATAACCCTCACCGTCAGAGGATTCAAGCCACTGCGATTTTGGCAGCTTCACGCTATAGCTGTCGTAGCCGAGGTCTTCAATTCCTTCTACTTGCAGACTGTGATCCAGCCCTACATAGAATCTGCAGGTTACCTCCTCGGGTTTTAAGCCGGCCTGCAGGTTTCTGCCAATAGAAAAAGTCAGATCCGTAATCTTGCTCCAAACCGGATATACCGTTCTGATACGAAGCTCGTCAGGTTTGCAGCTGATCAACTCTGTTTTGATTCCCTCTGTAGAAATCATAAATGTACTGTTCTCGGCCAGATACTCATCGCCCGGGAAAATATTATTTCCCGTCGGTTCCAAAATATAATCGACCATATATCCGCTTCCTGGCCAAACCTTCCACGCCCCGTTATTATAGTCGTAAGCAAACCAGCCGTCGCTGCTTCTCCATTGCATCCCATTATGCCGTGTCGTATCATCTTTCTTCGCAGAAAGCCGATACGTAGTATCCCCCATAACTGCCGTATATGGCGCAAGATCACCTTCTACCAGTGGTTTGGGCAGATCGATCGTAACCATTGGGATCGTCGGCACTTTATAGGTATAAACCAGTGTAATACCATCACTTGCATCTGTCTGTTCAACGGGTTCCATATCAACACCGTCCAGTGTCCACCGCACCTTCTTTGCAAACTTGTATGAAAAACCATTTCCCTTCGCAGCCGTCAACCGGATCTTCATCTGGTATTCACGGCCTGGTATAACCTCGTAATCACTGATATCATCAGAGTTTAGAATTCGATTCGACGTAACATCCTTCCAGCACACGCCGTTCCGCCAATACTCTCCTGAGGGATTGTAGCTTGTATCCTTTTGATATCGGATAATGCCATTATTCGTTTTGGCCTCCTTCTCATAAACCTTAATGTTATCCCAGTTGGCAGCCTGCAGAGTTCCGTCTGTCAGAATATATCCGCCGGAAGTAGCGGCTGTCAGAGAAACGCTGCTGATCTCGTTTCCGATCACGGCCGAGGTCCATAAATTCACATTTGTTTTATCATATAATGTCTTCGTTTTGCTATTCAACACATCAAAATAATTGACATCGATATGATCATCAACATGACTGGGGGTTTTCAGCGTAAACTTCAGCCATTCACCTCCCCGGATGATGGCACGGGATTTTTCCCTGTGGTTTTTCAGTTCCTTCCACTGCTCCCATACCCAGTCCGATACCACCGGCAGGATCTCAGCTACATACACATAATCCTTTTCAAACACATCATCGGGTGATACAAGCTGCCAGTTCGTGGTGCCCACCTTACAACGATGCCATGTTTGACTGATGTCCAGATCATTCTTGGTCTTCAGATCAAAGGTAGATACATGCACCTTCAGATCACCGACTCGCTTCCCTTCTTCGGGATCATGCATGGAAACTTCTACGCCATCATGCTGAAATGTTTTCTGACATTTGATCTTGACCAGCACGGCAGAAAGACGGTCTCCATTGTAGCCGATCGGTTCCACGAATATTACATCACCTGCTTCACAATCCGGGATATCCATCAACTTGACAGAATACTTGCTTATGTCTGTCGGCATTTCATAGTCGCTGCTTTTGCTGAGTTTCAGCGCTACATACAGATAGTAACGGTTTTCCGTATAATAAGTGGATTTGGTATCCGGATCATAACGGGAACCCGCAAAGGTATCAAACTTCTCACCGTCAGCCAGTTTCTTTTCCTTGGTGATTTCTTCATCCCAGTTCCGCCTGGTCACGGTTTGTTTGGTCCATTTGTATCCCTTTTCCACACCTTCCCAGTTACTGTAATCCGTGGCAACTATAACGCTGCTTCTGATACGGTTCGTGCCATACGGTTTTTTTTCATTAGGCGTGCCGTCATAATAAATGATGACTTCTTCGAGTTCCTTCGCCTTTGCACTCAGCACCTGCGCATTCGCAAATCCTGACAGGATCAATACCGCCAGAAAAAGACGCATGAATGATTTCAACAGTTTCCTTTTGTGTTCCATTGCTGCCTCCTTATGTATATATCTGATCATTAAAAAAATTATATCATATTTCATATTCGAATTGCTTACTGCTTCTTCACCTGCAGCTCGGCGATCGATACATAGTGCTTTACTAGAAAACGCTCCGGTGCATTTTCACGAAGCATTTCCATATGCTCACGATCCCACACTTCCAGATCCGCCGGCGACATCGACGCACCGACACCTCTGCAGGCGCGCATTCTCCCATGCCATCCTTCCCTTGTAAACGGAATATCCACACGGAATTCTTTCTGTGATAACAGATCAAACTCCTCCAAATATTGCTCAGGCACCCAGACCGGATGCACCGTATCACCATATGCGGTCCAGCTGGGATTGATCTTTAAAATGATCTCCTCACTTTTTCCTGCCACCGGATCTTCATAGGGCAGCCATCCCATATACAGGATCAGGAATTTGCCGCCGGGTTTCAGCATTTTTGCAAAACTGTGGGATGTGATATTGTGATCAAAATACCAGATACACTGGCACGCCGTGATCACATCAAATGTATTCTCGGGAAAATCCACCTCTTCAGCTTTTGCTGCAAAAAACTCGATCTCCATGCCGGCTTCCTGCGCAAGGCGCCTGGCCTGTTCGATCTGGTTTTCGGCAATATCCGTCCCGGTCCAGCTGGCACCATACATATACATGTTTCTCGGAAGCACGCCGGTTCCTGTGCCGATATCCAATACCTTCTGCCCGTCCCGGCAAAGTCCGAGATTTAAAATATAATCATAAAATTCCTCCGGGTAGATATCCCTGTATTTTGCATAATCCGAAGAAGTCTTTCCCCAGTCAAAGGCTTTCCCTTTATCGATATCCTGAATGATCATCTTATTTTCCCTACTTTATTTATCAGTCGTTTTCAGCTCTATATTTTCAGATCGGGCTTTATGCTATCTATCAGTCCATTTCGACTCCGTCTTTCTATGCCAGAGTTTACGTTTTCCGTATATCTGCAGCTCCTGTGAATCAAAACAGATGTCAGGTCCACTTCAGTTTTGCGTTTCCGATCACCTTTTTGGTAAACAGCTTCTTATACTTACTCTTTTTGCTCTTCGGAAGATAAATGCAGGCTTTCTTCGCCAGATTTTTGAAAGCACCGTTTCCGACCTTTTTCAGCTTTTTGGATTTCACCTTCACAGTTTTGATCTTCTTGCATCCCTTGAAAGCATTTTTCGCGATCCTTGTCACATTCTTTCCGATGGTAACGGTTTTCAGTTTTTTGCATTTACTGAAAGCGCCGGAGCCGATCTCCGTTACTTTCATGACTTTGCCGCCGACTGTAACGGTAGCAGGAATGGTAACGGAAGTAACCTTCGTATCTGCAGGTGCCGTGAAACTGACGGTATCCTCTGCAGTCACGGTATAATCCGTGCCGTCCTCCTGTACGACTTCACCGATCTTTGCCGGCTGCGAACTGTCTGATCCACCTGTGTTTCCGGAGCCGCCGGCGTTTTCTGATCCACCTGTATTTCCGGACCCACCGGCATTTCCGGACCCGCCGCTGCCGGATCCGCTCTGTTCGCTTTCTTTCGTCTTTACGATCAACTTTGCGGTCACTTCAAAATGCTTCGTTCCGGAATCGGTGGGAAAACCGTATGATGTCGT
>JAEEGL014138633.1_pt1 | contig 12964 bp, 12 predicted proteins | sample 9134231 | NCBI WGS metagenome assembly JAEEGL01 (sample SAMN16246548, study PRJNA631951) | gut metagenome | biome: gut microbiome; feature: rumen; material: fiber-attached | host: Bos | place: Iran: Karaj | collected 2018-10 | reverse complement strand
CATCAACGCCGGCGCAAAGAAGGTCGTAATCTCCGCTCCCGCGGGCAACGATCTCAAGACGATCGTTTTCAGCGTCAACGAGAAGACCCTCACCTCTGAAGATCAGATCATCTCCGCGGCGTCCTGCACCACCAACTGCCTCGCTCCCATGGCCGACGCGCTCAACAAATACGCGCCCATCCAGAGCGGCATTATGGCGACCATTCACGCCTACACCGGCGACCAGATGATCCTCGACGGTCCGCAGCGTAAAGGCGACCTCAGAAGATCCCGCGCGGGCGCCTGCAACATAGTCCCGAACAGCACCGGCGCCGCCAAGGCCATCGGTCTCGTCATCCCCGAGCTTAAGGGCAAGCTCATCGGCGCGGCTCAGCGCGTTCCCACCCCGACCGGCTCGACCACCCTTCTCTTTGCCGTCGTAAAGGGCAAGGACGTCACCGCCGAGGGCATCAACGCCGCCATGAAGGCCGCCGCCAACGAGTCGTTCGGCTACAACGAGGATCAGATAGTCTCGTCCGACGTTATCGGCATGAAATACGGCTCGCTCTTCGACGCCACCCAGACGCTCGTCAACAAGATCGACGACGACACCTATCAGGTGCAGGTCGTTTCGTGGTATGACAACGAGAACTCCTACACCAGCCAGATGGTAAGGACCATCAAATATTTCGCCGAACTCAAGTGAGAATAAAAAAGTCCCGCTCCGGCGGGACTTTTTTTACGCAGTTTGTAAACTTATTTTTAATTTTCGGTTTACGAGGGTGAGAAAATGCTGAAGGATGAACTTTTGAAGGCGCTTTACGGCGGCGAAAGGCGGTCGGGCGAGGAGCTTGCCGCCCGTTTCGGCGTGACGAGAGCGGCGGTATGGAAGGCCGCGAGGCAGCTTGAGGCCGAGGGGTTCGCGATAGACGTCGGGAAGGACGGGTATCTGCTCCCGCGCGGCGGCGGCAGGCTCGCGGCGGAGCTTATAAAGTCGCCCGTGAGGGTTTATTTTTACGATACCGTCGACTCTACGAACGAGGAGGCCAAGCGGCTTTTTTCGGAGAAAAGAGAGACGCTCGCGGTCGCGGCGAGGGAGCAGACGAGGGGCAAAGGGAGAAGCGGAAAGAGTTTCTCGTCGGCGAAGGACAACGGGGTTTATCTTTCGGTGGTTTTCAGACCGGAGGAGATCAAAATACCGCTCGGGCTCGTTACCGTCGCCGCGGCGGTCGCCGTAAGGCGGGCGATGGCGGTCTGCGGCGCGGGGGATACGGAGATAAAGTGGGTTAACGATATTTTTTATAAGGGGAAGAAGGTCGCGGGGATACTTTGCGAAGCCGTGACCGACATGGAGGACGGCGGCGTAGGCGCCGTCGTCTGCGGCGCGGGGGTCAACACCGGGTCGGACGGGCTCACGGGGCCGCTTTCGGAGGTCGCGGGGCATATAGACGCGGAGAAAAACCTGCTCGCCTCGGAGATGATAAAGAATATCTGCGCGCTTTTGAAAGAGGGCGACGTCGGGGAAATAGTTTCGGAATACCGCGGCTGTCAGCTCGTTTTGGGGAAAGAGGTCTTTTTTACGAAGGACGGGAAAGAATACAGCGGCGTCGCCGCGGGTATCGGGGACTGCGGCGAGCTTTTGGTCAAGACCGAAGAGGGCGAGATAGCCGTGAAAAGCGGAGCCGTTTCGCTCGGGAGTGAAAAATATGCAAAGTAAGCTTTTCAAAAACGTCGCGCTGCCGGCTCTTTTGGCGGCGGTCATAATAGTCGGGGCGCTCATAAGGTTTAATATCTTCACGGTGCCTTACAGCCTGCAGCTTTTCGCCGTAACGCTCGCCTATTTCGTCGGCGGCCCCAAAAGAGGGACGGCGGCGGCCGCGGTCTACGTCGCGCTTGGGCTACTCGGCCTTCCCGTTTTTACGGCGGGAGGGGGCATCGGCTACGTGCTGACGCCGACTTTCGGGTATATCGCGGGATTTTTGCTCGCGGCGGCCGTCGGGGGGATAATTCGAGGGAAAGATCCGAATTACCTGCGGTTTTTATTTGCGGGGCTCGCGGGAAACGCGATCATTTACCTTTTCGGGTCGGTCTGGTTTTACGTTATCATGAACTTTTACGTCGGGACGCCCTACGGAGTATGGCAGATAATAACGGTCTGCGTTTTGCCGTTTATTCTTACCGACGCGGCGGCCGTCGTTTTGGCGGCGCTTATCGCGGTGCGACTTAAAAAGGCGGGGTTTATGTTTTAACAAACCGCGTTACGGGATCCTTTTCCGCAAGGCGATGATTTTCGTGCAAGACCGGGAAAAGCGCCCGCATACTTGCGTATGCGGGCGCTTTGACAACGTATTCGCGCGTAAAAGGGCGACTTGCCTATCAGGCGTTTACGGAGTGATACCACTCGTTGACTTCGGCGGTTATCTGATCGCCGCCCTGCTTCTTCCACTCGGTGACGAAAATGTCGAATTCGTCGACGGTCTTTTCGCCGGTTATGATACCTGCGAAATACTCGTATTCGAGGGCATGGAGAGCCGCTTCCTTATCGATCATGGTGAGCGTTTTGGAGTAGCAGTATTTATTGACGGTGAAATTATCGTCAAAGTCGTAGGTGTAGAAGGCTTCGTTGGAGCCGCCTTTGCCGTAGACGAGGTAGTCGGAATAGAAAGCTCTGTCGCCGCCGTCGAGGTATTTGAGGACGTTATCGTATAACATCCTGTCGGAGGCGGTGCGGAGCGACGAATTATCGCGCTGTTCTATGGCTTCAATAAGGTCGTTATTGCCCATGGAGCCGTCGCTCTTAAGCCAGCTCGTGGTGACGGGCGAGAGACCCGCGACGTCGGTGAATAGTTTATTATAGAGCTCTTCGTCTTCCTTGGCGGCCTCGGCGGTCTCGATATAGTGATTGAAGAGTTTTATAAGCACTTCGGGGTATTTGCAGGTCTTGGCGACCACCCAGAAGCGGAAGGCGTTGGAGTCGCCCTGCAAAACGGCTATACCGTTCTTTTCGGTGAGCGAGAAAGCTTTTAAGGGTAAGAACTCGACGCCCTCGCGCTTACAGAGGTTTTCAAAGGCCTTGATATAGAGGGTGGTGCCTCTTATCATGCCCGCCTTGTTATCCATGAAGGCGGTGTAGCTCATGCCCGTAAGGTCTTCGTAAATAAGGCCGCGGGCGTAGAGGTCGGCGATTTTCGCAAGCGCCTGCTTCATCTCGGGCTGTACGGAGCCGTAGACGAGATTTCCTCTTCCGTCGTCCCGCCACATATAGGGGTAGGCTCCCAAGGAGCCGAAGAGCATTCTGTCGTAATGCTCGGAGTTGAGGGCGGTCGCGAGGCCGTAGGTGTCTTCCTCGCCGTTGCCGTCGGGGTCGGAGTTTCTGAAGGCGGTGAGGACGTCAACGAGGCTGTCCCAATCGGTCGGGGCTTTTTTGCCGACGGCGTCGAGCCAGTCTTTTCTTATCCACCAGACGGTCTCACGGGCGGCGGCGCCGAGGGTTATCTGAGGCATGGCGTAGATGCCGCCGTCGAAGGTGGCGGGGTAAAATATCTCGTCGCCCGCGACCTCGATGGACTCTTTTAACTTATCGGAAGCGTATTCGTCGATAAGGCTTGTGATGTCGAGGGTGAGGTCGTTTTCGTGGAGGGATTTTGCGTAGGCGTAGGCGTAGTCCTCGCCGTAAAGGAGGTTGACTATGTCGGGGATGCGGCCTATGGTGATGGAGCTTACAAGTTTCGCGAGGTAGGCGGAGTTGTCGGTGACCGCCCACTCGTTTATAAGCTTTACTCCAAGGTCGTTTTTTATCTGCTCGGTCCACGGGGTCTCGTCGACGCTGTAGCCCATTTTATCAAGGGCGCTCGCTTCGTAGCCGCCGATAAAGGGGAGCGTGTAGGTGACGCGGACAGCGGGGGTGTAGCGGCCTAACGGGCCGGGTTCGACTTCCACCTTCTCCTCTCCGCAGGCGGAAAAGACCGCGAGGGCGGAAAGGAGCATGAGAACGGTAAGTAAAATCGCCGTAAGTTTTTTCATTTCGTTTGCCTCCCTATATATCATTGGTTTTATTATAGAAAAATGCATAAAAAAAAGCAATAGTTCAATAAAAATAAAACAAAAATTATACACTTTTCGTCTTTTTTTATACATCAAAAGCGCGCGGGGCGGTTTTATAATAAAAAGTTGTTAAAATATAGACAAATAAGTATATTTGTGATATACTGTTATTTGGTTTATTATATTCTTTTTTACAGGAGGTCGGGGCGTATGGCAGCCGAGACCGTAAACATAATACTTCAGGCCGAAAAGGACGCGGCGGCAAAGATCGAGGCGGCGAAAAAGAAGGCCGCGGAGATAATCGCCGAGGCCGAGGCCGAGGCGGCCGAGAGAAGAAAAGAGCGGCTCGCCGACGCCGACGAGCGAAGCGCAAATATCATAGCCGAGGCAAGGGAAAAGGCCGCGAAAGAGGCCGAATACGGCAAAAGCGCCGCTTCGGACGAGATAAAGGTGAAGGTCGCCAAGGCCGAGAAAAACCTCGACAAGGCGGCCGCGGCCGTTGCCGACGCTTTTTTGGAATACTGACAATCTTCTTTTCGAAGGGCGGTGATCGTGTTGGCGGTCGCCAAAATGAAAAAAGCCGATATATACGTCCTTAAACGCGACGTCAAGCCCGTGATGGAATATCTCCAGCGGAAAGGCGCCGTCATGATCGAGAAGCAGCAGCCGAGAGACGGCCTTTCCTTCACCGACACGGCTTATCAGGTGGCCTATCTCGAAAAGCGGTCGCAGACGGCCGCGGCGGCTCTCGAGGTTTTAGACGAATACGCGCCGCAGAAAAAGGGACTTTTATCGTCGCTTAACGGCAGAAAAATCATATCGGAAAAGGATTACAACGAAATATCGGGATACAGGCACGAGACGATAAGGCTTTGCGACAACATTCTCACAATGTCGAAGCAGATAAACGAGTGCAAGGCCGAGATAGCGAGACAGAACGCCAAGGTCGCGATGCTCGAGCCGTGGGTCGGATACGACCTGCCCGCCTCCGCGGTATCTACCGAAAAGACCTTTTTCTTCACGGGGACGGTTTCGGAAAGTCTTTCGGCTTCGGCGCTTTTCGAGGCGGCGGGGCTTGACAAGAGTTTTCCTCTCTCGCTCGAAGAGGTTTTCAGAAATAAAAACATGACGGCCTTCTTCGCCGTCTGCGCCAAAGAAAAGGCCGAGGAGGCCGAGGCGGCGCTACGGAAGGTCGGGTTCGTGAAGTTTCAGCTGCCCGGGAAGGCGTCGCCGGCCGAGGAGAAGTCAACGGCCGAGCGGAGAATCGGCGCCATGGAAAAGGCGGTAAAGGATCTCGCGACGCTTATCGGGACCTGCGCCGAGAGCAGAGAAAAGATAATGACGGTCTGCGACTACTATCGGCTCCGCGCCGACAGGAACAAAGAGATGCAAAAGCTCTTGCAGACAAAAAACGTCTCGATCATCTCGGGCTATCTGCCCGAGGACGTCTCGGAGGGGATCACCGACGAGATAAACGCGAGGTTTTCGGCGGCCGTCGAGCTTAAAGACGCCGCGAGAGAAGACCCCGAGACGCCCGTAAAGCTCAAGAACAACGCCTTCGCGGCGCCCGCCGAGAGTATTGTCGAGAGTTATTCGTCGCCGTCGCCCCATGATATCGATCCGACGCCCGTTATGGCATTCTTTTACTATATGTTCTTCGGGATCATGTATTGCGACGTCGGATACGGGGCGCTTATCACCCTCGGGTGCTTTATAGCCCTTAAGAAGTTCACGCTCGAAAAGTCTTTGAGAAAAACGCTGACGATGTTCCTCTACTGCGGGATCTCGACGATAATATGGGGCTTCGTCTTCGGCGGATTTTTCGGGGATATAGTTTCGGTAGTTTCGAGAGAGTTTTTCGGACATCAGGTGGATTTCCCCGCCCTTTGGGTCAATCCGATGAACGACCCCGTGACGGTGCTTTTCTTCAGTCTGGCGCTCGGATTCATTCAGATCGTCGTGGGACTTGTCATCAAGTTTATAAATCTCACGCGAAACGAGGGTATATGGCCCGCGATCTGCGAAACGGGCGGGTGGCTCGTGATCTTCACGGGCGCGGCGCTCGCGGTTATCGGGATGTTCGCTCCCGTCCCCGTTCTTACGACGGTGGGAGCCGTTATGGCGATAGTCGGCGCGGCGATGGTGGCTTTCCTCGGGGGCTACAAGAACAAAAACCCGTTTATGAAGATATTCGGAGGGTTCGCGGGTCTTTACGACATAACGAGCTACTTCTCGGATATAGCGTCCTACGCGAGACTTTTCGCGCTGGCGCTGGCGTCGGGCGCTTTCGCCTCGGCCATGAACTCAGTGGGAGTTATCGTGCCGGGGGCGCTAAAGCCCTTCGTCCTGCTCATCGTCTTCCTGATAGGGACGGCGATAAACATGGCGCTCAGTTTCTTAAGCGCTTACGTTCATACACTTAGGCTCCAGTACGTCGAATTCTTCGGAAAATTTTACGAGGGAGACGGCAAACCCTACGAGCCTTTCAAAGCGGAAACAAAATACATAAGATTTACGGAGGAAATTTAACATGGAATTCTTTAGCGGTATCAACTGGACTCTCTTCGGCGTCGCCGTCGCGGTCGCGCTCTCCTGCTGGGGCTCCGCTGTCGGCGTCGGCACGTCCGGCCAGGCGGCCGCGGGCGTTCTCTCCGAGAAACCCGCGCTTTCGACCAAGCTCATCATTATGCAGCTTCTCCCCGGCTCGCAGGGCATTTACGGCCTTATAGTCGGCTTCATCATACTCGGTCAGACGGGTATTTTAGGCGGACAGCTTGCCGATATTTCGGTGACCAAAGGTCTTCTTTACTTCGCGTCCGCTCTGCCTATCGGCATAGGCGGCCTTTTCTCCGCCATCCACCAGGGCAAGAGCGCCGCGGCGAACATCGCCCTTTGCGGAAAAAACGAGAAGATGTTCGCGAAAGCCATGATGTCGGTCACCTTCGTCGAGCTTTACGCGCTGTTCCCGCTCGTCACCTCGATCTTAAGCGCGGTGCTCGTGAGCAACTTAAACGTCTGATTTCATTTGAACGGAGTTCGTTAAATGGACGGTCTTCAGAATATTCTTAACGAGATTTCGGCTTCCGCCGAAAAGGCAGCGGCGGATATTATCGCCGACGCCGAAAAGGAAGCACTGAGAATCATCGAAAAGGCCGAAAAGGAAGCCGAAAAAGAGGCCGAGATCAAAACCTCCGAGGCCGTGAAAAAGGCCGAGGCTATCGCCCGCGCGGGCGAAAGCGAGGTCTCGGTGGCGGCGAAGAAGGAAGAGCTCGCGGCCGAGCGCGCGCTTGTCGACAGAGCGACCGAGGGGGCAAAAGTCCTTCTTTCAAAGCTTGACGACAAGAGCTATTTCGACTTTATTTTCAGGTTCTGCGATAAAAACGCCGACAGGGCCAAAAAGGGTCTTTTGAAGCTTAACGAAAAAGACCTTAAGAGGCTTCCTAAGGATTTTTCGGACAAAATCGCGCCCCTCGGGCTCGCGGTTTCGAAAGAGGCGATCCCGATCTCGGGCGGCGCCGTTATATCCTACGGCGAAATAGAGATAAACGGGTCTTTCGAGTCGATAGCCGATATCGACGGCGAAAGGCTTTCGGACGTCGCCTGCGGCGTTCTCTTCTCATAAAGTTGGAGGCAGTAAATTGATAAAACCCGCCGATTACACCTACGCGGTTGCTCGAATAAGGATGAACGAAGCCAAGCTCTTTTCAGACGAAGAGCTTTACTCCCTCATTGCCGCCGAGGACTGCGAAGAGATAATCGGGCGGCTCAAGGACAGAGGCTGGGGCGACGAGCTTGTTTCGGAAACCGCCGTCACCCTGACCGAGACGGAGCAAAAGCGGCTCTGGAAATTTATGGCCGAGATAGTTCCCGACGGACACGTCTTCGACTTCTTCACGGTCAAAAACGATTACAGAAACTTAAAAAGCGTCCTGAAGGCGTTTTATTCGGGTAAGGATACGTCGGCGGGATATACAACGCCCGCATCGCTCTCGCTCGCGGAGCTTGAAAAGGCGGTGTCGGAGCGGAACTTCGCGCCGCTTCACGGCATGGCGCCCGTGGCCGAGGAGGCCTACGACGTCCTCACGAGGACGGGCGACGGCCAGGCGGCCGACCTTATCATAGACAGGGCGGCGCTTCGGCTTTCTTACGAGGCCACGCAGAAGACGGGCGACCCGTTTATAGCAGGCTTCGGCGACCTTTGGGCGGCGCTTACCGATATTAAAACAGCCTTCCGCGCCGCGAGAAACGGCAAGGACGTGGAGTTTATTACGGAGAACACCGTCGCGACGCCCGCTCTTGACGTCCGCGCCCTCGCGGAGGCGGCCGTAGACGGGCCCGAATCGCTTATATCCTATCTCACGAGAGGCTCTTTCGCCGCCTGCGGCGAGGCTCTCAAAATATCGGCCGAGGCGCTTGAAAAGGCGTGCGACGATATGATCATCGAATACTGCAAGAGGGCGAAGCTCGAGACCTTCGGAACGTCTCCGCTTTTCGCCTACGTCATCGCCAAGGAGACGGAGCTTCGGTCGGTGAGGATAATACTCTCGGCCAAGAACGCTGGGCTCTCCGAGGAGGAAATCAAATCGAAGGTGAGGAGATCGTATGTATAAGATAGCCGCGGTCGGCGACAGCGACTCGGTCATGGGTTTTGCCGCCCTCGGTCTTTCGGTCTTCGAGTGCGACGACGGCGAGGCCGCGAAGACGCTCGTCAGGCGTCTTGCCGAAAACGGATTTGCCGTCATCTACATAACCGAATATCTCGCCTCGTTTATCATGCCCGTCATTGAGCAGTATGCCGACAGCCCGACGCCCGCGATAATTCTTATACCCGGGGTAAAGGGCAACACGGGCGAAGGGATCGAAAACGTCAGACGGTCGGTCGTGAAGGCCGTCGGTTCGGATATTATTTTCAACAAGTGATTTTTCATCTTTCTTACGAAAGGCGTGGTTATATAAAATGAGCGGAAAGATAGTCAAGGTCGCGGGGCCGCTTGTAGTCGCGAGCGGTATGAGAGACGCCGATATGTTCGACGTCGTCCGCGTCTCCGACAAGCACCTTATAGGCGAAATCATAGAGATGCACGGCGAAAACGCCTCTATTCAGGTTTACGAGGAGACGTCGGGGCTCGGCCCGGGCGAACCCGTCGTATCCACGGGCGCGCCTCTTTCGGCGGAGCTCGGCCCCGGCCTGATAGGCTCCATATTCGACGGCATACAGAGGCCGCTCGTTAAAGTTATGGAGATGACCGGCACCAATCTGCAAAGAGGTATAGAGGTGCCGTCTCTCGACCGCGGGAAGGTCTGGCATTTCGAGCCGACCGTCAAGGCGGGCGAAAGGGTCGCGGAGGGCGACGTGATAGGCTCCGTCAAGGAGACGAGGCTCGTCACCCAGAAGATAATGGTGCCGAAGGGCATAAACGGCGTTATTAAAGAGATCTCCGAAAAGGACTGCACCGTCGAGGAGACGGCGGCGGTCGTCGTCTGCGACGACGGGAGTGAAAAGGCCGTCACGATGATGCAGAAGTGGCCCGTAAGAAGAGGGCGTCCCTACGCCAAGAAGCTCGCGCCCGTTATGCCGCTCGTCTCGGGTCAGAGAGTTATAGACACGCTTTTCCCGATAGCAAAAGGAGGCGTCGCGGCTGTGCCCGGGCCGTTCGGGTCGGGCAAGACCGTCGTTCAGCACCAGCTCGCCAAGTGGGCCGAGGCCGATATAATAGTTTACATAGGCTGCGGCGAACGCGGAAACGAGATGACCGACGTTCTTAACGAGTTTCCCGAGTTGAAAGACCCCAAGACGGGGTGCTCGCTCATGGAGCGGACGGTTTTGATAGCAAATACCTCGGATATGCCCGTCGCGGCAAGAGAAGCTTCGATATATACGGGCATTACGATAGCGGAATATTTCAGGGATATGGGCTTCTCGGTGGCTCTGATGGCCGACTCCACCTCGAGATGGGCCGAGGCGCTCAGAGAAATGTCGGGACGTCTCGAAGAGATGCCCGGCGAAGAGGGCTATCCCGCATACCTTGGTTCAAGGCTCGCGCAGTTTTACGAGAGAGCGGGACACGTCGTGTCCTTAGGAAGCAAACCCCGCGAGGGCGCGCTTTCGGTCATAGGCGCCGTGTCTCCTCCCGGCGGCGATATTTCGGAGCCCGTGTCGCAGGCGACGCTAAGAATCGTCAAGGTCTTCTGGGGACTCGATTCGGCGCTCGCTTACAGGCGTCACTTCCCGGCCGTCAACTGGCTGACGAGTTATTCTCTTTATCTCGACTCGATGAAGGGCTGGTATTCGGAAAACGTCTCGCCCGAGTGGATGCCCGCGCGAAACAGGATGATGCATCTTCTTCAGGAAGAGGCGGAGCTTCAGGAAATAGTCAAGCTCGTAGGTATGGACGCCCTTTCGGCGGGCGACAGGCTCAAGCTCGAGGCGGCGAGGTCTATAAGAGAAGACTTTTTACACCAGAACGCCTTCCACGAGACCGATACCTACACCTCGCTTCCGAAGCAGCTTCTTATGATGAAGGCGATACTTGCTTACTACGACAGGGCGCAGAAGGCCGTCGAGAGCGGCGCGGATATAAATAAGATCGCTTCCATACCCGCGAGGGAAAAGATAGGGCGTCTTAAATACGTCGCCGAGGAAAAGGTGAACGAGGAATACGAATCGGCACTTTCGGAGCTCGACTTCGAGCTCGCGGAAGCGGTGAAGGAGGCGAAGGAAGATGTCTAAAGAATACAGGACCATCGAGGAGGTCTCGGGGCCTCTGGTGCTTGTCCGCGACGTCGAGGGCGTAACCTACGACGAGCTCGGCGAAATAGAGCTCGTAAACGGCGAGCGCAGACGCTGCAAGGTGCTTGAGGTAAACGGTACTAACGCTCTCGTCCAGCTTTTCGAGAGCTCTGCGGGCATCAACCTTTCCAATTCCAAGGCGCGTTTCACCGGAAAAAGCATGAGGCTCGGCGTATCGAAGGATATGCTTTCGAGAGTCTTCGACGGGCTCGGACGGCCTATTGACGGCGGTCCCGAGATAATTCCCGACGAGAGGCTCGATATAAACGGCAGACCGATGAATCCCGCCGCGAGAAACTACCCGATGGAGTTTATTCAGACGGGCGTTTCGGCGATAGACGGTCTTAACACCCTTGTAAGAGGTCAGAAGCTCCCCGTTTTCTCGGCGTCGGGTCTTCCCCACGCCCAGCTTGCCGCCCAGATCGCGAGGCAGGCGACGGTCAGAGGCACCAACGAGCCGTTTGCCGTCGTTTTCGCGGCCATGGGCATCACCTTCGAGGAGTCGGATTTCTTCGTCAACTCCTTCAGGGAGACGGGCGCCATAGACAGAACGGTCATGTTCGTCAACCTCGCAAACGACCCCGCCATTGAGCGTATAGCGACGCCGAGGATGGCGCTTACCGCCGCGGAATATCTCGCGTTTACCTTAGGGATGCACGTCCTCGTTATAATGACCGACATTACCAACTACGCCGACGCGCTTCGCGAGGTTTCGGCGGCGAGAAAGGAAGTCCCCGGCAGAAGAGGCTACCCCGGTTATATGTATACCGACCTGGCGTCGATGTATGAAAGAGCGGGCAGACTCAAGGGGAAGGACGGGTCTATAACGCTTATACCCATCCTTTCGATGCCCGAGGACGACAAGACTCACCCCATCCCCGACCTTACGGGATATATCACCGAGGGACAGATAATTCTAAGCCGCGAGCTTTACAGAAAAAATATCATGCCGCCCATAAACGTCCTTCCGTCGCTTTCGCGTCTTAAGGACAAGGGCATAGGCGAGGGCAAGACGAGAGCCGACCACGCCAACACCATGAACCAGCTTTTTGCCGCCTACGCGAGAGGCATGGAGGCAAGGGAGCTTATGGTAATTCTCGGCGAGGCGGCGCTTACCGACATAGACAAGCTTTACGCCAAGTTCGCGGAGAGGTTCGAGAAGGAATACGTCTCGCAGGGCTTTGAGACGTGCAGGACGATAGAGGAAACTCTGACTATCGGCTGGAAGCTCCTTTCGACGCTCCCACGAAGCGAGCTCAAACGTATAGACGACAAGTATTTAGACATGTATTACGGGAAATAATCCCTTTGAAGGCAGGCGATCACTTTGGCCGTGATGAACGTCAATCCGACGCGCATGGAGCTTTCGAGGCTTAAAAAAAGGCTTGTGACGGCCACAAAGGGTCACAAGCTCCTGAAGGACAAGCGCGACGAGCTGATGAGGCGTTTTTTACAGACCGTCCGCGAGAATAAAGACCTCCGAATAGAAGTCGAGAGCGAGCTTGAAAACGCAAACAGACATTTTTCGGTGGCAAGGTCCGTAATGGAGCCGTCGGAATTAGCGGTTGCTCTTATGGCGCCGAAGCAGGAAATAAATCTCGACATAACGACTAAAAACGTTATGAGCGTGAATATCCCCGTCTACGAGGTCAAGGCCAAGACGGGAAGGTCGGAGGATATTTATTCCTACGGCTACGCCTTTACGTCGGCCGAGCTCGATACCGCCGTTTCTTCCCTCTCGTCGGTGATGCCAAAACTCTTGCGGCTTGCCGAGACCGAGAAGTCGGCGCAGCTTTTGTCGGCCGAGATCGAGAAGACGAGGCGTCGCGTCAACGCCCTCGAGCACGTTATGATACCCGACCTGAAGGACACGATAAAGTATATCACCATGAAGCTTGACGAGAACGAGCGAAGCTCGACCGCGAGGCTCATGAAGGTCAAGGACATGATGCTCGAAAAAGCGCACCACTGGAACGGAAAGTAAAACAAAATAAAAAAAGTCCGTTGCGTTTAGGCGGTGCGGATAAGGGAGTGTGTAGGTTTTACGCGGCCCTTTTCCGTTCATACTGTGTTAAAAAGAAGCGGCCATACGTCAGTATGGCCGCTCCCTTTTGCCTTGTCTGAACGAAAAATTACTCGCGTAAAACTGCT
>JAEEGL013972968.1_pt1 | contig 12964 bp, 10 predicted proteins | sample 9134231 | NCBI WGS metagenome assembly JAEEGL01 (sample SAMN16246548, study PRJNA631951) | gut metagenome | biome: gut microbiome; feature: rumen; material: fiber-attached | host: Bos | place: Iran: Karaj | collected 2018-10 | reverse complement strand
TTTGGAATGCTGCAGGCCAAGGGCAAGGACCATCTGGCTCTTCCACAGGGGAAGCGTATTTGACAGAGTCGACTGAATTCTTTCCACCAGAAGGCTGTCGTTATTCTGAAGGAGACGAATCTGGGGAGCCATCTGCATGGAAACCTGGCGGGTCAGCTTGAGGTCGTAAAGCTTTTTCTCAAAACGGTCGCATTGGGCCGCAAGGTCGTTGGCTTTCTGGGCATCCATGGCGTCTCCGCTTGCCTGAGCCTTTTCCATCAGTTCTTTCAGATCTTTGGAGCGGATCTCAGCCAGCTTTTTGTCTCCGGCAATAATATAAAGCGTCAACTGACGGAAGTAGTCCGTATTCTGATCATAGAGCCGGTCAAACATGGCTACGTCCTTGAGGAGCTGCGCCTGATAGCCTTCCAGGGAGGAAGCTATATTCTCCACATTGACAGACACCTTGCTGTAGCGGGCTTTCATTCTTTCCACTTTATCTTCCGCCTTGGCAAAGAGCTTCCGAAGGCCTTTGGGTTCTTCCGTGTCACGCTCAAAGCCCTTCAGTTCAGCCACGAGACTGACAAGCATATTGCCGACATCCCCGGTATCCTGCGTCTTGACGGCATTGAGAGCCGTTTCCGAAAAGTCTGAAATGCGTTTCTGAGCATCCGCGCCGAACAGCAGGACATGATCCGGGTTGGTGATATCAATCTTGGTGATAAAATCATCGATCGCTTTTCTTTCCGCATCGGTGAGCTGGCTGTCATCCAAAGAAGGAACCTGCTCGGGGATCGCCGGAGACGCGTTCTGCTGCTGGATGCTTTCCACCGGAGCAGAAGGAGCGGCGGGCTCCGCAATTTCAGGCTTCAGGGAAAGCTGGGGAGCGGGGGAAGAATTGATTTCAGACATGGGAAAGCCTCCTTTACGCTATGAATCATCGAAGAATGGCCAAAGTTACTCTTTACGCCGATAGTAGGAATCGGTGTAATCCTGGTCTGTAACGGTATCCTCCGGGGGGAATTCCATCACCGGGACGGAGGACGCACGCATCTGGGCTTCCGCAGCTGTACGCGGCTCGGAAACAGGGGAGATATCCTTGATGCCGGTCAGTTCGCTTTCCATGTAGCCGTCCCGTTTCAGCATCTGTTCAAGAACATCAATATCGGTGGAAATATCCAGCATGTTTTCTTTGTGCAGATTGTCTATCTGCTTCTGGCAGGCAGTCAGAATCATGTTCATTCCCCGGACTGTTGTTTCACGGGCCTGGGACATCTCCTGCCAGGACACCCCGCGCTGCTGCATGATACGGTAGTTGGCGAGCATTTTCAGTGTGGTGGGAAGATAGTAGTTCATGAACTTCCGTACCTGGGGCGCTTTGGAAGGTGACTCCGAAACAGTACGGAAAATCTGCTCGCATTTTTCGCACAGCGTATCCATGTGGCCCGAAAGGACCTGATCGGGGATAGCGGCATTTTCACTGCGGATCGTATCAAGCATTTCCTGGCCTTTAGTAATCACCCCATCCGCAACCGGATCTCCGGTCAGCGGGATCCGGGAGGCGGCTTCCCTGCGGGCTTTTTCCTGCTCGGCACGCACGCGGGCGGCTTCCGCTTCCGCTTCCCTGCGGCGACGCTCTTCGTCTTCCCGGTTGTGTGTTGTCGTATCCAGCCCGGAGCCCATAATCGAAGCTATTTTTGCAATGCCTGAACCCACAATAAATCCGACAAGCAATCCGCCGAAACTGAAACCGGTCATTGACGCAATTATACCTGCCGTAATCAGGAAAGCAAGGCCTCCGCTTTTGTGATTGCTGTTAGGGTTCTTCTTCTTAGCCAATGTCAGACGACTCCTTCATCTTCAATCAATCAACGTATTATAACACAGAAGGGAAAGGATGAAAAGGAAAAAACTCATTTTTCATAAAGGTGTCATCCTGCTCTCAGCAGATTCTCATTCTTTCCGGAACAGACAGCAAACCGTTATTCTTTCTGCCAAAGATCGTAATGATCCTGCTGAAGGGCGTGCAGAAAACGGTCCGGGGCATCCGGGTATAGCTTTTTCAGTTTCTTCATCAGATTTTTCATATCTTCTCTTTTTGTGGATCCGTCAACAGGGCATGGGGATTTGACGACCGGAAGGGCCAGTTCTTTTGCCATGTGCAGCACATGCTTTTCAGGAAGATAGATCAGCGGACGGATAACGGTGATCCCGCTGCGTGACATGAATGTTTTTGGATGGAATGTATGAAAGCGTCCCTCATAGAAAAGGCTCATCAGCAGTGTTTCGATCGCATCTTCCCGGTGATGGCCGAGAGCCAGCTTACCGCAGCCGTATTCATGGCAGAGGTCGGCAAGAACCGCGCGGCGCATTTTCGCACAAAGAGCGCACGGGTTCTTCTCCTGCCTGTAGTCAAAAATGATTTCTCCGATCTGCGTTTCCCGAATCACATACGGAATATCCAGCTTTTCACACAGAGAAGAAATCGCGGACAGATCAAAGGGCTTCAGCCCGAGTGAGACGGTAAACGCAGTGACGGTGAAATTCTTGTGGGAAAATTTCCGGTAAAGCGCCAGAGCGTGAAGCAGGAGCAGAGAATCTTTTCCGCCCGAAACACCGATCCCGATCCTGTCACCGTCATCAATCAGCCGGAAATCCGTATCAGCTTTCCGGACGCAGCCCAAAGTTGTTTTCATACAGCTTTATTCCTCCGGGGGTTGAATACTGTCATTGACGATGCAGATGCTTTCGGACTGAGTACGGCAAATCCTGATGTTTTTATAATGGAACCGAAGATTTTTTGCCGCGGCCTGCGCACGCACCGCATTCCGAAAGACTCCGAAAACAGCGCTTCCGCTGCCGGTCATCAGGGCAAGATCAGCACCATTCTCGCGCAGTTTCCTTACGGCTGCACCGATCTCGGGGCGCATTCCCTGAGAGACGGGCTGCAGTACGTTTTTCGCACTGGCACGCAAAAGGGAGATGTCACCGCTCCTCAATGCGCTCAGAACCCCGTCCGTATCCGGCCGGTCAGCTTCCCCGCTCTGCCAGGCGCGGAAGACTTCAGCTGTGGAAAGCCCGCGGCACGGCTGAACAATCACCAGATGATAAAATCTGCCGCAGGGATTGTCGGCCAGTTTTTCGCCTATCCCGCCGGTCCTGGTCAGACCGCCGCGGAGGCAGAAGGGGACATCTGCTCCGAGAGAGAGGCCGATCTCAGCAAGCTCCTTATCAGAAAGACCTGTATGCCAGAGCTGATTCAGGCCGAAGAGGACCGCAGCCGCATCTGCACTTCCGCCTCCCATGCCGGCGCCTACAGGGATCCTTTTCCGGACAGAAATGGCAGCGCCGCCTGAAAAAGACGTATATTCCTTCAAAGCGCGTGCTGCCCTGTAGGCCAGATGCTTTTCATCCGCTTTCAGAAGAGGATGGCCGGAAGTGGAGAGAGACAGATCGTCCGCCGGGTACAGCCCGACCGTATCGAACAGGGAAACGGGCTGCATGACCATATCCATCAGATGGTAACCGTCCTCCCTGACTCCGGTGATGTCCAGTGACCAGTTGATTTTCGCAAAAGCCCGCAGCCGCATAAGCATGCTCCTTTCCTTCCGACGCGAATATCATAGCGAAAGAAGATAAAACGTGCAAGGGATTCTTGCAAACAGGCAGGTATGGTTGTAAACTGAAAACGGCATCAATTTATGATCCGAGGAGAGGAACGATGAAAAGCACACCGAGCAATGTCATGATCAACCTGATGGCCTTTGCCCGATACGATCATTCGCCGGATTTTCCCATGCAGTTTATTACCAGGGGAACATTGAACAGGGATGAAAACAACCGTTATATCCTATGCTACCGTGAAAGCCAGAGAGACGAGGAAAGCGGTAACGAAATCCATTCCGATATCGAAATGACGATGGAAAAGGACCGGGTCACCATGGTCAGGAAAGGGGATTTTTCTTCAGCCATGGTTTTCAACAGAAACCAGAGATTCGAAGGCTTTTACCGTACCCCGTACGGGGAGATACGCATGGCTGTTCACACAGATCACGTCAGATGCAATCTGAGAGAAGACGCCGGGTCGGTTCATCTGAAATATCAGCTGAGCCTGGACGGCGCGTACGCTTCCACCAACGAGCTTCATCTGGAATACAGAGCAGAGAAGGAGAAAGCGCAATGAAAAGCTCAGGGAGGTTTCATAACAGGCTGATCAACGACGGATGGAGTTTTCTGCTGCTGCCGTACGGAAGCAAACCGGAAGAGGCGATGACGGACGGCTGGAAACAGGTGGACCTGCCTCATGACTGGCTGATATCCCGGGAGGACCTGTATGAATCAGCGGAAGCCTGGTACCGCAGGACGCTGACCTCAGAGGAAACAGATGCTCCCGTATGTCTGGTCCGCTTTGACGGCGTGTATATGGACTGCGATATACTGCTGAACGGGGAGCTTATATGCAGGCATCCTTACGGATATACTGCCTTTGACGCAGATCTGACCGGGAAACTTCTGCCCGGAGAAAACGAACTGGCTGTTCATATCCGCCATAAAAGCCCGAATACCCGGTGGTATTCCGGGAGCGGAATATTCCGTGATGTTACGCTCAGAAAGCTTCCGGAAAACCATATCGTGCCAGACAGCCTGTATGCGGTCACAAAGGAAAAGGACGGCAGCTGGGAAGCGGACATCAGCGTGGAGGTAACGGGTGACGGACGCTTCAGCTGCAAATTATCCGACTCCATGGGGGAGACGGTCGCGGAAGCAGAATCATATTCCGAAGACGGGAAAGCGCATGCCGTGCTGATCATCCCGGACGGAAAAACATGGAGTCCTGATCATCCGGAACTGTACAGGCTGGAATACACCTTCGGAGAACAAACGGAAAGCTGCAGGATCGGCCTGAGAACCACACGCTTTGATCCGGAAACAGGCTTCTGGCTGAATGGGGTGCATACCAAACTGAAGGGGGTGTGCCTGCACCATGACCTCGGAGCTCTCGGCTCCGCCTTCCGGGAGAAAGCCGCGCAGAGGCAGCTGCGGATTATGAAAGAGATGGGGGCAAACGCCCTGAGAACCAGCCATAACCCGCCGGCCGCCAAACTGCTTGAGCTTTGCGATGAGATGGGCATCCTGGTCATTGATGAAGCTTTTGATATGTGGGAAAGAAGCAAAACAGAATATGATTACGCCAGATTCTTTCCGGAATACGAAGAAGCGGATGTCCGCAGCTGGATCAGAAGGGACCGGAACCATCCCAGCGTTATCATGTGGTCCATCGGCAACGAAATCTCCGATATGCACGCGGATATGAGAGGAACGGAAGTAACCCGTATGCTGACCGGCCAAGTACGGGAGCACGATCCCAAAGAAAACGCGAGGGTTACCTTCGGATGCAATTATATGCCATGGGAAGGCGGACAGAGGTGCGCCGAGGAGGTCGGGATCCCCGGGTACAATTACGGGGAAAAGCTGTACAGAGAGCATCACGAAGCCCATCCGGGCTGGGTGATTTACGGCAGTGAAACATCAAGCATGCTTTTCAGCAGGGGGATATACCATTTCCCGCTGGATCAAAGCATTCTGAGTGAAGCGGATCTGCAGTGCTCCGCTCTCGGGAACAGCAATACCAGCTGGGGCGCAGAGGACCTGCGCACCTGCATTGTCGGGGATCTGAACACTCCGTTCAGCATGGGGCAGTTTATCTGGAGCGGAATCGATTATATCGGGGAACCAACTCCCTACCATACCAGGAGCTGCTATTTCGGGCAGACGGATACCGCATGTTTTCCGAAGGATTCCTATTATCTTTTCCAGAGCCTCTGGACAGAAAAGAAAATGATCCATATCGGTGTCAGCTGGGACTGGAATCCCGGGCAGATGATCGATGTGCAGGTGATGAGCAACTGTGACAGCGCAGAGCTTTTCCTGAACGGAAAATCTCTCGGCAGGCGGTTCATCATTCAGAGTGATCCTGAGAAGTGTCTGCCGCGCTGGCGCGTGCCGTACAGTGCTGGTGAGCTGCGGGCAGCAGGATATGACCCGGACGGGAACGTTATCTGCGAGGATATCCGCAGAACGCCCGGGGATACAGAAAGCCTGAAAATGACCGCGGAAGACCCTGCCGTAAAAAGCGACGGATGGGATATGACCTTTGTGACTGTACAGGCTGTGGATCAAAACGGGAATCCCGTTGAAAACGCGCGTGACCGTGTGAATATCACGGTTTCCGGAGGAGGACGCCTTATCGGGACGGACAACGGAGACTCAACAGATACGGACAGCTATAAATCCTCCTGCAGACGCCTGTTCAGCGGGAAATTGCTGCTGATGATTGCTTCGGACGGAAAAGCGGAGGATATCCGGATCACGGTGAAAAGCACAGGCGGGATCTGCTCCGAACTGACGATCCCCGTGGAGAAATCTCCGATGATGCCTGGAATCAGCTGTATAGAGCGGATCGGGGAAAGCGCACCGGAAACAACCGTACCAGCAAGGAAACTGGAAATCATTCCGCTGGACGGGACAGAACTGAATCCGGCGAAGCCCGAATGCCGTTTCAACGCTGTGATCCATCCCACCAACGCGGACACGACGGGGATCGAATGGCAGATCACCAACGCTGCCGGTATTCCGAGTGACAGCGCCGAGGTGAAAAAGACCGGCAGCGGGATCGTCGTATCCGCAAAAGGGGATGGAAAATTCTATCTGCGGGCGCTGTACGGCAACTCAACGGATCATCCGGAGCTGATCAGCCAGCTGGAGATATCCATCAGCGGCTTCGGCGCCGTAAGAATCAATCCCTATGAGTTTGTGAGCGCCGGCCTTTACGACCTGCACGAAGGGGATATCGGTGCCGGAAACGAAAAAGGAGTTGCCTTCTCCAGAGAAGGATACAGCATGGTCGGATTTACCAATATCGATTTCGGAAAAGCCGGAAGCGATACTGTCATTCTTCCGGTCTTTGCACTCAATAATGACGGATACGATATCGACCTGTATATGGGCGATCCGAGAAACGGCGGCCACAGGGTAACCACGCTGCATTATGAAAAACCGAGCATCTGGAATGTTTATCAGGAAGAAACATATCGACTGCCTGAGCGTTTTAAAGGCGTAAAGACGCTATGCTTCAGCATGAAGGACAAGGTACATCTCAAGGGATTCCGGTTTGAGAAGCAGAGCCGGGCTTGGCAGAAACAGAGAGCAGCGGATGCAGACAGCGTGTACGGAGACAGCTTTGAACGAAAAGGAGAGGCCGTTACGGGGATCGGCAACAATGTATCCCTGACCTGGGATGAAATGGACTTCGGTACGGAACAAAGGGCCGTACTGACCGTCGAGGGCGCCACGGATCTGGAGAAAAACGCCATTTCGGTCAGAATGGAAAACCAAAACGGAGAGTCCCGGAATGAGATGATTTTTTTCCTCGGTGACGGCGAAAAGGAACAGAGCTTTCCGATCCGCGTTACGCAAGGCGAGACCAAAGTTACCTTCGTTTTCCTGCCGGGAAGCCGTTTTGACCTGTACGGATTCCGATTCAGCAAAGAAGGGGAAACTGGACACGCAGGACAAAATGGGCTATAATTACTTGTTATTATGTTTCCGGAGGAAGGAAAATGGTAATCGGTGAACTGTCTGAAACCTACCCGCCCACACAGGACGGTGTCGGGAGGGTAAGCCTTGCATACTGCCGCGGCCTCGAACAGCTGGGGCATACCGTTTATTACATCGCTCCGGAGGATGCGGGGAAAACGCATGTCCCCGGGTTAAAGACCCTTCTTTACAAAAGTGTCCAGATCCCAAAGCAGAACTACAGGATCGGGATCCCGGGAATGAGCTGGGAATTCAAAAAAACGCTGAAGGAAATTCCGTTTGATATCCTTCATCTGCATACTCCCTTTCTGAGCGCAAAGGTAGCCAGGGAAATTCTGGAGGAAAGGGATATTCCGGTTGTAGCAACTTTTCACAGCAAATATTATGACGATTTCTACAAAGCGACAAAGAGCAAACTGATCGCTACCAACGCTGTGAACAGCGTTCTGAAGGTGTATGAGCGGTGCGATGGCGTGTGGACTGTCAACCATGAGACAGCCCGCGTACTTCAGAGCTACGGTTATCAGGGCAGGATCGATATCGTACCGAACGGTACGGATCTCCCGGAACTGAATCCGGCAGGCGCGGAGCTGGCGAAAAAAAACCTCGGCCTCAGGAAAGGAATCCCCGTCCTTCTTTTTGTCGGCCAGATCGACATGAAAAAGAATATTCATTCCATCCTAAAAGCCTGCGCCATCCTGAAGGAGCGGGAAGAGCCTTTTTATCTGCTGCTTGCCGGCGAAGGTCCTGACCGGGCCAAACTGCAAAAGATGGCGCATGAACTCGGAATTGCCGCTGAAGCCAGATTCCTCGGATTCATGAGCAACGCGGAAGAACTGAGCAACCTGTACGCGCTGGCTGACCTGTTTGTTTTCCCCTCCGAATACGATAACGCTCCGATGGTTGTAAGGGAGGCAGCCGCCAACGGAACGCCGGCCCTGACGATCCGCGGAAGCTGCAGCGCCGAAGGAATCATACACGGAGAGAATGGCTTTCTTTGCAAGAACACTCCGGAGGATATAGCGGACGGAATCCTCAGCGCGCTCCCAGAATGTGCCCGGGCCGGGATAAAAGCCAGAGAGACCATTCCGATGCCGTGGAACGAGATCATGAAAGACGTTGTTCAACGATATCAGAGCCTGATCGATGCGAGAAAATGAAAGGGAACGCCGGATGAAACTGAAACCCAAAAAAATTCTGAGCATGCTGCTGGTCGTTGCAAGCATCATCCTTGTTTTTTCCATCGCCTTCAGCAACAATGAGCTCGAAAATGCCTGGGAAGCGCTTGGAAACATGAAGTTTCAATGGGTGGCCGGCATTTTTGCATGCTGGTTTATCTATATGTTCTTTGACGCGCTGAGCTACTGGTTCTACCTGCATAAGCAGGGGTTCCGCATGAGCATCGGCAGATCCGTCAATATCAGCCTGATCGGGTTTTATTACAGCAACATCACTCCTTCCAGCGCGGGCGGACAGCCCATGCAGGTCAACAGCATGAGGAAGGCCGGCATTCCCGTCGGATACGGAACGATGGCCTGCACCATACGTTTTATCTGCAATCAGTTCGTGATCGTTGCGGTGAGCCTGGTATTATGGATCATGAACCGGGAGTTCATCAATCAGCAGCTGGGCGGAGTGATCTGGGTCGTCCGGATCGGCTGGCTGATCAATTTCGCCAGCGTGCCTCTCGTGATCATGGCTGCTTTTCAAAGAAAACTGATTCAGAAAATCGCCAACGGGATCATCCGCTTCGGGAAAAAAATACGGATCGTGAAAAATGAAGAAGCTGCCGTTGCCGTAGTGACGGACGTACTGGATACATATCACACGGCCCTTCGCGATCTTCTTCATTCCCCGGGGCAGATCCTTCTGCAGATCCTGTGCGCCGCAATCAGCATCTTTGGCCTGATCGGCAGCATTCTGTTCGTTTACCATGCTTTCGGCCTGACCGGCACGCCGTGGTACAGGCTTCTGACTATCAGCTTCCTCCTGTTCGTCAGCGCCAGCTATACACCCCTGCCCGGTGCCAGCGGCGCTCAGGAGGGAGGATTCCTCGTGTTTTACAGAGGCATTTTCCCGAGCGACCTGATCGGGCTCGCATTACTGGTATGGCGGTTCTTTACATACTATCTGTTCCTGATCATCGGCGCCTTTACCGTTGTGCTGGAAAAGATCATTATCAGTCGGGAAAAAAGAAAAAAAGCACAGTTGACAGAGCGAAAATAAGACGTTATAATACAACTGCTTTTAGATAGAAGCAGTTGTATTTTTGTATGAAGACCGGAGGGAAAAGAATGGGAAAATATTTTGGAACAGACGGATTCCGCGGGAAAGCCGGCATTGATCTGACTGCCGAGCATGCTTTTAAAACGGGGCGGTTCCTGGGGTGGTTTTACGGAGAAAAACACCAGAATGAGCGCGCGCGGATCGTAATCGGCAAGGATACGAGAAGATCTTCCTATATGTTCGAGTCTGCTCTTGCTGCCGGGATCACCTCTTCCGGCGCCGACGCGTATCTGCTGCACGTGACCACGACGCCCTGTGTCAGCTATATCACACGCACAGAAGGCTTTGACTGCGGCGTGATGATCAGCGCGAGCCATAATCCTTTCTGGGACAACGGTATCAAGCTGATGAACGGCAACGGGGAAAAAATGGATGACGCGCTGCAGGATCAGATCGAAGAGTACATTGACGGTCTTCGGGAAGAACCTCCCTTTGCAAGCGATGATAAGATCGGCTGCACAGTGGACTTTTATACCGGCAGGAACCGCTATATCGGTTATCTGACCAACCTTGCGACAAAGCCTTTCGATGACAGAAAGGTCGCGCTGGACTGCTCCAACGGTTCCAGCTGGATGATCGGTCCGGCCGTATTCAATGCTCTTGGCGCGAAAACCTATGTGATCAACAATACTCCCGATGGCCTGAACGAAAACCTGAACTGCGGAAGCACGCATATCGGAGCCCTCAAGCAGTATGTAAAAGACAATAAGCTGGATGTGGGCTTTGCCTTTGACGGGGACGCCGACCGCTGCCTGGCTGTTGATGAAAACGGTGAAGAAGTGAACGGCGATAAAATCATGTATATCTGCGCCAAGTATCTTAAGAGCCGCGGACAGCTGCCGAGCAATACCGTGGTGACGACCATCATGAGCAATTTCGGCCTGTACAAGGCGCTGGATGCCGCGGGGATCAATTATGAAAAGACTGCCGTCGGCGACCGATACGTATATGAAAATATGAAAGCGTATGATCATCTGATCGGCGGAGAGCAGAGCGGACATATTATTTTCCGCAAGCATGCAAGAACAGGCGACGGCCTGATCACCGCCATCATGCTGATGGGCGTCATGATCGACACCCAGCTGCCGTTGAGCGTTCTGGCAGAAGGCTGCAAAATGTATCCGCAGGTGCTCAAGAATGTAAAGGTGGATGATAAAAACGAAACCATGGCGGACCAGAGGGTGATGGATGCCGTGAATGCCTGCACCGAGGCACTTGGGGACGGGGGACGCGTTCTGCTGCGCAAGAGCGGAACGGAGCCTGTACTCCGCGTGATGGCAGAAGCCGGGACCCTTGAGGAATGTGAAAAAAATGTGGACGCTATCATTGATGCCATGAAAGAAAGCGGACATCTGATCGAGGTGAAAAAATAATGCTGAAAACAAAAGACCTGTTTGACCTGACCCACACTCGCGCCGCCGCGATCCTGGAGAACACGGAGTACCCCTGGGAAGCTCTGGGAAAGATCAAGGAATTCATTCTCGAATTAGGCAAAACCCTGCCGAAGGATGAGTTTGACGAAGTCAGCGAGAATGTGTGGATCGCCAAGGATGCGGTTATTTATCCGAATAACTATATCGGAGCGCCCTGCATCATCGGACATGAAACAGAGGTACGGCCCGGCGCTTTCATCCGCGGAAGCGCTCTGGTAGGAGACCACTGCGTAGTCGGCAACAGCACTGAACTGAAGAATGTGATCCTGTTTGATAATGTTCAGGTTCCCCATTATAATTATGTAGGTGACAGCATCCTCGGCTACAAAAGCCACATGGGCGCCGGATCCATCACCTCAAACGTCAAGAGCGACAAACTGCTTGTAGCTGTCAAGTGCGGAGAGGAAAGGGTAGAAACAGGACTGAAAAAGATCGGCGCTATGCTCGGCGACCGGGTAGAGGTCGGCTGCAACAGCGTGCTGAATCCCGGAACGGTTATCGGGCGGGACAGCAATATTTATCCGACATCCTGTGTACGCGGCACGGTGCCGGAGGGATGCATCTGGAAGAATACCGGCAAGATCGTTGTCAAAACGAAATAAAGGAGAGAAAAAAATGAAGGTTATCATTGCTGAGAACTATGAAGACGGAGCTAAAAAGGCGGCAGATCTGATCGAAAAGATCGTACGCGAGAATCCCGAATGCACTTTGGGCCTGGCTACAGGATCCAGCCCTGTCGGCATGTACAAAGAGCTTGCGCGGCGCTGCAGCCAGGAAGGACTGGATTTCAGCAAGGTCCACAGCGTCAACCTGGACGAATATGTAGGCCTGGAAGGAACCCACGACCAGAGTTACCGCTATTTTATGAACAGCAACCTTTTTGACCACATCAATATCGATAAGGCCAACACTTACGTGGCAAAGGGCACCGGTGATGTTGCCGCCAATCTGAAAGAATTCAATGAAGTTCTGGACCGAACCGATATTGACATCCAGGTGCTCGGAGTCGGCCCGGACGGCCATCTGGGCTTCAATGAACCCGGAGAAACGCTTTATGACGGAGCGCACGAGGAAACCCTTGAGGACAGCACCATTGAGGCTAACAAGCGTTTCTTTGCCAGCAAGGAAGACGTTCCCACCCACGCGCTGACCATGGGCATGGGCAATATCATGCGCGCAAAGAGGCTTCTGATGATCATCAGCGGAAATAAGCAGGAAGCTGCGACAAAGCTGCTGATCGAGAGCAAGATCGATCCGAAGTGCCCCTGCACATTTATGCGTATGCACCGTGACGCAACCGTCGTGATCGAAAGAAAACTTGCAGACGAAATCGGATACAGGGGATAACAACCCAAAAAGCATGCCCGGCTGTAGTGAGCCGGGCATTTTTCTTTATGGCAAGATTGTTTTTGACGCCTGAAGAGAGTATTATTTTTTGCAGAAGGGAGGCGATCAAAATGAATGAGAATATCACGAACTGGAGCCAGAGCGTAACGGCGGTGGTTATCCGCGAGGGGAGAGTCCTGCTGGCAAGACATACTTACGGCAGCGGCAAGGGAAAGCTGATCCTGCCGGGAGGATATGCGCAATTCGGCGAGTCACCACAGGACGCACTGAGAAGGGAATATATGGAAGAAACCGGCGTTGCCGTGGAGCCGGAGGAAGTGATC
>JAEEGL012737193.1_pt1 | contig 12964 bp, 5 predicted proteins | sample 9134231 | NCBI WGS metagenome assembly JAEEGL01 (sample SAMN16246548, study PRJNA631951) | gut metagenome | biome: gut microbiome; feature: rumen; material: fiber-attached | host: Bos | place: Iran: Karaj | collected 2018-10 | reverse complement strand
GGTCAACGACTACATGGGAGGCCCCTTTGTGTCGTACACCTTCGCCGACAGCCGCACGGGCAACCTCGTCACCGTGGAGGGCTGCTACTATGAGCCTAACCAGAAGAAACGCAACATGCTGCTCCAGCTGGAGTCGATTGCCTATAGCTTGAAGTTCGTCGAAGCGCAAGAGTAATACTTATTTGTGGCGCCTTCTATAGATTCCAATCGCACAAGCCTTTGCGAGGAATGACATAGGAGGCTTGTTTTCGGCAGGCTTTTGGAGGCATGTCATCCCATGTAGGGGAAGTGCGATTGGGATCTATGCCTTCAAAAGCCGTCTTTATGGTAAACTACCACAACCTCCCCCAGCGGCGAGCCCGTTCGTGTGACGATGGCACCATTTTTCCAGATGCCGAACGCCTTGCCGTTGCGGAGCAATGTGTCGTTTTTGAGGCTAATCCTATCCTGCCATTCCTCTTCTAATCCTTTGAATGTCAGTATGGAATCGTTGTCAATGGTGATGACGTTTTGCTTCTCCATCTCGCCCATTTGCTTCACCAGTTCGGGGGTGTTGCGCTGCTCGTCGAACTGCACATTCACCTTGCTCACCGTCCATTTGCCGATGAGCGGGTCGGCTTTCGGATGGCAGCCACAAAGCATGGCAGAGAGGGCCAAAAGGAGGAAATAACGGTTTTTCATGCTGCAAAGGTAGGATTTTTTATCTTTGCAGCCACAAAATAAAAACACATGCCTGCCACCCAACTGCAATGGTTCAAGACCGAGCAACGCGAGGGGAAGACCTTCGTCTTCGACCCTTTGCGCAAGCGTTTTGTGGCGCTCACTCCCGAGGAGGAGGTGCGCCAGAAGGTGCTGTATCTCTTGGTGGAGCATCTGCAGGTGCCGGCAGGCCTTGTGGCGGTGGAATACTCGCTGAAGGTGAACGGCTTGGACAAGCGTGCCGATGCCGTCGTCTTCGGTTCCGACGGCGCCCCGTTGATGGTGGTGGAGTGCAAGGCTCCCACCGTGGAGGTGACCCCTTCGGTGCTCGACCAGGCCTTGCGTTACCATTCCACGTTGAAGCCTCGTTTTTTGCTCCTCAGCAATGGCACAGCCACATATTGCTTCAAGGCTGGAGAACAGGGACTGCAACCCCTCGACCATCTTCCCGATTTCGCCGAGATGAAGGCCTGAATTACCCCTTTTTCTTATTCTTAATTGCTTGATAAACATTGTTTTATGATGCAACAAGAAAAATTCATTCATTAATTCGGTTTTTTCGCTTTTTGTATCAATAAAAGCCGTATTTTTGCGGAATTTATTTCGTGAGCATTATTAATAAATAAAATAAAAGAGGATAATATTAATATGAAAAGAAACTTTACCTTTTTGATGGCAGCCTTTGCGCTGATAGTGAGCATGATGATGCCTTTGGGAATGAAGGGTGAGAATAGGGGAGTAACTACCTATACTTTTACCTCAAAGGCATGGAAGGCCGACCCTGCTGATTGGACGAGTGGAAAAGACGGATACCAGATGTCTAGTGGGCGTGGCGTACAGGTGACAAAAGCGTATTCTGGAGCCAATGCAACTTCTCCTACCTCTTTAAGCAACATAACAAAAGTTGAGGTTACATATAGCACTAATGCATCGTCGGGTGCTGGAACTATCAAAATACAGGTGGGAAGCAATTCCGAAAAATCATTTACGGTCACAAGTTCCGGTGGTACTACAGATAGAAAAGCTACTTTTAATTACGCAACACCGGAAACTGGTAAAGTGAAGTTAACGGTGACTTGCACTACCAACTCGGTATATATCAAATCTGTTGCCATTACTACAGGGGTAAATGCCCCTACTTTTAGTCCTGCAGCAGGAACATATGTGGGCAACCAGAATGTCACGATCAGTACTTCTACTTCGGGCGCTACCATCTATTATACTACAGATGGTTCGACGCCTACAACGAGTAGCAATGTCTATTCATCAGCCATTCCTGTTACTACCCAAACTACTATAAAAGCCATTGCAGTATCCAATGGCATGAGTAGTGACGTGGCCTCCGCAACCTATACCATTGCTGCCGCCCAACCAACGTTTAGTCCTGCGGCAGGGATGTTTACCCCTGGCTCCGCTCCCGACGTGACCATTAACTGCGCCACTTCAGGCGTCACGATTCATTACACCACTGATGGCTCTACGCCAACAACAAGCAGCCCCGTTTATTCTTCGCCTATCCCAGTTCGCCAAACCACAACCATTAAGGCGATAGCCGTGAAATCGGGCTTGGCCAACAGCGCCGTGGCTTCGGCAGAGTATGTCATCTCCAGCACGTTGACTGCTACCTATACTGTGAATACAACTAGCAGTGTAACAACATCTGGAACCGTCCCTTCAGGTAGCAGCGCTTCTTTCTCTCAGACTTATAATACCCCATGCCAAATGACTTCTGGCAATAGCATGACGCTTACGTTGTCAGGCTATCAAGGGAAGAAAATCACGGGATTGGTCTTGAGTATGAAATCAAATAGTCAAGGTGGTAGAGGCTATATGTACATGAAAGCAGGCTCCACCACATTGGCATCTATTGGTTCATCAACTAATGATGTTAGTTTTAAAGACGATGATTGGTATGGCTCATGGTCTACTACATACGTCAATATCACCCCGACAATGAGTAATAATAATTATTGCATCCAACAGGGTGAAACCGTCGTCATCTATATCCATGCTACGGCAAATTCCTTGTATTGCCGATCGTTTACCCTCTATTACGAGGACGATACGGAACCCAAAATCAACGCCAACGATCCGCAAACCCTGGCCTATGACGCCACCTCTGGCTCATTTGGCTATAGCATCACCAACCCCGTGACGGGCACAAACCTCCAAGCAGTCTCCAACTCCGCTTGGATTACCAACCCTCAAGTGGGTGCGTCGCAAGTCACGTTCACTACCACCGCTAATGACACAGGTATTGAGCGCACGGGTACTATCACGTTGACCTATGGCACGGTGACCAAGACGATTACCGTTACGCAAGCCGCCATTGCACCCGTCCTCCACACCACCCACACGCCCACCACGCCATTCCCCTACTACGGCGGCTCTGACACGTTCAACTTCTCCGTCACTAACCCCGTTACCGGCGCAACCGTTACGGCAGTGGCAGACAACTGGATTACACCCACCGTTTCGGACGGCACCGTCAATTTCCAAGTGGCCGAAAACCATGGGGGCGAACGCTCGGGCAACATCACGCTGAACTACATGAGCAACGGCAACACGCTGGCCACCACCACCGTCAGCATCAGCCAAGAGGCCAACCCTGACCAGCCTGGCTCAGAAGCCAACCCCTACACCGTGGCAGAAGCCGTGGCTGCTACACCGTCGTCCGGATCCTCGGAATGGGTTTATGTCAGAGGCATTGTCTCATATATCAAACAAATCGAGGTGGTGCAATACCACAATGCAACTTACAACATTTCTGACGACGGCGACACTACATCTGTGCAGCTCCAGGTTTTCTATGGCCGTAACATTGGCGATACCGATTTCTTGTCGGAAGACGAACTGCTTCTGGGTGATGAGGTGGTCGTCTATGGCCAGCTGAAAATGTATCATTCCACGCCAGAACTTGACAGAAACAACTACATCGTTTCCCTCAACCGTGCTGTTCAACCGGTGACTTTCAGCCCCGGTTCGTGCGTTATGAGTAGCGAAAACGATGGCGTGATGCTCTTCACCGAGTCCTTCAACGAGGGCTGGGATGTCCAAATCTACTATAGCTTTGGCGCCAATAGCAACCCGATCACCAATGGCATCCTAATTGACGATATCTGGGATGCCATCATCCCCATTACGCAATCCACCACCATCAGAGCCGCTGCCTACATTCAGGAGTTAGACAAGTGGAGCGTGGTCACCGAAGCCACCTATACTATTGTGTCTCCAGAATCCCCTGGCTGGGAAGGAAATCCGTATACTGTTTCGGGAGCCCTTGTGGCCATTGACCAAGCCCCCGACAATCTTATTCAGGGTGTTTATGTGCAAGGCATTGTCTCGGGCGTCTCACAAATCGAGACTACGCAATACTATAATGCCACTTACTTTATCTCCGACGATGGCCAGCCCTCCAACCAGTTGTATGTCTATCGTGGCAAATATATAAATGGCGCCGACTTCGTGTCAGAGGCACAACTTCAAGTTGGCGACCAAGTCACCGTTTTCGGCGACCTGTACATCTACGGTGAAACAAAAGAGTTCAAGCCGAAGAACTACCTCACAAGATGGTATCGCCCCACCTCCATCGTAGTAGCACCCAGTCAGTATGAATTCAACTGTAATGCGACCTCTGGAAGCATTGATGTTTTCTATAGCGAAGACATTCAAGTTAATGTCACCAACCCGACGGTGCAATTCTGCGATGCTGATGGCAATGAGGTCCCGAGTACCACATACGAATGGCTGCAAGTGTCGCTCAGCCAAGCCACCAACTGGAATTTGGGTTATTCGATAGATGCCAATGATGACGACGAGCCACGTACTGCCTACATGAAAGTGTTGTGCCAAGGGCAGAGTGTCATCGAATCTAATATCATCACCATCACCCAAAGCGAATACCGTCCCGATTTCGCCGAGCTGCCGTTTGAGTTCAATGGCGGTCGCGACGCTATTGAGGACGTCGATGGCCTGACACAAAACAATCTGGGCGAGGACTATAGTAGTCAGTCCGCTCCTACGACAAAGTTGAAATTCGAGAGCAAAACTGTCAATGGCGTTGTTAATGTGTCGTCGCTTGTGCTGAAAATCAACGAGGCACCAGGTGTCCTTTCCTACAACATCAAAGCTAACTCCTCAGGCGGCGCATGGTCGGGTACCTTCAAGGTGCAAGCCTCTGCCGATGGCCAGTCGTGGAATGATATGTATGAATATAATGGCAGCAACCTGAACGCCACGGTTCGTCAAGATACCATCAATAACCTCCCCCCAACCACGAGATACATTCGATGGATTTATGTGACGAAGTCGAATGGTAATGTGGGTCTGGGCAATATCAAGCTCACCAAGGCCCCCTGCGCCATCGAAATCGTCCAGCCTACCATCGACGGCACGCAAGTGGGTACCATCTATACCAATGCGCAGGAAGCCGTTGAGGGTGTCACCGTGGGCATGTCCATCAACTACCAGCCCACCGACTATTACTTCGTTGAATGGGTGGTGACAGATGCCGACGGCAACCCCGTGACCGTGGATAATCCTACTGCAATCACTGCCTATTTCACCATGCCCTCCACCAGCGTGACCGTTACCGCAACCATGGTGATCCCCAACACACCTTGCACGTATGCATACTCCGTCAATGGTGTCGTTGGCGAGACCACAACAGCCAGCGTGGGTGAACAGATCCAACTAATGTCGTCGAGCGGCAACATCGCCTTTAACGACCAGACCTTCACCTTCCGCGGCTGGACCACCGACGCCAACGACGTCACCAACCTGATACTGCCCGGCTCATCCTTCACCTTGAGGCAAGATGTGACCTTCTATGCCGTGTATCTCCAACAGGTGACAGGCTTGGTGGCCGAAAAGCATTACGCCAAAGTGACCAGAGAGCTGTCGGATTGGAGTGGCGACTACCTGATTGTCTATGAGACTGGCAATGTGGCCTTCAATGGTGGCTTGGAAACCTTGGATGCCGCAAACAACACGGTTGCCGTGACGATTTCAAATGGCATTATCAATGCGACCGAAACCATCAATGCAGCCAAGTTCACCATCGCTGCCGTTGAGGGTGGCTATTCCATCAAGAGCGCCAGCGGCAAATATATCGGTAGGGATGCTAGTTCGAATGGATTGAATGAAAATGCCACCATCCAATATGTGAACACCATTTCGTATGCCCCAAGTGGCGTGATCGAGATTCAAGGTGCTGGCGGAGCCTATCTGAAATACAACACCTCGAGTGGCAATACCCGATTCCGCTATTACATGTCGGGACAAAAAGACATTCAACTCTATAAGTATGTGGGTAGCGTGAGCAACCTCTACACCCGCATCTTCATGAACGAAACCGCCAACAGCGTCACCATCGAAGGCCCGTCCATCATCCCGAGCGGCTCGGTGCTGGAGGTGACGACCATCACCAACAATGTGAGTGCCGACCGACTGCTTGTCGACGAAGGCGGCCAATTGGTGACGAGCAGCAATGTTAATGCCACCGCCAGAAAGTCCATCACGCCGTACCAGCAGCAACAAGGCAATGATAATTACTACCTCATCGCCTCGCCTGTCAACAACCTCAATCCTGCTACCGCAGGCATGACGAGCGCCAACTTCGACCTCTACGCCTTCGACCAATCGGCCCAAGGCGAGGAGTGGCAGAACTATAAAGCGGATGACTTCAAACTGGCTGCCGGACAAGGCTACCTCTACGCCAACGACTACGGCGGCTTCATCAATATGGGCGGTACCATGGCTGCCACCGCCGACAGCGTGACCATCACTGACGTCAGCGGCAAGCCCTTCGCTGGTTGGAACCTCATCGGTAACCCGTATCCCTGCAACGTCACCATCGACAAGCCGTTCTACCGACTGGCAGAAGGCGGTGCAGCTCTAGCTACCGTGGCCACCGACAACAGTGTCGCCATCGCCCCGATGGAAGGCGTGTTTGTGTGTGCCGACGGCACGGAGACGGTGAGCTTCACCAAGGCACCCGATGTCTCCACCACAGGCGGTAGGAACCTGCTCAGCATGAGGGTGAGCCGCAACCGCAACTCGAAGGACGACCGTGTCGATACCGACAACGCCATAGTGCGCTTCGGCGAAGGCGCCATGCTGCGTAAGTTGGTGCTCAACCCCGACCTCTCGCAACTCTATGTGGCACAAGGTGGCACCGACTACGCCATCGTCAATGCCGAGGCAGAGGGTGAGATGCCCGTCAGCTTCCGCGCCGCCGAAAACGGCAACTACACCATCAGTGTTGCTGCCGAGGGCGTCGGCTTTAGCTACCTCCACCTCATCGACCATAAGACCGGTGCTGACGTCGACCTGTTGCAAACGCCATATTACACCTTCGAGGCCAAGACGGGCGACTATGAATCTCGTTTCATGCTGGTGTTTAGCGTTGGCGCGTCGGCTGACGATGAGGCCTTCGCCTATTACAACGGCAGCCAGTGGGTGGTGAGCAACGAAGGCGAGGCCATGTTACAAGTCGTCGACGTGATGGGCCGTGTGCTCAGCAGTCAAAACATCAACGGCAACGCCGAAGTCAGCATCGACAGGGCTGCAGGCGTCTACCTGCTCCGCCTCATCAACGGCAGCGACGTCAAAGTGCAGAAGATTATAATCCAATAAATAAAACATATGCTCAACAAACTAGGTCAACTAAATCAAACGAACCAACCAATTTTATGAAAAGTATCAACAAAAAAAGTATGAAAAAGAAATTTTTACTATTGAGTTTGATTGCATTCATGATGCAATGCTCAGCGCTCCAATTGATGGGGCAAGGACAGGATCTGACCGCTACATGGGTAGCCGCAGACCTTCACTATGTTAATGGCACCACAGTAACTAACCCATTCACTATTGGCAACTATGTGAGTTGTCAGTTCGCCAAAGGCCTTGGGGGAAACGCACCTGCTTACTACAACAACGACGTCAGGTTGTATGCCAAAAACACGGTTACCATCTCTCCGCTGAATGGAGCTTCCATCTCGAAGGTGGAGCTTACGTGCAAGAAGAACGGCAGCAAGGCCTATCTTCCGGTTGCCACTGTGAATCCGGTCGGTAATGCTTGGGTTGACCCCACACCGGCTACCGCCAATGATACCGTGGTGGCCTGTTGGGAGGGCGCCTTGAAGAATGACCTGCTCATTACCATGGGCAATAGTGGTCAAAGGGTTGTCATCAAGATAGATGTGACCTATTCAACGCCTGACAATACGGTCTATCATGTTGTGTACTACCCCAATGGCGGCGTGGGCGACTCCATCGTCGAAACTGGCATCTATAACAGCACGATGACGGTGTTGCAAAACCCCTTCGACTACGATGAGTATGTCTTCGACTCGTGGAACACCGCTGCCGACGGCACAGGCACACAATACACACCTGGCACGACCTTTAGTCTAGTAAATGAACTCTCTTTGTACGCCCAGTGGACCAGCTCGCCTGACCTTTTCGTTGACGTGCTTACTCCCACCAATGTGAATGACGCTATCGGCGACACCACGGGTTATAACGCTTGGACCCTCAACCTGCCCAACAGCCAGAATCCCCGTATCACGTATCAGGGCAAGTCGTTGAAATCAGCTAACAGTATCCAGATGAACTCCAGCATCTCGGGCGCCAGCGCCTATTCGGGCATCGCCACCACCTTCACCCATAACCTGAAAGCCAAGAAGGTCAAGGTGACATGGAACGGCAACACCAGCAACGGGAGCATGCTCTATGTGTACGGCAAAGACACGCCTTATTCGGGGACGTCAGACTTATACGACCCGACCCACTATGGTACTTTACTTGACTCCATCGTGAAGGGCACCAGCACCGAAGTCGACATCTCCGCTTTGAATGCCACCTATCCATATATCGGTCTCCGTTCCAGCTCGGGAACCATCTACTTGACCGAAATCAGGATTATCTGGGAGACCCTTGATGTCACGGTGCCCACCGTTCGCATCGAGCCCGTCTCTGTCAACTTGGGCAATGTGGTGGTCAACAGCCCCTTGAACGTCAACTTCACTGTAAGCCAAGCCAACTTATTGAGCGACATTACCTTGGCGACTTATCCCACCGCTGGCATCGGTACCTTTAGCGTCAACGGTACGACGGTGACGACGATTGCCGCAGGCGCCGCCCCTACGGTGGTCACCTGGACTTATACACCCACCACGCAAGGCGCCTTTACTACACAGGTCAAGGCCACTTCGGGCACTGCCAATAGCTCCTTGAACATTGAAGCTACGGTACTTTCGTCGGCAGCACAGACCCTACACGAAAGCAAGGCTGCCTTTGTGGGTAACCATACCCTCTCGTCGGCCTGCATTAACCTGGCCAACGTGGAAGTCATCGCACAGTCGGGCAACTACCTCTACATTCAGGATGCCGACGCAGGCCTCCTCGTCTACGGCTCAGGCGCCCCCTCGTTCCAGACGCCTTGTATGTTCACCGCGGGTTACCTGCAGGGAACCTACACCAACTACCACGGCATCATCGAGCTCCAGAACTTCCAGTTTGTGGATGCCGTGACCACCACAGACATGCACCTCACCACCACGGTCGCTACAGTTGACCAGATTCTCGCCGCTCCCGCCACATACGACTCGCGCTATGTGCAGCTTAACGACGTGAACATCTCTAACTGGACGCTGACGGGCACCAATGTCAGTTTGGCCTTCCACGACCGCTTCCAGACGGGTTATGCCACCAAGACCGCTCCCAATGCCAACGACCCCTTCACGGTGAAAGGCTTGGTGAACGGCTATTATTCCAGTGGCGTCACCAACTACCAGATCGACCCGATTGCTTTGACCGACATCAGCACTACGGTGAAGGCTGGTGCCCCTTACATCAGCCCTCGAGGCACGTCTCAAAATCCTTCTGATGCCACTACGGTGCAAATCACCCCAGCTACTAACACGAAAGCACACTATAGCCTCAATGGCGGCGCTTACCAGACCGTCACCACTTGGACTTATGTCAACCTGTCGGAGAACCAAACTACGCTGAGGACCTACGGCACCCGCGATTTCTACGCTAATTCCAATCCTGATTCCTCATTCTATCAGCTGCCGAGCAACGTCTATACCGTGAAGTTTAGTATCAATGGTGTCATTGACCCGAGCCACAATGTGTTGGTGACCGGTAATTTGGATGCCACGCAGACGCCTGGCGTCACCTGCTTCGGCGACTTCGGCTTTGCTGGCTGGTCACTGTCGGAAAACAGCACACAGACCATCACCTTGCCGTACACGATTACTGAAAGCGTTGTCCTTTATGCCGTGTATGCCAAAGGTAGTGACTTCGTCTATAGGAAAGTGAACAGCGTCGATGAGTTCGTCGACGGCGAATACATCATCTTCGCTGAGAGCAGCGACAAATACGCTATCAAGAACGCCGCCTCGTCCAGTTCGCCTACTGCCTACAGTATGACCAGTCTAGGCATCAGCGTCAACAACAACAACGAGCTTGTGGGTAACGACTTCAGCGAACTCACATGGAACTTCACGGGTACGGCCTCCAATATGCAGATCACCTCTACGGCGAATAACACGAACCACCTTTACATCATTGGTAATAGCAGCACGGGCGTCCGCGTAGGCCACACCAGCAGCAACACGTCGTGGACCATTACCGAAGACCTGAACGTGAACGAGCAGTTCAACATGAATTGCAACGGTAGATATCTTGTGGTGTATAACAACCAAGACTGGAGAAGCTATACGACTAGCAACATGAACAACCAGAACAGCCATCCGCGTCTTGCGCTCTTCAGAAAGCAGGCCGTGATCAACAACAACGCTACTCGTTACACTCGCGTCTTCTGGAACGAGACGGCAACGGACAACATCGCCCTTGGCGGTCCTTCCATCATCCCCAGTGGTTACTATCTGGATATGAACAGCCATAACATGACCAATAGCACGGCTGCCAACTTCCTCATCGAAGACGGCGCCAACTTCAAGGTGACTTACGGCAATACCGGCATCAAAGCCATGGTGAAGAAAGACATTACTGGGTATGTCTACGACACTGTCCGCACGGGATGGCATCTGCTGTCGTCGCCGATAGGCAGCATGTCTCTTGATAGCCAGCATGCGCCAGCAGGCCTGATGTCAGGCAACTACGACCTTTATGCCTTCGACCAGTCGCAAGCATTGGAGTGGCGTAACTTGGAAGCCGGCAATAGTATCGGCTTTACCGAACAAGGCGGTTTGTTGTATGCCAACAAAAGCAACACCACCATCGTCTTCGGTGGCAATCTGACAGCCACGGTGCAGCATGAAGTTTTGGCTTATGTGGCCAATAGGCCCTTGAGTGGATGGAACCTCATCGGCAATCCATACATGACCAATGGCTATCTCAACTTCGAATATACTGGACAAGACGAAGGCACGGCCATTACCGACTATTACTATATGAAAGACGTCTCCGAGAACGGCAAGAAGTTCTCCAAACTGATTGCCACTTCTATCACCAACCCGGTCTATCCCATGGAAGGCGTGTTCGTGCAAGCCCCTTCGGCAGGCTATAAGTACTGGTTTGTGAATTCTAACCGTGGACAAAACGTCGCACAGTCAGAGTATGTCAACATTAAGCTGAGTGGCGACGACAATGAGGTCGTTGACGTGGCCCGCGTGCGCTTCAACGAAGGCTCCTTGATGGGTAAGTTCGACTTCGGTGAGGGTGGCTCGCAACTCTACATCCCACAGGGCGGAAAGAAATATGCCGTAGTGCCCACGCAGTGCCATGGCGAGCTTCCGCTGAGCTTCAAGGCTGCCAAAAACGGCACCTTCACGCTGACGTTTGACCTCGACGAAGCCGAGATGGACTACCTACACCTTATTGATAATAAGACGGGCGTCGACATCGACCTGCTCGAAACACCCACCTATACCTTCGATGCCACCACCGACGACTATACCGCACGCTTCCGCCTGCTGTTTGAAGCCAATGGTGCCTTAGGCAACGACAACTTCGCCTACTACAACGGTGGTGTCTGGGTGGTGACAGGCAGTTATGACAACGCCACCCTGCAAGTCGTCGACCTCATGGGCCGCGTGCTCAGCAGCCAAACCATCAACGGTAGCGCCGAACTCAATATCAACCAAGCCCAAGGGATTTATGTCCTGCGCTTAATCAATAACAATGAAATCAAGACGCAAAAGATCGTCGTCAGATAAAAAAGCAATTAATTAAAGTAATCAACCAGAATAACAAACAAATTAAATCTATAAAACAATGAAAAAACTTATTTTGACCTCAGCTATCATTTTAGGAATCAGTCTCACCACTTTCGCCGATGGCGGTCTCTTCAACCGTGGCAACAACGCCAAGTACGGCCAATCCTCTGGCTACATCTATTTCAATGCCAAAGACGCCGTCAGGGAAGACGTGGCCACGCCTATGCTGCCTCCTCACGGCTCCGATGACAACGAGCCTGCCCCGCTGGGTAGTGGCATCGCCGTGTTGCTTGGCTTGGGTGCAGCCTATGCTGTCGCCAAGAAGCGCAATGAGAAATAATGCGTAAAAGACACCAACCATGACATTTACGCCAACCAAATACCAGTTGCAGACCGTTGCAACGGGTCGCCTCTATGCCGACGAGGGCTGGACCCTCGACGACAAGCAGTGCGACAAGCCGAGCATGGTGCGCCCTGTCTACGAGAGCAAACAGCTCATCGTGAAGGAAGGACGCGACCTGGGCTTGTATCGCTATGCCGACTGGCTGCCCATCAAGACGATGCTGCAAAACCCTACGGAACCTGTCACCTATAAGAGCCAAGGGCTGGCGCAACGCCTCGGCCTGCACAACCTCTACATCACCTTCAACGGATGGTGGCCCGAGCGCAACGCCCATATGACCACCTGCTCCTTCAAGGAGATGGAAGCCTATTCCGTCTGTGCCCGCTTGGGCGACGAGCTGAAGGACAAGGTGCTGGTGGTGGCCTCGGCCGGCAACACGGCCCGCGCCTTCGCCAAGGTGTGCTCCGACAACGGCATTAAGCTGTTGCTCTGCGTGCCGCAAGACAACATCAATGCGCTGTGGTTCGACAAGCCGCTCAACCCGTGTGTGAAACTCATCACCACCGAGCATGGTAGCGACTACTTCGACGCCATCAACCTCTCCAATGTGGTATGCGCCTTGGACGGCTACCTCGCCGAAGGTGGTGCCAAAAACATCGCCCGGCGCGACGGCATGAGCACCACGATGATGTCGGCCACGACCTTCATAGGTCGTACGCCCGACTTTTATTTC
>JAEEGL011900311.1_pt1 | contig 12964 bp, 7 predicted proteins | sample 9134231 | NCBI WGS metagenome assembly JAEEGL01 (sample SAMN16246548, study PRJNA631951) | gut metagenome | biome: gut microbiome; feature: rumen; material: fiber-attached | host: Bos | place: Iran: Karaj | collected 2018-10 | reverse complement strand
TCTGGCTGTTCAGCTCTGATGCAGTGTCTGCAAAGCCCGAAACCAGGGAATCCATATATTGCACATCCTTTCCGTACTGGGTGGTCGTGGCGCTGAAGTCCTCCAGCATCTCTGCCACATCCGTTTCCACAAAATCAAGCAGCTTGCCGGAGTCCTCCGAAAGATGTCCCACTGAACCTGTGACTGCCTGGGTGACATTCTGGATCTTTACTACCGCCGCCTTGCTCTGCTCTGCAAGACTCCTTATCTCATCTGCCACAACGGCGAAACCTCTCCCTGCTTCTCCCGCACTGGCAGCTTCTATTGCAGCATTAAGGGCAAGAAGGTTCGTTTCGTTTGTTATGGCCATTATGGACTCCGTAAGAACCCCTATCTCAGCTACAACCTTTGCATCCTCAAGGGCTTTCGAGAGCCTGCCGCTTATCTCATCACTTAAGGCCTTGACGTTTCTCTGCCTCTTGTTTGTCTCCGCCGCAGTCTGACTTGACCTGTCGGCAATGGCTTTTACTTCAATGGCCCCCTCTTCCGCCCTGCGGGCCATATCTTCAGTCGATATCTTGATAAGCTCCGATGTATCCTTTATCTCCGCTGCGGAAGCCGCTGTCTCATCCATTCCGGATGCCAGCGCGCCCACGGACATGGCCACATCCTCTATGCTAAAATTGAGTTCGCTTACGCTTTCATTGATGTTTTCAACTGCCTCTTCAATATCATCGGCCTGGCCCTTTACTGCTCCGATAAGGGCGCCAACGCTCAGCTTCATTTCCTTCAAACTGTCTCCCAGATTACCGAAGTCATCCTGCCTTTCCTTTAATTCCTCCGGCAGATCCTGGGTGAAATTACCCGTGGACATCCTTTCGATATAGTCAATACTGATCTTCATCGCCTTACTGATATTGGCAGTAATAAGGACCGCTGTCAGTATCTGCAGCACGATAAGAACTACCCCGACAGTAAGGGATATGTTGTCGGCCGTGTTTACTATGTCAAGAATAACAAGAATCAGCGTACTCAGTGCACCCATTACGCTGAGCATTATCAGTTTGACCCGTATAGGCAGTTGATCCATGAGTTTTCCCTCTCTTTTCCGGATTGAAACCGTTAAAAAAATGTCTAACGGACATTTTAACATAAATGTGCTTTTACCGCTACTTTTATGATAAAATCCAACTTATGATGAAAAAATGTGATTTCAGAAAAGTAAAGGAACAGAAGAATGCCATTCTTTCAAGAGACAGGGCATTAAAGGAGATCATTGATTCCGAAGCCTCCCTCTTTGATGCTGCCGCAGCTTCCTTAAGTGAACTCAGAAGGGAAAATGCCCTCGACACCTTGAGGGAAACACCTGTAAGCGCCATAAATGCAGAGAAACAGGGAATAAGGGTTTCCGCCTTAAATAACGCAGGCTACAACAATATTGCGGAACTCCTGGGATTAAGCCTTTCGGAAATAGACAGTATTAAGGGTATAGGCACCGGAAGTGCCGAAACCATAAAGAGGACAATTGACGATATCACCGATACTGTATTTCAGAATACGAAGGCCAGACTCATGGGGGACAGGAAGACTCCGGGAGGGGTTCATACGGTGGTCTCCCTGTATAAGATCATCCACAGTTCTGAAATAAGAAAGAGTTCGGCAGGGCTTTACTCAAAATATCACCGTAAGATAGAGGATGCTGTCTCAGATGCATCAACCGTTACAAACGGCTTTTTCTGGCTGTTTTCCGGAAAAGAGAAAAAGGCACGTACTCTTAACGGTGCGGAAAAGACAGACAGTCTTTATTCCGGAACATTCATACCGGATGCCGACCGCCTGATAAATGATCACCGTTCTGTCCTGTCCGTAAACGAAGAAACGGCATGGCAGGACTTTATCTCACGTCCGGCCTTCTACTTTGCTGCACTTGAAGATCTGTGCAGCAGGAATGCTTCCGCCGGTGAGATAGCAGAGATAAGGGACAGGATAAAAAGCGATGTTCCGGAAGAACTGGCCCAGGCCATTGAGGAATACGAACTCAAACTCGACGGTTTCAAAACTGCACTCCGTTCATACCAGACCTTCGGCACAAAGTACGCACTATACCAGGGGAAAACTCTTCTGGGAGATGAAATGGGACTCGGCAAAACAGTGCAGGCACTGGCTGCGATCAAAAGTCTCGCAAACGAAGGAAAGGATCATTTTATAGTGATCTGTCCTGCCAGTGTGCTGATAAACTGGGTCCGCGAGATCGCTGCCTTTACGGACCTTAACCCTCTCCTTATAAGAGATGCGGCTGCCGCGGATAACACTTTGGAATGGCAGAGTAAGGGAGGTATTGCCGTCCTTAATTATGAGGCCGTCCCCAAATTCCTGGATCTTATGCCGGAGGATTTTATTTCCCATATGACTGTGGTGGATGAAGCACACTATATCAAAAATCCCGGGGCAAAAAGGACTATATCTGCAAAAGAGATCCTGGATCACTCGGACAGGATACTGCTTATGTCCGGTACACCCCTTGAAAACCGCATAGATGAGATGAAGAACCTCATCGGTATCCTTAATGAAGAAATAGCAAAAAAGATACAGCGTACCGAGGACAGCTGGTCAGGAGAAGGTTTCCGTAAAAAGATCGCCCCGGTGTATCTCAGGCGTACAAGGGAAGACGTGCTTACGGAACTCCCGGATCTCATAGAAAAGGATGAGATCTGTCCGGTTGGTCATGCGGAAATGGAAGCATATAACGTTGATAAAAAGAATAAGGACTTTATGGGGATGCGTCAGGTATCCTTTAAGAATGTGGATCCCGAAAATTCTTCGAAACTCAGGCGTATCCTGGAACTCTGCGAGACAGCCGGTATACAGGGACGGAAGGTCATAGTATTCTCTTTCTTTAAGAATACACTTATGACCGTAAAGAATGCCCTCGGGGAAAAAAGTACCGCCATAATAGACGGCTCCCTTTCCTCCGCAGCGCGGCAGGAGATACTTGATGGCTTTAAGGAGATGGAACCCGGTGCGGTCCTTGTATCCCAGATCATAGCCGGGGGTACCGGATTAAATATCCAGTCGGCAAGCGTGATAATCCTGTGCGAGCCACAGATAAAGCCGTCCCTCGAGACCCAGGCAATTTCCCGGGCCTACAGGATGGGACAGCTTAATTCGGTTCTTGTTTACAGGATGATATCCGACGATACCGTCGACGAGGCAATCCTCCAAATGCTCAGTGAAAAACAGGATATCTTCGATAAATTTGCCGATGAATCCGAAATGGCAGAGGCTGTGTCAGTACTTCCAGCAGTCCTTTAAGGCCACTATCTTTCCGTTCAGATTGCAGTAGCCAAGAGTAGGCTCCTCATGGACAATAAAGCGGGGAGGCATCTTGCCGTGGTCATGTCCGTACTGTCCCTCACAGGTGATATCCTTTGAATGAGGGATCTTGTGTCCATCACTGGCCACGGTAGGTCTCTGAACCGGAATCCTCACTGTCTTTGATCCTGATGAGGATTCATTTATGCTTGTGGGATGCATGCCGCCCCTCTGCGGGCGCTTTTTACTCACTTTTTTGCTGCCTGCAATAACACAGATAAAAATTCCGATCGTGAAAACAAACCCGATAATGGTCTCAAGATCCAGCCCGAGCCATCCCATTACTTCGCTTATCCTTTCAAATATCACCTTAAGATCTCCTTAAGTCCTGTTGCAAGTCCCGCAACCCTCTGTATCTCACTGGGTATTATTATCTTGGTGGCCTGTCCGTCTGCAGCCTTCTCAAAGGCTTCCAGAGACTTGATCTTTATCACGGATTCATCCGCTCCGGCCTCCCTGATCATACGGATACCATCAGCATTAGCCTGCTGTATGTTCCTTATGGCCTCAGCCTTACCTTCGGCCTCCTTTATCTCTCTTTCCCTTTCAGCTTCAGCTGCAAGGATGGTTGCCATCTTCTTTGCCTCTGCTTCAAGCACTGCAGATTCCTTATTACCTTCTGCGGTAAGGATCATGGACTGTTTCTCACCTTCTGCGGTAAGGATGACAGCTCTCTTCTCACGCTCGGCCTTCATCTGCTTCTCCATGGCTTCCTGTATTGCTTTCGGAGGGGTGATGTTCTTAAGCTCCACACGGTTCACCTTTATTCCCCAGGGATCGGTGGCTTCATCGATGGCCGTAAGCATCTTTGAGTTTATGGTCTCTCTGGAAGTAAGAGTATCATCCAATGTCATGTCACCGATTATGTTTCGAAGTGTGGTGGCTGTCAGGTTCTCCATGGCCATAATGGCATTCTCAACACCGTAGGTATAGGCCTTGGGATCCCTTATCATAAAGTACACAACAGAGTCTATCATCATTGTAACGTTATCCTTTGTGATAACCGGCTGGGGTGCAAAATCCGCAACCTGCTCCTTCAGTGTAACCTTGCGTGCTATCCTGTCAATAAAAGGGATAAGGATATGAAGTCCTGCTCCCAGGGTGCTGTGATATTTTCCCAGACGCTCAATGATGTATGCATGCGCCTGAGGTACTATCTTGATGTTTAGTACCAGTAACAGGATAATTATCACAAGAATGATTAAAAGTGCCATTTGTATTTCCTCTCTTTCAAATTTTATCTATGTTCTTTTATAAGGCCTGAGTGGTAGGCCTGTAAAAGCTGTTTTAAGTCATCTATCTGCTCGGTAAGAACACTTCCTATATCCGTGTCCCTGACCCTTATCCTCTCCTGCATCCGCTCCACCTCCTGTATCCTGGGTGTGTTCTCTCCTCCGGGTACATAGGGCTTATGCTCTGCAAGAGCCAGCCTGTGTGAATTAAAAATAAGAGTATATCCTGCAATTCCCGTGGTGGCATGGTATGCCTTCGAGATACCTCCGTCGATAATAAAGAGCTTTCCGTTGGCCTTTACCGGCGTTTCCCCTTTATTTACACGGACAGGTACGTGGCCGTTTATGATGTGATGCCTGCGGTCCGTGGAAAGGCCAAAGTTCTCCAATATCTTATCCACATATTTTTCATCCCTGGAGAATTCATAATATGGATTATATATTTCCCTGCCGGGATTCTCTTCCCGTCCCTTTACGTCAAGAAAAATATGCTCAAAGGTTGCGATCTTATCCTTGCCGAAAAGCGGTGATACAGGACCTCCCCAGAGATACCACATGAGATCCACATCATCCCTTTTTCTCTCCGGTTCCTCCGATTCATCCAGAAAGAACGCGTCTCTTATCCTCTCGTTGAGGTAATCCATGAGTTCTCTGCCTGCGTATGTTCCGTCCTTTGTTTTAAGCTGCATGAACTCCCCTTTTTCATCCATGGGGATACAACCGTGGTAAAGGAGGTTTCCGTTGCAGATCTTATAAATGCTGCCATTGGAATAAAGGAAATCGATATGCTTCCGTAAAAGCGCGGAATGCATAAAACTTATCTTCAGTGTCTCTATCAGTTCCTCTTCCGACGGAAAGAGGCAGTAGGGATCCTCACGGCATACCGTGGGAAAAAGCTTATCCTGAAGCTCCCATTCCTTACCGTCTATCTCTATCACACCCTTTTCATAATCTATCTTTTCAAGCACAAGACGGTCATCAAGGCCATACTCAGGATGACGCTTGATAAGCTGTCCCTCCAGCTTCAGCTGTATAATGGTGATGGCCTTGCACATTTTTGCAGCCAGTGAGGGATCGACGGAATCGAATTCATTTTCATCCAGGATATGCGGATAGAAACGTTCACAGGGATCATCAGCGTACATTTCAGCCGCAAACATGCTTAAGGGTCTTAAATTTATGCCATAGCCGTCCTCTAATACGTCAAAGGAATTATAGCCTGTAGCAATCCTCAGAACATTGGCTATACATGCAGTGTTTCCGCAGGCTGCCCCCATCCAGCTGATGTCATGGTTTCCCCACTCGATATCCACATCATGAAAACTCATGAGTTCTTCCATAACAAGATCGGCTCTCGGTCCTCTGTCAAAAATATCACCTATGATATGAAGACTGTCAATTGTCAGATTCCTTATCAGTCTGCAGAGGTCGATGATGAATTCCTCTCCGCCCCCGGTTTCAGTAATTGCATTTATTATCTCCTGATAATAAAGCTTCTTGTCAAAGTCATTAGGATCCAGATGCAGTAACTCATCTATGGCATAACCGTAATCCGAAGGGATCTTTTTCCTCACCTTGGATCTGGTGTACTTGGAACACACCACCCGGCAGATCTCAATAAGTCTGTTTATTGTGACTTTTATCCACTCATCTGTCATCCGCCCCAGTCTTTTTCTTTCAGACAATATCTCCTTCGGATAATAGATAAGATTCGCCAGGGCAAGCTGATCCTTCTCTGTCATGAGATTTCCGAAGGTTTCCTCGATCTTTGCCCGGATGATACCCGATGAACTTCTAAGGAGATGCTTGAAGCTCTCGTATTCCCCGTGAAGATCTGAAAAGAAATATTCAGTACCCTTTGGCAGAGCACATATTGCTCTTAAATTTATGATCTCGGCTCCCGCCTTTTTCGCATTCGGAAATTTTTCCGACAGGAGCTTAAGGTAATCAACAGATCTCTTTGCCATTCTGCTCTCTCCGAATGTTAAACCTGCACTTTTCCTGTTTTAAAGAAGCTTCTTAAGTTGCCTAAAAGCTCATCCCTCTCAATGGTCTTTAAGAGATAACCCTCCGGTTTCAGAGCCACCACCTGCATAACGCTCTCCTTATCTCCCTTTCCGGTAAGAAAGATTACGGGGATCGACTTCGTATCTTCATCGCTCCGGAGCATTTCCAGCACCTTTGGCCCGCTGGTCACCGGCATCTCATGGTCAAGAAGTATCAGATCCACGCTGTTCTTCCCAAGCCACTTGATAGCCTGTAATCCGGAATTCGCCATGGACACCCTGTAATCATCCTTAAGCCAGTCCCTTACAAGTCCCATATAGGTGGGATCATCATCTACAATGAGGATACTCTTTTTATATTCTCCCGCTTCTATCTTTCCGAAAAGATCCGAGACGGTCTTTACATATTCATCATTATTTAAGGGTCTGTTAAAAGTCCTGTAGATAAGGTTCCCCGGAATATTGTCTATCACCTTACGGGTATCGTTTACATCCCCGATCAGTATGAACTGCCGTCCCTCGTCCGTCATTTTATCCTTAAGGTAACTCATCACCTCATGGGGTATCCTTTCATCCGTATCGAGATAAAGGGTAAGCTGCGCAGACTCATGATCAGCAAGGGATTCATTTATGGTATTTACCCCGGACTTCACAAAGGCCGCATCTATTCCTTCATCTTTCAGTTTTTTGACCAGGACTCTGATGATAAAGCTCTCTTTCCCGCCGATTATGAAAACCTTTCTCTCTTCCATAAACTACTCTCCGTCCCGTGCTTTGATAAGTTCTTCCATTCCATCCCAGTCAAGGATCTTAAGCTTTTTCTTTATCTCCCCAAATCTTGATCTGTCCTTTTCAGGCAGGCTGTACTCCTCCACCTGTGATAATACCATTTCCACCGCATCATAGTCCATACCGGGGATGAATTCCAGTAAGGCATTATATGCATCCTCAATATCTTCAGGAGACATCGGATCCTTATCATCCCCCTCTTCATTCAGTCCCTTCAGCCTCTCGCTGTACTCCCTGTAAAGAACCAGCAGTTCCTCCGTGTTGGCGTCTATATACGCCCTGTCTCCGCTCTTTCCTGCATCCTCCAGAAGCCTGGCCTTTTCGGACAGAAGAGACGCCCCTATGATCCTTGCTGAGCTCTTCAAGGCGTGGACCTTTATGGTGTAGAACTCGATATCACCGTCCTCATAGGCCTTTTCTATTGCGTCTGCGTTATCGCTAAGGGTCTCGTCGAAGGTTTTTATGGACTTGATAAACGACTCTGCCCCGCCACAGAACTTTATTCCCTCAGATACTGAAATCCCTTCGGTTTTTTCAAGCCACTCCATCCCGGGCGGAAGTTTTTCCTCGCCGCTGCCGGCCTCTCCTGCATCGGGCTCCATAAGTATATCTTCCGGCAGATACTTCTTAATGGTCTTCTCCATCTTCTCTGCTTCCACGGGTTTAGCGAGATAGTCCTGGAAACCTGCTTCCCTGTAGAAATCCTTGCCGCTGGTAGCCGCATTTGCAGTAAGGGCTATGACCGGCAGATCCGGGAAATCCTTCCTTATTTCCTCACAGGTCTTAAGCCCGTCCATCCCGGGCATCATATGATCAAGAAGTACCAGATGAAAACTCTCTTCCTTAAGCTTATCAAGACATTCCTGTCCGCTCATGGCAGTGGTCAGCTTTAATTTCGTGCGTTTTAAGAGTCCCTTAATGACCTGAAGATTCATCTCATTATCATCCACAACGAGAACCTTTCCTTCAGGTGCAGTGAATTCGGGAAGATATCTGTTCTTTTTCTTATCACTGTCGTTTTCCGTAAACTTCCCTATGGGATCTCCGTCTATGATCTCCTGTTCTGCACTGAAATAGAAAGTGGAACCCTCCCCGTAAACACTGTCGCACTTTAGTTCATCCCCCATTAGAGCCACAAACTGCCTGGATATATCAAGCCCAAGTCCGGTTCCCTGTATAGCGCTGTTTCTTTCCTCATCAAGTCTTTCAAAGGCAGAGAAAAGTTTCTTCATATCTTCCGGCTTTACGCCTATTCCCGTATCCTTTACCGCAAAATATACCCTGCAGCTATCATCCTTTCTTTCATCGGCTCTTATAATAAGGGTAAAACCGCCCTTCTCTGTATATTTTACTGCATTGGTAAGAAGGTTCAAAACCACCTGCTTGATCTTTCCCGCATCACCCCGGAGTTTTTTCGGCAGGTTCTCATCAATATCCGTTTCAAAATAGAGATCCTTCTCATTGCTCCTTACTCTTATCATAGTGGTGATGGAACGGATAAATTCATAGGTATCGTAATCCTGAGGCACCAGATTCATCTTTCCGGACTCTATCTTTGAAAGATCCAGAACATCATTCACCAGTCCTAAGAGTAATTCGGAAGCCCTTTTGATATCCTTTGCATAACCCGTAACACTGTGCACATATTCCTCCGGCACATCCTCCGTGTCCTCCCGGAGTATCATCTCATCCATGCCCATTATGGTATTTATGGGCGTCCTTATCTCATGGGACATATTGGCAAGGAAACGGGACTTCGCGCTGTTTGCCCTGTCTGCTTCCTCTTTTGCGATCCGTATCTCTTCATACTGTCTGCGGATAATGGTACTCTGCATGAACCTCCACACCAGGAATCCCACCAGGAGCGCTCCTATTAGAGCCAGCAGTATCTTTACCCACAGAAGCTCCATTAATCTGGGGGTCTTATATATCCGGAAAATCTCATCCCTTAAAACAGATCCGTCATAATTATTCAGTATCTGTATATGAAGACTGTAATTTCCGTATGGCAGATTGGTATACTCAAGATCTGAAAGATTCCTCTGATAAGCCGTAATGCCCTCATCATCGGTGCCCTCCAGGAAGATCCGGATAAGTGGATTTGAAAGGGTAAAATTCAAAATAGCGGCCTTTATCTGAATACGGCCTGTTGTGGGCGGCAGGGTATATTTCCCCTCTTCGTCCCTCTGTATCTCTGTATCATCACAGCGGATATATTCAACATCTATATTGCAGTCCGTATCGACGTAGTCATAACTCTTTGTATTTATCTCCCTGATACCGTCGCTGCAGCAGAGTAGCAGTTCATCTTTTCCAAGGGGAAGATTCCATGAATTGGCAGTAAGAGTGGTATTGAACCCCCTTGTATAATCCAGCAGGTTATATCTGTACTCATCATCAGCAATAAGATCCCGGAGTTTTACTACAAATATTCCCGCACTGGAGGATACCCAGGCCATATTATCTTCTGTCACATGAATATCGTAGTTATTGCTGTAAGGAAAATTCTCAAGCTGCCTTATGCTGCTGCCGTCATCATAATATAAGGCATTGCTGGTAACATAGAAGTATCCGTCGTTACAAGGGACTATCCTTAATACCACAGAAGTGTTAAGTCCCTCCTTTTCCCCGATCCTCTGCACGATCCTGTCGTCCTTTAGGATATAGATCCCTCCGCCGTCACTGCCGAGAATGAGCCTTCCATCCTTGTCCTCAACCATTGAGAGTATCTGGGGAGTATCAAGTCCGTCATCGCTTCCTATGGTTTTTGTGACTGCACCGTCTTCAATAAAATTTAATCCCGTATTGCTGGCCACCACAATACGCCCGTCTGAAAGCTCCATGCTGAAACGGAACCTTCCCCCGAGGGTTCCGTTTCCTTCATTAAATACCTTAATATCGCCGTTTTCCCCTATACAGTAAAGTCCCTCCTGTCCGTAGGTGGAGAGCCATATATTCCCTTTGGAATCCGAATTGATATGTCTTATTCTGACACCGTCAAGACGCGAAATGAAATCATAGTCTTTTGCCTTAAATGTTGTCCTGTCCACAACACTTAAGCCGTTATCCTTACCGATATATATATCATCTCCGTGTATTTCCAGAGCGTTCACTACGCTCTCTTCAATCTCCGCTTTGACGAATACATCCGTGAAGGGATTTGGTGAGAGCTTTAATATCCCCTGTTTATTCGACACGAACCAGATATTTCCCTGCTGATCCTTTGTCACCTGACAGATAGAGCTTTCAAAACCGTCCTGGGTAAGGGGATAGATCTTTCCGTTCTCTTCCTCTATCACACCCATTCCGTTCTCTGTACCATAAAAGTATTCCTTTGTTACGCCGTCGTAGTATACGGAGCTGAAATAACTGCTGTCCCCAACATCATAGCGTTCCTCACGGCTTAACTTTTCCCCTGCCAGTTTCAGTTTGTCCAGATAGGCTCCCGAAGTCCCTGCCAGTATCGTATTCTCATCCCTTAAGGCGATACAGGTATAATCAATGCCCGGAACATCACATTCCGTTTCAGCCAGAACCTCATCATCCTTAATAATGAACAGTCCGCCTCCGTTGGTAACTCCGGCTATCACATCCCCTGCACTGCCGAGTGAACGAACACCCGTCACGGTGTAATCCCCGGATATCTCCTCTATGCTCCCGTCAGGGCGTATTATGGATAATCCCGCCACGGATCCCACATAGATACAGCCGTCCTTATCCTCTGTAATGGAACGTATACTGTCTGAAGCCAGCCCGTCCTTTTTTCTGTAAAATACCATCTCCTTTGTATCGGGATCATAGCAGGAGAGTCCCGTTTCATTTGTTCCGGTCCACATCCTGCCTTGACTGTCCACAAACAGAGCCATTACGCTGTTAATCCCAAAGTCAGCGGCCACTCTTTCAAAGGCTGAACCGTCAAATCTGTAAAGACCTGAATAAGTCCCGGCCCAGATGTAACCGTCAGGGGTCTGGACAATGGCATTTGTTTCAGCGGAAATAAGCCCGTCACCCTTTCCGTACTGTACGGACTCATATCTCGCTAAATAATCAATGCCGTTCTCCCTTACCGGGGGAGCGGCATATGCATTATGTGACAGTCCGGCCGTCAATATGAGAATTAACAGAAATAGTATCATTACAATTTAATATCCTTCAAAAGGTCTCCCAGGGAAGTGGTGATGGGAGCAGTTTCCGGAAGCTTAAACGTTTCCTCTGCCTCCCCCTTTTCCTCATCGGCTTTCACCGCCTTAATGGAAAGGGATATCTTCTTATCTTCGGTTTTTATAACCTTTACTTTTACCGTGTCTCCGACCTTAAGCACCTCATCGGGTGTCTTTATTCTCTTTTCCGATATCTGGGATACATGCAGGAGCCCGCTGACTCCATCTCCCAGATCTATAAATGCGCCGTAGGGCTGTATGGTCTCCACCTTTCCTTCGAGAACCATTCCTTTGGTAATGCCGGAGCGCTTCATTTCCTTTTCCTCTTCTTTCTTTTCCCTTAAGATGGCCTTGGCAGAAAGCACCAGTTTCTTTCTTGCACTGTCACAGGTTATGACTCTGACTGTAAGACTCTTTCCCAGCCACTCCTCCAGGTTCTCCACAAAATCAAGGGAGATCTGGGATGCAGGTATGAAACCTCTTATGTTATCGATATAAGCGATCAGTCCTCCGTTGACCATTCCGCCGACCTTTACCTTAACGTCTTCTTTTGTCTTCTGAAGTTCCTTAACATGAGCCCAGGCCATATTCTCCTCGGCACTCTCTTCATCCTCAACCTTGCCTTCCATAACATTGTCATCCTCCAGCTTTTTTAAGGATTCATCCAGTTCTTCCTTGTAGTCATCCATTGTTTCCATTTTTCCACTCTCCTTTTTATTTCTTGTAATGCACCGAAGGTGCATTGCCTGCGCACCGCCGCGCACCGAAGGTGCATTGCAAATTTTAAAGTCCCTTCGGAACCCTGCTTGAGTTACAGGTTAAATATATAACCTGATAATCCTTTGCAAATTCCTCTGTCATTTCCATAGCATTCCTGAAACGCTCCTCGTCCAGATTGTTCATGACATCATCAAGTATAACACAGGGCTTGTCATTCTCAAACAGTGCATCTATTAAAGCAAATCTGGCACTCAGGTTTATGATATCCTTTATACCGCTGCTCTCCGACATTATGGAATGTAACCCGCCATGGCTCTCAATGCTGATATTGAACTCACTGTCCATTGCGGCGCCCTTTTCACCGAAGCCTGCCTTCTTCAGATACTTCATAAAATTATCCCTGAGTCCGTCCATATAATGTCCGGAAAGGCTCTGACGCGCCTCGCCGAGAACACTTATGGCGCGCTCTATGGCCGCAAGCGTTGCCTCATCCTCTGAACCTGCTGTCTGCAGCCTGTCGATCTCCTGCCGCAGCATCTCGGGATCCTCATAATCGCGGCTCAGGCTGTCTATCTCCTGCTTTAGTTCTCCTTCTCTTTCAGAAGCTGCTTCAAAGAGCTTACGCTTTTCGGTGACGGCATTCTGAAGGTCAGCAAATTCCTGCTTTTTCCTGTTAATTCCCACACTCCTGACAATAAGCAGGATC
>JAEEGL011588034.1_pt1 | contig 12964 bp, 6 predicted proteins | sample 9134231 | NCBI WGS metagenome assembly JAEEGL01 (sample SAMN16246548, study PRJNA631951) | gut metagenome | biome: gut microbiome; feature: rumen; material: fiber-attached | host: Bos | place: Iran: Karaj | collected 2018-10 | reverse complement strand
TGGACCTTCTTGATGGTGATGAGGCAGGTATCAAATCAGTTACTTTCCAGATCACCGGAACAAATGCTTATGGACTTCTTAAGTCAGAGCACGGTGTTCACAGACTTGTAAGAATCAGTCCTTTCAATGCTCAGGCCAAGAGACAGACATCCTTCGTATCCTGTGACGTTATGCCTGATATCGAAGAGGACCTTGATATCGACATCAATCCAGATGACCTTCGTATCGATACTTACAGATCAAGTGGTGCCGGCGGACAGCACATCAACAAGACTTCATCTGCGGTACGTATCACACATATTCCCACAGGCGTTGTAGTTGCCTGCCAGAATGAGCGTTCCCAGTTCCAGAATAAGGACAAGGCTATGCAGATGCTGAAAGCCAAACTCTTTGTCATGAAGCAGGAAGAGCAGGCAGCCAAGCTTGCCGGAATCCGTGGCGATGTCATGGATAATGCATGGGGCAGCCAGATCCGCTCCTATGTCCTTCAGCCCTACACCATGGTAAATGACACCAGAACAGGCTTCAAAGCCTCCAATGCCGACGGCGTTCTTGATGGCGACCTTGATCCCTTCATCAATGCCTACCTCAAGTGGCTTGCTACAGGCGGCAAACCCGTAGGAGACACCACCGAGGAATAATTATCCACGGAACTTACCATTCCCGACATAGCGCGCCATCCTTCGCGCCGCCCCGCCTATTTGGTCTCCACGCCCCGCGCCCGCAGCCTGTAACGCAGAAAAAATTGCAAATCTTCGCGGATGTTTTTGCACCGGTTAATGGCACCCCAAAGCAGGGCTTCATTTCTGCGGATCAAACTCCCTTCGAAGCCTACAGGAGGCCGCAGCCAAGGTTATTTCACGCTGGTGAGGATAGCGAGGAATGCCCATTTTCCGGCGGCTTTTGGCAAATTTTCAATGTGCGCCCGAAGGTTGTCTGACGAGATCGGCGTGGTCATTTTCATTGGAAAAGTCATGGCTTGCGTACGCAAGCCCGGGAATAAAGAAGCATTCGCTCCCCAAGCTCGCTTGGAGGAACGAATGCTTTTTTTATTCCCGATGCATGGCGCGCTATAAGCGCCATGCATGACATGATGTGTTATGAAAATCGCCGATCGAGGAGTTTTCCTTCGGGCGCACATAATAAAAGAAAATCTGCAAGGCCGCCCTGGAAAATGCGCGTGACGAGATCCCGAGACAGCGGGAATAACTTGGCAGAAGGCCCCTGTGGCTTTGAAGGTCAGACAAAGATCCGCAGACAGAAACGAAGCACAGCTTTGGGGCACTCATTAGCCCTGGCGCAAAAACATGACACTCAGATTTGCAGCTTTTTTCTGCTACCCGGCTGCGGGCGCGGGGCGTGGCGGCCGGAAGGAGGGGCGGCGCCGTGGGCAGACGCCTGAAAAAACGAAGGCGGTTACTGAGGGTCTGACCTCGCCCGACTGGACGCTTTATGGTATACTATAGTGGATAAATTGTTTTTTGGGGTGAGTTGTGAGAGAAATAATTGACCAGTTACTTCAGGGTAAATATGCATATGCGCAGAGGAGCCTTGACTTTTCTACTGCGAGAGTTGAGCTGTCTATTATCCCCGGTGAGTCTGTTGAGGGCTCTTTTACCATTTTTGGACCGGAGAATGATCCCACCTACGGAATTGTTACTTCTACTGAGATAAGGATGAATGTCCTTGCTGAGGAGTTTTCCGGCTCTCCCTATGAGCTTTCTTACAGATTTGACGGGCAGGGGCTTTCCCAGGGGGATGTTATCAAGGGGGAGTTCAGGATCATTTCCAATCAGGGTGAGTATGTTTTGCCCTTCGTGGTTACTGTTCGTCTGGATCATATTGCATCCAGCCTAGGTGACATCAAGAATCTTTTTCATTTTGCAAATCTGGCAAAGTCTGACTGGAATGAGGCGGTAAACCTCTTTTATTCCCGTGAGTTCATTTCAATATTCAAGGGCAATGATGCCCAGTATGAGAGCCTTTACAGAGGACTGTCCACCAATCCGGACAATATCCAGAATGTAGAGGAATTTCTTATTGCCATCAACAAGAAGCAGCCGGTGCAGTTTACTGCAGAGCCTGGGGAGCTGCTTACAGATTTTAACGGACTTACCCATGACCATGGCATTATCATAACCAGAAACGGATGGGGATATACAAGTCTTAGCGCTAAGGTGGACGGAGACTTTATCCTTCTTGACAGGACAGAGCTTACAGAAGATGACTTTTCAGGCAGCTCCTGCAGGATAAAGGTCAGGATCCGCCCCGAGAATCTTCATGAGGGCAGAAATTACGGCAAGATTATCCTTTACAACTTCTTTGTGACCCTGGAGATCCCGGTTACGGTGGTTGTGGAGTTTTCCGGAAGACATCTTACTTCCGATTATCAGGAAAAGAAAAAGCTTCTGGTGGATCTTGTCAGGATATATGAGAATTTCAGCTGCAAGAAGATCAAGTCCAGAGAATGGCTCTCCGAAACCGGCAAGATCATCACCAAGATGAATGCCATAGATGACAAGGACCTGGAGACAAGGCTCTACACTGCCCATTACTACATTACTGCAGGCCGTGTGAATGAGGGCAAATGGATCCTGGACCAGGCCGCGAGAGAAGTGGAAGAGGCTCCTGGAGATACTCTTTACAGCTATTATCTGTATCTTTCCACTCTTTGCAGCAGGGAAGATGCATTCATTAACGATATTTCCGAGAGGCTTGAGGGAATCTTCAGAAGGAATCCCGACAACTGGCGAATTGCCTGGCTTCTCCTTTACATAGCCGAGGAGTACAGTGCCAGCACTCCCAGAAAGTGGATGGTTCTGGAGGAACAGTTCTCCTTTGGATGCAGGAGTCCGATCCTTTACCTTGAGTCCATGAACCTTCTGAATGACTCGCCATCAATCCTCACAAGGCTTGATGAGTACGAGCTGTACGTGCTGGAATACGGCGCCAAGAGGAAGATCATAAGCCTCAATCTTATAGACCAGATAGTTTACTTATCTCTCAGGGTCAGAAACTTTGACAACAGACTTTTCAGGATCCTTAAGACCTGCTATGAGATCAGGGTCAGTGATGAGGTTCTGGAAGCTATAGTTTCCCTGCTTATAAAGGGAGGCAAGACCGACAGATTTGCCTTTGAATGGTATGAGAAGGGCGTAGACAGACAGCTTCGCATAACAAGACTATACGAATACTACATGATGTCCATCTACACCGATGAGAACGGACTTCTACCCTGCGAGATCAGCAGGATGGTCCTTATGTACTTCTCATATCAGAGCGACCTGGAATACGACAAAAACGCAATTCTCTACCGGTATGTTCACGAGAACAGGGAGGAATATCCTGAACTTTATGAGTCATATGTTCCTCAGATAGAGAAATATCTTTTGGCTCAGCTTGATAAGGGCAGGATCAACAGAGACCTGGCCTACCTCTACAAAAATATGCTTACAAGGCAGATGGTGGATGCCGCCAATGCCTCCAAGGTCCTCAGCATTCTTTACACCGCCGAGATCAAGACCGATGACAAGCGTATCAGCGCAGTTGTGGTGGTCTATGACAAGCTGGAGCGGGAGATGAAGTACTCCATGGTAGACGGCTGTGCCTATGTGCCGCTCTACGGCAGTGATTATGCGGTGCTTCTTACGGACCACGATGACAACAGATACGGCGCCACGGTGCCCTATACCAATACCAGGATGATGCTTCCCGGGAAGCTTGCTGCCTTTACGATTCCCTATATCCAGAAAGGCCGCGAGAACCTGGATCTTTTCCTGTGCGATCTTGGCAAAAACGCCTACACCATAGACATGGACAACGTCAGCAGATACAGGGATCTGGCAGAGTCCGAGTTTGTAAGAAAGAGCAGCAGAAGTGAGATCCGCAGCAATCTCATCAGATTCTACTACGACAACGACTTTACAAGACAGCTCACCGAGTACCTTATGGAGATGGATCTTGGTGAACTTGGAACCCAGGGAAGGAATGAAATCCTGGAGATAATGGTAATGTCCGGGCTCTACGACAAGGCTCTTGAGTGGATCACGCTCTTTGGAACCTACGGCGTTGATCCGAGAGTCATTCTGCGCCTGTGCGTAAGACTTCTTGACCGGGGACTTCTTCCTGTCTCGGGAAAAGAGCTGAATATTGCCCACAGTGCTTTCAAAAACGGCAAATATGATGAGCAGCTTCTGGCCTATCTGGTGGATAACTTCAACGGAACCATCAAGGAGATGAGGGATATCTGGAAGGCTGCAGAGTCCTTCGGTATTGATACCTACGGATTAAGCGAGAGAATGCTGGTTCAGATGCTATACAGCGGAGCCTATATCGGCGAGAAGATTGAGGTCTTCAAGTCCTATGTTCAGAGCGGCTCCAATTCTGATATTGAGATGGCCTTCCTTGCTCAGAGTTCCTATGACAGCTTTGTTCGGAACAAGATAACGGACAGATATGTCTTTGAGCGAATTGAGAAGATGGCTCTTGATAACATGCCTCTGCAGGAAGTGTGCAAGCTGGCTTACCTTAGGTACTATGCCGGCGAGAGCAGCTCCCAGGAGGAGATCAACGAGAAGGTGGCAGCTCTTTTCCTGAAGGAACTGCTGTCCAGAAATATAGTGTTCCCCTTCTACATGGAGTATCAGGATATACTTCCGGATATGGTCCAGTTCATTGACAAGACCATGCTGGAGTATAAGACAACTCCCGGAGCCAAGTGCGTGGTACACTACAGACTGGCCAATGACGCAGGCAATGAGTACCACGTAAGGCAGATGCAGGAGATGTATGACGGTATCTATGTTACGGAGTTTGTGCTGTTCTTCGGCGAGCAGATGCAGTACTACATCACCGAGGAAGGAAATGACGAGGGCACTCACACCGAGAGCGGCACCATTCAGAAGAGTGATATTGTCAAGGAACAGCTCACAGGCCGTTTCTCCATGATCAATGACATTATGATCGGCGAGACTCTCCAGGATTACGGCACTGTTGATAACCTTATGGCCGAGTATTACAAGAAGAGATATATCAGCGAGAAACTCTTTTATCCGATAGAGGATGAAGAGGCGGAAGGATGATCAAGGATGCTTTTTGGAAATTCTGAAGAAAAGCGGTTTGTACTGGGGTACGATCTGGGAGAGAAGGTTTCACAGATCAGTTATCTGGCCTCCGATGCGGATATGCCGGAGACACTGTCGGTACTGGCCGGTTCCGAACTTTATAATATTCCCACAATCCTTTGCAAAAGACGTGACGTGAACCAGTGGTTCTATGGCAAAGAGGCTGTAAGGCACATTGAGGAGGGGGACGGTATTGCTGTGGACAACCTGATCTCATCGGCTAAAAACGGTAAGCCGGTGATGGTTGGGGAAGCTGAGTACGACCCCATTGCTCTTCTGACTCTTTTCGTTAAGAGAAGCCTGTCACTTCTTTCCATGGAACTGTCCATGGACAACGTGGATGCCATCATGTTCACCACAAAGTCTCTGGACCACAGGATGGTGCAGGTTCTGAATGCGGTGACAACAGCTCTGGAACTTAAGACCAGAAATATCTATTACCAGAGCCACGAGGAGAGCTTTTACAACTATATGCTCTATCAGCCGGACGAGCTGACAAGGCATGCGGTGCTGGCCTGTGACTATGACTTAGAGGACCTCTCCGTTTACGAGATGAGCCTCAATTACAAGACAAAGCCCGTAGTTGCCACCATAGATGTAAACACCTTTGATGACCTTAATATTGGACCCGCAGGTTTCCCTAAGGAGGCAGCTCTTTTCCATAAGACCTGTGAGAGGCTGGACGATGAGTTCCTGACGATAATGCAGAAGGCCTGCGAAAGCAAGGTGATATCCTCCGTTTTCCTTCTGGGGGACGGGTTCCACGAGAAGTGGACCAAGAGATCCCTGGAGTTTCTGTGTAGGACAAGACGTGTGTTCCAGGGCAACAATCTCTTTAGCAAAGGCGCAAGTATTGCCGCCAGAGAGAGGATACGTCCCAGCGGAAACACCGGAAAGTTTGTGTTCCTTGGGGAGGACAAGCTTAAGTCAAACCTGGGCATGAGGCTCCTTAAGTGCGGCACCGAAGTATATTATGCGCTTTTGGATGCGGGAGTTAACTGGTATGAGGCGCAGACAAGCCTTGATATCATCATGGATCCCAGCGGTATCCTCAATATTGAGGTGACGCCACTTACAGGCAAGATGCCAAGAGTGGTGCAGTTTTACCTGGACGGACTTGAAAAGAGGCCTCAGGGTACCACAAGGCTTCGGATAAACATGGACATGAGCAGCGTAAGCGACGTCAATATCAAGGTCACGGACCTTGGATTCGGAGAGCTGTTCCCGGCAACCGGCAAGGTATGGGAACAGACCATAGAACTGTAACTATTGTGATGAATGGAGATACCTGATGAGCAAACCTATCCTTTGCATAGGAAGTTATGCCAAAACACCATATCATATTGAGAAGATCGGCAGAAACGTATACTGCATTGAAGAGCTGTGCTACTGCATCGTCAAGAATGCGTTTCTACTTGATGAGGAGAGCTTTGACAGGGATCTTTTTGACTGGATAGAGTATGAGTGCTCTCTTACGAAGCTCTCGGATGAGCTTCGAAGCATGGCTGCCAAGAGATGCTCCATGGCTTCCCTGGCTGGAACCATTCTGGACTACGTGGGCTATAACACCAGAAAAGAAGTGGACAGGACAGAGGAAATCCTTCGGGAGAATGCCGGCATGGACATCTACAAGAAGAAGCTGGCAAGAGCGGATTTCCTTATGAAGAACGGCAGATACAACATGGCATTTAAGGAATATGAGTTCCTGCTTGCCAACACCCCTGACATAGACAGGCAGCTTCGGGGCAGGATTGAGCACAACGAGGGCGTTATGTACGCAAGGCTTTTCCTGTTCGGAAAAGCGGCGGATATGTTCCTTAGGGCCTTTGAGGACTGGGGCAGAAGAGAATCCTATCTCCAGTATCTGTCTGCAGTGAGAATGAACCTGTCCAATAAGGAATATATCTCTTTTATCGCTGACAATGACGAGGCTTACGATGCCTCAATGGAAATAGAAAAGAGAATGAATGAAGCTGAGCAGCTCTATGCTGCCAGTGACGATAATCACGTGATAGGAACACTGTCCGTTATCAAGGCCGAAGGCAAGATGCATGAATATTACGATCAGATAGGTCAGATGACGGAGGAACTTAAGACAGAGTACAGGGAACTTGTAAAGGACAAGAAGTGATATGGGACTATTTGATGTCTTTACCGGCAAAACTAAGGAAGAAGATTGGGCCAAGCAATCGGAGCTTCAGAACTGGAATGACATTGTCTACACCAGGAAGGCTCTGGATATGGACGATCCGGTTCAGAGAAGAGAGTATATAAACAGCTGCCTGCAACAGATGCAGGAGGCTTCAAGAGAGCTGGATGCCCTGGAACTTGAGTATAACGACGTTACAAGTCACCTAAGGGACATGGAGGAGATTGATGCCCTTCCGCCGGAGCAGAGAGCCGAGATCAATGACTGCGCCATGAAGATCCTGGAGTCCCAGGAGCAGCAGGAGAAGTTCGCACGCCGCAAAAGCCGCATGACTGATGCAGAGTTCGAGCATATGGACAGGCTCCAGTCAGCCGCAAGAGAGGGTGCGCGTAAGCTCCATGAGGCTGAGGAGTATCAGAAGAAGATAAGAAACGACTTAAAGCGTCTTGACGGTGAACATGAGGCCTATCTCTACCGGGAGGAAGAGCTTCACAGTACCATCGAGAACACCAAAAGACTTATGATCGCTATCTCCGTATCTCTGGTGGTGATCATGATATTTCTTTTGTTCCTGCAGTACGGTCTTTCCCTTAACGTTATCTACGGCTACATGATCACTATCCTTCTGGCTGCAGTGGGCATAACAGTACTTTATTTCCACAATACCAACGCGGTTGTGGAACTTAAGAGTGTTGGCAAGTCCATCTCAAGGCTTATAATGCTCCAGAATTCAGTGAAGATCAGGTATGTCAATAATACCAACCTTATAGATTATCTGTGCCTTAAATACAGGGTCAACAGTTCAAAAGAGCTGTCGGACCTCTACGACAGGTATCTCAAAGAAAGGGAGGAGCGTGAGAAATTCGAGGATGCCAGGAAACTTCTTGATACCAATGAGAAAGATCTGGTATACATGCTTCGCCACTTCCGTGTAAGAGACCCTGAGATATGGATCCATCAGGCTGAGGCTTTGGTAAACCACAACGAGGAAGTTGAGATCAGGCACAGTCTTAACGTTCAGAGACAGTCTCTTAGAAAGAGAATGGAATACAACCGTGATGTGGTGGCCGGCAATGCCAAGATGGAGATTGAAGACATGGCCCGCCAGTACCCCAAGTACACACAGGAAATTCTGGATATGGTATCTCGCTATGAGGAGCAGTATCCTGAAGCGTAAGTCGTCGGAGGCGTTTGCCTCCGGCTTTTTTACTGCTTCTAAATAAACAATAACATAATTAAATTTGTCTAAAATTCGTTGAATAGTGTACGCCGTAATACTACAATTACCCTAGAGCAATAGCGTGCACAGGAGGCGGATTTTCTTGATCAGAACGGCTTTTATGTTCATATTTGCAATACTGATCGTCACATTACTGATATGTGCCTTTGTTTCCGTGCGCTCAGATAAGCCCATCGGTAAGTATGTGCATTATTTCTGCCTGTCTCTTATTCCCCCTGTCCTTGGCAACATGATAATCGTTGGTGCGACCACAAAAAGCCTTGCCCTTGTAGGCTGTTACATCTACTACATTGGCATGGATCTTATCATGTTCAGCTTTATAATGTTTACCAATGAGTATTGCCGCGTCAGGGATGAGCAGGGCGGCAGGGACAGTGTGCCCACCTGGATAAACTGGTTTCTTCTTGCAGACGTGATACAGCTGCTTCTCAATAACTTTACGGGCCACGCCTTTTCTCTTCAGGAGATTGAGGTCTATGGGAAGCCATATTTCATCATGAATCCCCTCTTAGGCCAGACCTTCCACAGAATCGTATGTTACGGCGCCCTTCTTATGATAATGATCGTCTTTATCGTCATGACCATCAAGGTTCACAGGCTTTACAAGGAGCGCTATATCGTTATTCTTGTCAGCCTTATCATCGGTACTTTGTGGCAGACTTTCTATATCTTTTCCCAGACTCCCATTGACAGATCCATGGTGGGATTTGCGGTGTTCGGGCTTTTGATCTTTTATTTCTCGATCTATTACAGGCCCCTTCGACTTTTGGACAAGATGCTGGCTGAGATCGTATCCGACACCAAGGTTGCGGTATTCCTCTACGGCCCTGAAGGCAGGTGTATTTGGGTGAACCATCCGGCAAAAGAACTGACGAAGACCCGGGGAGAAGACTATGAGAGTATGTCTCATGCCTTAATGCAGCTCTTCGGCCCGGTAAATAATCTTCCTGAAAGTGTTGAGACGGAATTTACAAATGGACCTTTGGGAAATGTCAGGCACTATCTGGTAGCCAGAGGATATTTCCGCGACGATCTGGACAGAAAAATTGGTACCTATATCCGTGTCAGAGACATAACCGAGGAAAAGAACCGTATAGAAAATGAACTGTTTGCAACAAACCATGATGCGGTTACAGGCCTCTATAACAAGGAATTTACATTCAAGAAGATATCCGATCAGCTGCGGAAGCACGCTCTTAATGATTACTATGTTGCGGTGATCAATATCTTTGACTTTAAGATGTTCAATGATGTCTACGGAAGAGCCTTTGGTGATGCGGCGCTTATACAGGTTGCCGACTGGCTTAGAAAATATTCGGACGATAAATGCATATATGGCCGTCTTTCCGGCGATACCTTCGGTTCATGCCTTCCAAAGAGTATGTTCTTCCAGGATATTGTGGAAGAAGACCTCTCGAAGTTTACAGTTAAGCTGGGAGATACTGAGCAGCATCTGATGATCCACATCGGCTTCTGTGAAATAGAAGATGCTGACACGGATGTGGATGTTTTGTACGACAGGGCTGTTTTGGCACTTGATTCCATAAGAGATAACTACAAGAAGCATGTGGCGTTCTTTGATAAGAGCATCAGGGATAAGATGATATGGAAGCAGGAGATCTCCTCGCAGCTGGGAATAGCCATCGAACAGGACCAGGTGGTTCCTTATCTGCAACCTATAGTAGACAAAAGCGGACGTATTGTGGGGGCTGAGGCTCTGGCAAGGTGGATCCATCCTGAACACGGATTTATGTCCCCTGCTGATTTCATACCGCTGTTTGAAGAGAACGGAATGATCGTGGATCTTGATAAGCATATATGGAAGTCAGCCTGCAGGATACTTTCGGATTGGGAAAAGAAATATCCCGACCTTTTCATTTCCATAAATGTTTCACCCAAGGACTTCTATGTAACAGATGTTTTGGCTGATGTTACCGGAATGGTATCCGAATACTCCATAGATCCAAAGAGGCTCAGGATCGAAGTTACAGAGAGCAGCATGATGAGGGATACCGATGACAAGATGAAGGTTCTTGAGGAGTTCAGGAAAAAAGGCTTCATTGTTGAGATGGACGATTTCGGCAGCGGCTACTCCTCCCTTAATATGCTAAAGGACATGCCTGTTGATGTTCTTAAGATCGATATGAAATTCCTGGGAAGAGGAAGCGACGAATATAAAGCCAGCATTGTAGTTAAGAACGTCATCAAGCTCTCCGAGGACCTGGGGATCATATCCCTTACGGAAGGCGTTGAGACCATTGAACAATTCGATGCCCTTAATAAACTGGGCTGCAATCTGTTCCAGGGTTATTACTTCTCAAAGCCGGTTCCCGTTGCTGGATTTGAAGCACTTCTTGCAAAACAGTGAGCCATGAAAATGGCCCACTGTTTTTAATTCAGGTGCGCTTTTTGCGCATCTTTTTTACATGTTCTGACAGGCTTTGAACCCTTGAAACGAAAGCCGGATGATGGTATTATTTGTGTGTTTGTACCAAGAGTTGATTGTTGCTATTTTGGGGAGATAGGATGCAGCAGAATATTGAAAGATTGGAACCTTACAAGCACCTGGGAGAGGAGTGCGGAGTCTTCGGAATGTATGATTTTGACGGAGGCAACGTTTCAGACTCCATTTACTATGGGCTGGTCTCTTTACAGCACAGAGGGCAGGAGAGCTGCGGTATTGCGGTCAGTGATACCAACGGTCCCAAAGGTAAGGTATTAAGTCACAAAGATATGGGCCTTGTCAATGAGGCCTTCACACCGGACGAACTTGATAAGCTTAAGGGCGATATCGGGGTCGGACACGTCCGTTATTCTACGGCGGGCAGCAGCACAAGGGAGAATGCCCAGCCTCTGGTTCTTAATTACGTTAAGGGTACTCTTGCGCTGGCCCACAACGGTAACCTTGTCAACGCACCGGAGCTTAGACATGAGCTTTCTTATACCGGTGCCATTTTCCAGACTACAATTGATTCGGAAGTGATAGCTTATCACATTGCCAGGGAGAGACTGGTGACACAGTCTGTTGAGGAAGCAGTTGGTAAGGCCATGCAGAGGATAAAGGGCGCTTACAGCCTTGTGATCATGTCTCCGAGAAAGCTTATCGGAGCCAGGGACCCTTACGGATTCAAGCCCCTTGTTATAGGAAGAAGAGAGAACTGCTACGTTTTGGCTTCCGAGACCTGCGCCCTTGATACCATCGGGGCAACCTTTATAAGGGATGTTGAGCCCGGAGAGATAGTTACTATTTCTCCAGATTTTGGTATAAAATCAGATAAAAGCATGTGCCTTAACAAGAGCAAACATGCAAGATGCATATTCGAATATATTTACTTTGCAAGACCTGACAGCACCATAGACGGTGTGAGCGTCTACGATGCCAGGATTGCCGCAGGAAGGTTCCTTGCCATGGATTCCCCTGTTGAGGCAGACATGGTTGTTGGCGTTCCCGAGTCCGGAAACGTAGCAGCTCTTGGCTATGCCCTTCAGTCGGGAATTCCCTACGGACAGGCCTTTGTGAAGAACTCTTATATAGGTAGAACCTTCATCAAGCCCAAGCAGAAGAACAGAGAATCCAGTGTTCAGGTCAAGCTCAATGCCTTAAGGAGTGCTGTTGAGGGCAAGAGGATAATAATGATAGATGACTCCATCGTAAGGGGCACCACATCTGACAGAATTGTCAGGATGCTTCGTGATGCCGGAGCCAAAGAGGTCCACATGAGAGTCAGCTCACCGCCGTTTTTGTGGCCATGCTACTTTGGCACGGATGTTCCCGCAAGGGACCAGCTCATTGCTTACAACAGGAACATTGATGACATCTGCAAGATAATCGGTGCGGATTCCCTGGCCTACCTTGGTATTGAAAGGCTCGAGGAGATGGTGGGCGGAAAGCTTGGCATCTGCAAGGGATGCTTTACAGGCACTTACCCGGTTGACCCGCCAAATGAGGATATCAGAGGCGAATACGAGGAATAATAAAACTTTTTTTCACAGGAGGAGTTCACATGTCTACAGACCGCTACAGCAGCCCATTATCGGAGAGATATGCCAGCAGACAGATGCAGTATATCTTTTCACAGGATATGAAATTCAGGACCTGGAGGAAACTCTGGATTGCCCTGGCTGAGATTGAGAAGGAGCTGGGCCTTAACATAACCGATGAGCAGATTGAGGAACTGAAGGCTCATCAGGAGGACATCAACTACGAAGTGGCAAGAGCCAGAGAGAAGGAAGTCCGCCACGACGTTATGAGCCACGTATATGCATATGGCCAGCAGTGTCCCAAAGCCAAGGGAATCATTCATCTGGGTGCTACCAGCTGCTACGTAGGCGACAACACGGATATTATCATAATGACCGAAGGTCTTAAGCTTGTTCGCAAAAAACTCATCAATGTTATTAACGAACTGGCTAAGTTTGCAGACAAGTACAAGGATCAGCCTACCCTTGGAT
>JAEEGL011060802.1_pt1 | contig 12964 bp, 10 predicted proteins | sample 9134231 | NCBI WGS metagenome assembly JAEEGL01 (sample SAMN16246548, study PRJNA631951) | gut metagenome | biome: gut microbiome; feature: rumen; material: fiber-attached | host: Bos | place: Iran: Karaj | collected 2018-10 | reverse complement strand
TGCTATTTCTTCTTCAGACATATTTTTAGATGCTGTAATATGAGGATTAGCTAAATCAAAATATAGCACACCTGCTGGAAGAAAATCTTCTACTCTACAAGTTTCATTTAAGTATGTAAGCAGTTGTATTTGAATTCCTGCCATAACTTTATTTAAATCTAAATTTTTAACAGAGGATTTATAATCTATAATCCTTACATATGTTCCATCTTGATTTTTTGCAATATCAATCCTATCAATTTTACCAGTAATTTCAACCTTTTTTCCATTTGTTGTAGGAATTATTATCGGTTTAAACTTTTTATCTTTTCCGAATTCTAATTCATGTCCCAAAACCTCAAAACTACTTTGTTTTATGCTCTGGATTATATATTTCATAGAAGTTTTAATTACTTTTTTTAATCTAATAACTAAATTCTTATATTTTTCATTCATTGTAAAGATAGAATTTCTTTTTAGTTGCAATTTTTCCTCTACAATGATATCTATGATGTCTTCAGTTTGTGAATCACTTATTTGTTTAACATCTAACTCATTTTCATCAATATAAGAGAAAAATGTATCTATAATATCATGCATAAATGATCCTGTATCTAATGTCTCAACTTTTCTCATGTCTTTATCATTAAGTTTTAAATCATATTTTACAAAATAAGAAAAAGGACAACTTCGATATTGCTCTAATCTGGACACACTTGTTTTTAACGTATTGCCATACATTTTTTCTATATTTTCTCTAGAGATTTTTTCTGCTTTTATTTCGTTTGATATGCCTTCTACTCTTCGATCTAATTTGTCTTTCCATTCGTCCTCTTTAAATAATTGATATACATTAATCCAAAATGGATCAATTTCTTCTCCATCTTCATATTTTCTAATATTTGCTAATAAGCTATTAAACATATTCTCTTTTGTTGTAATATGTTCTTCTTCATTTACAATATCACTATTTGTATATAAATTGGGAAATATTTTTTTAACTTTATTAAGCACTACTGAAATTCTTAAAGAAGTTCCTTCACTGTTTGAAGATGAATATGATAAAAATAATTTTTCTTCAGCAGTTGAAAAAGCTTTATATGTATTAAAGTTATCATCATATATTTGTTCTAAAGTCCCTTTTGCAAGCTCTATTCCCTTTTCTTTAATATTATCTCTATCATTATCATTTAAAAATCCTTCAGACCTATTCATTTCAGGAAAACTTCCATCATTAAGTCCAATTATAAATACAGCTTTAACTTTATGACTTCTAGATCTATCAACATCCCCAATTACAACTTCATCTTGTTTCATTGGGATTGTTCCTAATTTACAATTATTAAATCCAACTCTTAATACCTTTACATATTCTTCAAATGTTATTTTTTCATCTCCAAAAACCATAATGATTTCGTCTAACACGTTCATTATTGTCTGCCAACTTGTTTCATATTGTGCTGCAATATCGAGTTCACCTATTTCTTGTAAATCATTAATAATTGAATTTACTTTGTTTTCAATTTCATTCTTTATGATAAATGAGTATAAATTTTCAGATATTTGTCTAGCTGTTTTTGTACCACTTAAGCTCTCTTTCAATTCTGTTAAAGGTTCTACAATCTCATTTCTTAATTTGTTTAGCTTTTCAATATTTTCTTCTCCAAATTCATCTTCATCGTAGAAATTCCAATCATCTTTATACCATTTATTACCTCTAATATTCCATTTTTTTGCGTATTTTTCTATTAAAAACACGTCTTCCTCTGATATGGTTGTTAATCCTGTTTTTAAATAATTAATTACACTTTCATTGCTCCATTTTTGTGCAAATATATCTAATACAGAAATCAGATATTTTACTAATACATTGTCATTTAATTGTTTTCTATCATCAATAAATAATGGGATATTATATTGCCCAAATATTGCTTTGCACAAAGATGCATATGTATCAATATTTTGAGTCATAATTGAAATATCTTTATATCTATATCCCTCGTCTCTTACAAGTTCTATAATATTTTTAGCAATGTTTTCAACTTCAGAATATTGATTCTGAGCAAGAAATAGTTTTATATTTTTCACATCTTTTTCATATATATCATATGGAACATTTGCAATATTCTTTTCTATAAATAATAGTTCTTCATTTTTAGCTCTTTTGTTATCACTTAAATTAATTTCTTTTATATCTTTAATATTATGTGCTTTTGCAATTTTAATAATATTATTAATCATTTGTTTATTACAATAAAATACATCAGTATCTGGATTTGAGTCCATTTTGATACTATCTGTACAAACTGTAATTGTAAGTGAATTTGCTACTTTAATTAACTCTTCAATTATTCTATATTCCTGTTTTGTAAATCCTGCAAATTCATCTATATATATTTCTGAATCAGCAAACATATCAGTTTGTTCTAACTGATTTGCAAGCCTTGTTAAATCATCACTCTCATCAATATAATCATTTGCTATTTTTTCTTCATACTGACTATATATTGTGTAAATGTCATTAAGCTTTTCCTGTAAATATCTATTTTGATCTACTTGTGAAATTAATTCATTTAGAATCTCTAGACTAACTCCATGTTTTTTTAGCTCAGTTAATTGAGTTAATACCAAATCAATATTACTATCTGATTTGTTTAAAAACTTTAGACTGTTCTTGTTTTTTGATAACAAGTCATATATAATCATCGCTTTTCCGCTATTTGAAAGAGCTACTTTTGTTGTTCCTCCAACTTCAGACGCAACTCTATGGGCCATTCTGTCAAACGTCAGAACTTCGGCCGTTACTGACGCTATTGATTTCACATTTTTCTTAATATGATTAAGCAATTGCTTTTCTGCAGTAAATGAAAATTGCTCTGGAGTAATTATAAATTTTTTTCTTCCATTGTCCAAATTATTTGCTATTTCATCAAACAAATAACTTGTTTTTCCACAACCGCTTCTCCCATAAATAATAGTTAAGCCCATGTATTCTCCTTATAACATTTTTGTTTATTATATAACATTTTGTGGCAATAATAAAGAGCCAGGAATGAAATTCCTGGCTTTATAGCGTTATTTTATTTCAATTTCTTCATCTGCTGCTTTAATTTCTGTTTCCACTCCTGGCTTTATCTTTCCGTCAAGCATTGCCTCAGCAATTTTATCTTCTAATATGCTTTGAATAGCACGTCTTAATGGTCTTGCACCATATACAACATCTGTACCTTTCTTAGCAATTAGCTCCTTGGCAGAATTGTCAATTTTAATCTTAATGTTTTGCTCATTTAATCTCTTCTCAACTTGTTTAAACATTATATCTATAATTCTATTTATATCATCATCACTTAATTTTCTAAATACAATTATATCATCTATTCTGTTTAGAAACTCTGGTCTAAATTCTTTTTTAAGTTCTGCCATAACATCTTTTTTGATATTTTGATATTCAGCTTCTTGCTCTGCTTTAATATCAGACTCTAAAGAGAATCCTAAACGTTTTCTCTCAGTAATCATTTTTGCACCAATATTTGATGTCATAATAATTACAGTGTTTTTAAAGCTTACTGTTCTTCCCTGGCTATCAGATAATCTTCCATCATCAAGGATTTGAAGTAACATATTCATTACATCTGGATGTGCTTTTTCAATCTCATCAAATAATATAACAGAATATGGTTTTCTTCTTACCTTTTCAGTTAATTGTCCACCCTCTTCATATCCAACATAGCCTGGAGGTGATCCAATTAGTTTTGCAACTGAATGTGGTTCCATATACTCAGACATATCTACTCTTATCATTGTATCTTCACTGCCAAATAGGTTTTCAGCTAATGCTTTTGTCAATTCAGTCTTACCAACACCAGTTGGTCCCAAAAATAGAAATGATCCTATTGGTCTGTTTGGATCCTTTAGTCCAACTCTGCCTCTTCTAATTGCTTTTGCAACTGCAGAAACAGCTTCATCTTGTCCAATAACTCTTTTATGCAAATTCTTTTCAAGATTCTTTAATTTTTCTGTTTCAGTTTCAGTTATTTTTGTAACTGGAACTCCTGTCCAGCTAGATATTACTTTTGCAATATCTTCTGCTTTTAATGTCATTATTTTCTTTCTATTTGTACTCTTCCATTTTTCAACAGATTCTTCTAATTCTTTTTTCTTTGCTTTAGACTTATCTCTTAATTTTGCAGCTTTCTCAAAATTTTGAGTTGCAATTGCTTCTTCTTTTTCTTTATCTAATTTTTCAATTTCTTCTTCCATTTTTCTTAAAGTGTCTGGTTTTGTGTAAGTAGACATTTTAACTTTTGAAGCAGATTCGTCAATTAAATCTATTGCTTTATCTGGCAAATATCTGTCATTTACATATCTTATAGATAAATCAACTGCTGTTTTTATTGCCTCATCAGTTATTTTTACATTGTGATGTGCTTCGTATTTATCTCTTAAGCCTTGCAATATTTTTATAGTATCTTCTTTGCTTGGTTCTTCTACCATTACAGGGCTAAATCTTCTTTCAAGTGCAGCATCTTTTTCTATATGTTTTCTATACTCAGATGTAGTTGTTGCGCCAACAACTTGAATTTCTCCTCTTGCAAGTAAAGGTTTTAAGATATTTGCAGCATCTACTGCACCTTCTGCTGCGCCAGCTCCAACTATTGTATGAATCTCATCAATGAATAAGACTACATCTCCAGCCTTTTTTACTTCTCCTAATGCTTTTTTGATTCTCTCCTCAAAGTCGCCTCTATATTTTGCACCTGCAACCATTCCAGAAATATCTAAACTAACTATTCTTTTATTCTTTAACATTTCTGGAACATCATTTGCAATTATTTTCTCTGCTAAGCCCTCTGCAATAGCTGTTTTTCCAACACCAGGTTCACCAATTAGACAAGGGTTATTTTTTGTTCTTCTTGATAATATTTGAATTACTCTTTCAATCTCTGTATATCTTCCAATTACTGGATCAAGCTTTCCTTCCTTTGCTTTTTTGGTCAAATCTGTTCCATATTGATTTAAAGTTGGTGTTGAGTTAAAGCTTCCAAATGCTCCATTAACGTCACCATTTTCAGTATTTTCAGATTCTTCTTCATTTACAACTTTTACTATTTCACTATATAGTTTTTGTGGATTTACATTTAAATCCATCATAATTCTAACAGCTATACTATCTCCCTCTCTCATGATGCCAACCAAAAGATGCTCTGTTCCAATGTATTCACTATTAAACTTTCTCGCCTCAAGAAAAGCATTTTCAATAATTCTTTTCGTTCTAGGTGTAAATCCAATGTCATCTATAGTTACATTTGCATCTTCATTAACACCAATTAATTCTTCAATTTCTTTTAAAATGTCATCACTTGTCACACCCTGCTTTTCCAACACTCTACTTGCTACACCATTTGTCTCATCCGCTAATCCAAATAAGATGTGCTCTGTTCCTATGTAGTCATGTCCTAATTTTAAAGCAAGATTAGTAGCAGTTTCTAATGCAACTTGTGCGCTGTTTGTAAACTTGTATTTCATATTTTCTTTCCCTCCTTTTTATTGATTTTCTTTACCTTCTATAATCGCTTTAATTAATTCTGTTCTTTTTATCTCAATCTCTTCTTTTTCATATTCCTGTCCAAAATATTTTTGTAAATTAGCAGATTTTGTATATAACCACAATTTTTTGATTTTGCCATCATCTAGTTCTTTAATTATTCCCATATCTGTTCCTAATTTTACATCAGATAATAACTCCTTGCAATCTTCTGATGAAAGCATTTTTGAACATGTTAGCAATCCATATGATCTATATAGTTTGTTTTCAAATTTCAATCCTGCTTTTCCCAAAGAATTTCTTGCTTCTCTTTCTTGTGAAATTATCTTGTCTGTAATCGTTTTTATGCTTTTTGCAATTTCTTCTTCTGTTAATCCTAATGTTTGATTGTTTGAAATCTGATAAACTGAACCTTCACTTTCTGTTCCTTCTCCATATGCACCTCTAATGTTCATTCCGAAATTGCTTGCTAAAATTAGAAACTTTGATAGATTTCCTGTTTGAGTAAGTGCTGGTAAATGAACCATTGTTGAAATTCTAGCAGCTGTACCAACATTAGTTGGGCAAGCTGTTAAGTATCCGTATTTAGAACTATATGCATATTTTACCAATTTTCCTAATTTTTTATCAATCTCAACTGCTAATGCAAGTGTTGTGTTTATTTCTAATCCTTCTGAAAAAACTTGTATTGTTATATGATCTTCTTCATTAATCATTATGCAAATGTTTTCTTCATTATTAATTAAAATAGCATATCCATCTGCCCCCTTCATGGCAAATTCTGGAGTTATAACATTTTTTTCAACTAATGATTTTTTTGTGATAAGATCCATATCTTTTAACTTAAATAATTTAAGTCCATATCCTATTTCTGGTACAATTTCTCCTATCATGCTAACAATTTTACTTCTATCTTCTTTTGTACATTTGTTTACGAAATTAAAAGATTCTATATTTCTAGATAAACTAACTCTAGTACTAATTACAACATCTGATTCTTTTCCGTTTTGTAAATACCAATTAGACATTTTTCACATCTCCTTTACTTTTTATTTTTAGAACTCTGTAGCTTTTTTATTTCATCTCTAATTTGAGCTGCATCTTCATATCTCTCATCTTTAATTGCATTTTTCAGATCTTCATTTAATTTTTTCAGCTTAATGTCTTTTTGGTTAACTTTTGCTTCTTTTTCTTCATTTTCTTCTTTTTTGCTTTCTGAAACGTCATTATCATCTTTATTTAATTTCTTTGTATCTCCTATTTTAGATGTTTTGCTTCCTCTTCCAATATGTTTTACATTTCCTTGTAACTTTCTTAATATTGGATCTATTCTTTCTGAAAATGTCTCATAGCAATCTGGACATCCTAACATTCCTGTTTGTATAAAGTCTTCATATGTTGAACCACAAGTTTTACATTTTGAAGCTTCTCTTACAAAACTTGGCAACATTTCTTTTTCATAATCATCAAAGAAATCTGTTAGAAAGTCTGCTAAATTCATTGGCATATTAAATTGTATTGATCCAATGCCTAATTTTTTTACACAGTTTTCACACAAACATATTTCGCTTTTTATTCCATTGATTATTTGTGTATATCTCATAGTTGCTTCATATTTCCCACAATTTTGACATAACATAAAAATCAACCTCCTTCTTTATTTTAACTCTTTAATAATATTATTTTTCAATCAAGTTCAGTAACATGTTTTTAAAAATACTTGCTCTAACTCTATCTCTATCTTTTGTATTAATTGTAAGTACATTATCACTTGTTGCAACTTTTAATAATTTTGCTTCCGTTTCCGTAATAATATCATATGATAGAAAATTACTAATAAAAATACTTACATCTTGAGCCGTTATTTGATCTCCTATACTTGAAATAATATGCATTAAATAATTGCTTTTTGTAAGATTTACTTTTGTAATTGTGATGTGTCCTCCACCACCTCTTTTACTTTCTACATAATAGCCATGATTTGGTGTAAATCTTGTGGAAATTACGTAATTTATTTGTGAAGGAACACAATTAAATTTTTCTGCTAAATCATTTCTTTGAATCTCAATAGAATTTCCTTCATCAAACAATTCTCTGATAAATTCCTCTATCATATCTGACATTCTCACGTTTATTCGCCTCTTTTCCGGTCTCTTTTTTGACTTTGACTTTCTTTGACCTATTAATATTATAACACATCTTTTTTTGTTGTCAATAACTTTTTAAACATTTTTCTTATCTATGTCATTCTCATTTTTCTGATCGCTTATATTTGCAAGATATTGAGCTTTTCTTTTTTGTTCTTCTATAGATATCCATGAAAATTCTGTTGGGATTTCTTCCCCATATTGAGTAATATTTTCTTTAGCATTATTCTCTCTTTTCTCTTTATTCTCTTTATTCTCTTTTTTCATAAGACTAAAATCCTCCTTTCTTTTTGTTTTTTAGCTACACTGATTTTTATATATTTAAAAAAAGTCACACTATAATAATATAGTGTGATGTTTTTTATAATTTATACTTTTTTAATTTACGTACTTTTTATATTTTTTATTTTAATAAATACTTATAAATTGCATGAGCAACTCCGCTTCTATCATTACTTAATGTTGCAACATTTGCAATTTCATGTATGTATGGTGTAGCATTTCCCATTGCAATTCCTAATCCTGCATTTACTATTATTGCCGCATCATTAATATTGTCTCCTATTGCAGCTATATCCTTTGCTTTTATTTCTAAAATACTAGCCAATTTATCAATTGCTGTCCACTTATTTACTTGTACACTCGTTGCCTCTGTATAAAAGTATTCAATCTCTATTTCTTGATCCCCATCAGAGTAAAATCTATTTGATTTTCCTTTAACTTCCAATATATCGATATTCTTTATTTTCTTTAATTGTTCGAATCCATTTTGGAATATATCTTCATTTTCATTACTCATTCCAATTTTCAATATAGAACATTCATTATTTAAAATATATTTTTCAATATCTGGTTCTATTTTTATTCTAGTTTGTTTAGCATATGGAATGGTTTTATTATTATAATAAAAAGCTAAAACATTATCTTTTAAAGATTCTACCAAAATTTCTTTATCTGTATATATATTAAAATATATATCAGATGCTTTACACATTTTTATTATTTCAATTGCTTTTGATTTATCTAAAAATTGAGAAAATAGAATTTTATTATTTTTCAAATCATATAGTAAAGCTCCATTACCGCAAACGCAATAATCAATATTTCCAATTTCTTGTGCTATATTTTTTATTGTTTCTAATTGTCTTCCTGAATTTATAATTACTATTGAACCCGCTTCTTTTAACTTCTTTATTGCTTCTATATCTTCATCAGTTATTTGTCCTTGAGAATTCATTAAGGTTCCATCTAAGTCTATTGCTATTAATTTGTACATAAATCTTTTCATCCTCACTGTTTATTTTTTCATTTTTTGTTTTTTAATAATTTTAAATCATACATTCTTTATTATATCACAAAAAATATTTTTATTCTCATTTTTGAATAAATTACCAGTTTATTTTATTTATATAATGCACAAGATAAATAATGAAAAAACAAAATGTTTTTTTCAATTTGCGTTCTGGGAGGTGAACAATATGGCACATTCATCAAACAATGGTAACTATAAAGTAGTTCCAGAAGCTACTGATGCATTAAACAGATTTAAATATGAAGTTGCTTCAGAAGTTGGTGTAAATCTTAAAGATGGATACAACGGTGATATATCAGCTAGAGATGCCGGTAGAATAGGTGGTAACATGGTTAAAAAGTTAATTCAACAAGCTGAAAGCCAAATGAGATAGTTATAATTTAACTATTATTAGTAGACAGGATATTAAGTTTGATTTTATTATTTTATTGTTTAATATTAAATATTTATTTAATATTTTTATTACTCAATAAAATACATAAAGGCAGGATTTAGTATCCTGCCTTTTAATTAGATTATTTTTATTTAATCTTTATTTACTTTTTTATTTTTTTGATTTACTTTTTTATTAATTTATCAATTTATAGTTTTATTATTTCTTCCCAAGGCAAATTACTTTTTCCAAAATGTCCATAGTTTGTTGTTTGAGAATAAATTGGTTGCTTTAATTTTAGATAATTAATAATACCTGCTGGTGTTAAATCAAATTTTTCTCTAATTAACTTTTCTAGCTTTTCTTCTGGTTCCTTGCTTGTACCAAATGTATTTACACAAATAGATAGTGGCTCTTTCATTCCTATTGCATATGAAACTTGTATTTCACATTTTTTAGCATATCCATTTGCAACAAGATTCTTTGCAATATGTCTTAACATATAAGCTGCTGATCTATCTACTTTACTTGCATCTTTACCAGAGAAGCATCCTCCACCATGGCGCGCATATCCTCCATATGTATCAACAATTATTTTTCTACCTGTAAGACCTGTGTCACCTAAAGGGCCACCTATTACAAATCTTCCTGTTGGATTAATGTAGATATTTGTTTTTTCATCCATCATGTCTGCTGGAACAACTTCTTTAATAACATATTCTGTTACATCTTTTTTTATTTGATCCAAAGTAGCTGATTCTAAATGCTGAGTAGAAATCAAAATTGTCTCAATTCTTTTAGGCTTATCATTCTCATATTCAACTGTTACTTGTGTTTTTCCATCTGGTCTTAAGTATGGAATTATTCCGTTCTTTCTGACTTCTGTTAATCTCTTGGATAATTGATGAGCCATATCAATTGCATATGGCATATAATTTGGAGTTTCATCACATGCATATCCAAACATAATTCCTTGGTCACCAGCACCACCAACATCAACACCTAAAGCAATATCTGAGCTTTGTTTTGTTATATCTGCAGTAATTTTACATGTTCTATAATCCATATCAGTTTTTTCATTATCATATCCTATTTCTTTTAGCTTTTCTCTAACAAGTTCTGTTATCTTCATTCTTGCTGTAGATGTTATTTGTCCAGCTATTGTGATATTGTTTTCAAAAGCAAATGTTTCGATTGCTACTCTTGAGTTTTCATCTTGTTTTAAACATTCATCTAAAATTGCATCTGAAATACTATCACATATTTTGTCTGGATGGCCTTCTGTTACGCTTTCTGACGTAAAATAATATTTATTCATATTCTCCTCATTTCTTGTGGCAATTAATTTCTTTGTTAAACTTAGATGTCAACATTGCTCTGATTATATCATAGAATCCTTTATTTTTAAATAGTTTTTGTTCATTATAAAAATAAAATCAAATAATCTAATACTTGCATACTAGTTATTTGATTCTATTTCGTTATTTATGACAATTTTAGTTGTTTGCATTTTTAAGATTACTTAATAATTTAAGATACTCTTTTCATTTCTTTGCTAAAAGTAATTACTCTATGTGAATATTTTTCATATTTTTCTATTATTTTTAATAATTCAGTTTTATATTCTTCAGAACCTTCTTTATATTTCAATTTGCAAAAAGCCTGTATTAAAGTTGTGTCTATTATTTGTCTGCTATACTTAACAATATCTGGATTTATAACTATAACTTTTCTTCTTAAACACTTACAAAATGAATCGTTCATTCTTTTGATATCATAGTCCTCTGGAGCGAATCCTGTTAATACTCTTATTTCTTCCATACGATCTGCTAATTCTTGTTGAGCAATTCTATCATATAGTTTTTCAATTGCCATGTTTACTATATGAACCTTCTCCATATTCTTATATTTTTTAGGCAATAATAACTCAATTTTGTTTTCTTTTTTATTAATTTCAATGATTGGATTTTCTCTATATTTTATATCTAATTTTAGGCTTTTTCCTAATAGACTAATACTTAAATATGTTTTGTTTTTTGTATTGTTTAGTATTTTCATAGTTTTCTCCAATCCGCTTATTTTCTATTCTTTAAGGCTTTTATGGTAAATTTGTTCTTAGAACTCTTGTTCGTTTTTTATTCTACTACCATTTTATTTTTCTGTCAATAGTTTTTTTAAAAATTCCGAACATTTTTTTGTAATATTTTTATCTTTCTCATACTATAATATTTTTAAATTTATAAACAAAAAACTCACATCTGCTTCATCAAATATCAGGTGTGAGTTCAAATTTATTTACAAATCTTTTAAGATATTTCGTTCTATTTTACAGCATTTTGTTGAGTTTCTTTTTTCTCTTTTGCTTTTCCTACAAAATAGTAAATAGCAAAAGCTATCATACACAAACTCAATATCAAGGATATAGCAACTGTCGTATAATTTCTATTTGTTACTATTCTCATTTCTTCTGGATTATATTTGTCATAGTATATATCTATTGTAGAACCTTCTTCTAATTTAACAATATAAAATCCTCCAAACATACGCATTTTTTTATAAACGCTAGAATTATTAGCATTATATGATATTTCATAATAATAAGATGTTCCTTCCCCTGCTCCATAGTTTCGAGCAGTAGTAACTTTTTCAACATACGCTTTGGTATATTCTCTATTTAATCTTGGTATTGAAAGAAACTCTATATACATATGTAATAATATAAGTATTCCCACTATAGCAAAAAATACAACACTAACACTTCCCCAAATATCTTTTTTCGCTTTTTTCTGATTACTTTTATTCTTTTTCATATTTGTTCCCCCTAAACAATTATACAAATTATTTATGCAAAATACTACTATTTTTTCGAAATTATTTTTTAGTGGTGCTCACGGTGGGACTCGAACCCACACAGTAAATACTACAACATCCTGAATGTTGCGCGTCTACCAATTCCGCCACGCGAGCATATACATTTAACTAATTATATAACACACTAATTTTCTTTACAAGTATTTTGAATTCAATAATAGGTTCAATTACGTTATCCTTTTTTATAAAAAAAGGAACTAGCTTTTATATTTGCTAGTTCCTCTATATATAACTTAAGATTCATCTAATCTTTCAGTATATTTTCACAAAATCTTTTTAACATTACTGCTGCTTCACATCTCATTGCATTGTTTAGTGGTGCTATTGTTCTTGTTCCATCAGAATTTGCATTTCCTGATATTATGCTATTTTCTGCTGCCCATTTTATTGCATCTAATGCATACCATGATACTTCTTCTTTATCTGCAAAACTATCTAAATCAGATGTTGGTTCAACATATAATCCTTTATACTCTGCATATTTTGTTAGCATTATTGCTAAGTCTTGTCTTATGATATTATCTCCTAATCCAAATAAGGTTGTTCCTCCATAGCCTTTTATTATTCCTGTCTCATTTCCCCATTTGATTGCATCTGTATACCACATTCCATCTGGTACATCTGTAAAGTTATTTTCTATATCACTTGCATCTGGTTTTCCTTCTATTCTCCACAATATATTTATTAATTGCTCTCTTTTTAAATTATCAAATGATCCAAATAACTCTTCATTATAT
>JAEEGL010817494.1_pt1 | contig 12964 bp, 12 predicted proteins | sample 9134231 | NCBI WGS metagenome assembly JAEEGL01 (sample SAMN16246548, study PRJNA631951) | gut metagenome | biome: gut microbiome; feature: rumen; material: fiber-attached | host: Bos | place: Iran: Karaj | collected 2018-10 | reverse complement strand
CTGCGGTGAGCACGGCGGAGATCCTTCATCCGTTGAGTTCTGCCACAAGATCGGACTTGACTATGTATCCTGCTCACCTTTCCGCGTACCCATCGCGAGACTTGCAGCAGCTCAGGCAGCTATCGCTGACAAATAATCATAAGTCAAAACATATTGCAGGGAGTCCATTACGGACTCCCTGTTTTTTATTTATTTTTACTTATAATAAGAGTTATAATGGTTTTGGTTTCTTATAATATTTAGTTCTTTTTATTCTTTTATGACATGGAGATCAAGCTATGGGGAGAAAAAACAGAAAAATCAGCTCGAAACTGCTTACCTTCATCATTCCGGTTGTTGTTCTTACAGTTCTTGCTCTTGTTATAATCGCAGCAACCATATCCAAAAAGAGAATGACGGAAATGGCCAAAGAAACTCTTAATTCTTCCATTTCAAACCAGGCGGACAATATTGAAGCCTGGCTTAATCAGAATCTTGAGTATTTTAACACCGTAAAACACACAATGGAGTCTCTGAATCCTGACGAGGATGAGATAGTTTCTTTCCTTGATTCGTATTACGGGTTTAATTCTAATTCTCCGGAAGGATTCTATATCGGTACCGCAGACGGAAAGCTTTATAAAGCAAGTGAATCTGCCATGAGCTCAGGCAATGTTACAGACAGCACATGGTACAGGCAGGGATTATCCCGTATCAGGATCGGTTACGGTACAGCTTATGAAAACGACCTTGGACATATTGTTATCAGTGCAACGGGTATATATAACGACGGAAGCGACACCATGAAAGTATTCGGCGCCGACGTTACCCTTGACAAGATCAGCATTATTGTTAACTCCGGTGTAAAAATGCATGGTGCAAGCTCGTTTTTGGTTGACACCAATGATTACCGGATTCTTGCTCACAGAGATGCAAGTCTGATCGGTACTGAACTGTCCGAGTCGTCTAAAGACGCTCTCCTTGCAGGAGCTGCAAACTCCATCATTAATAACGATCTTTCCGGTAAGGAGATTGCCGGGAATATGGTTGCTTTTTCCGCAGTATCCGGGACTGACTGGGTGCTGGTTTCCTATATACCAACAAGTGTAATACTTAAGTCGGTATCCCAGATGGGAATACTTCTGTTTATAGTAGGAGCTGTGGCAATCGCTCTTATCATAGTTTTGATCCTTTTTGTCGTAAGACGCGTGATCGCTCCTCTTACTGCAATTTCAGACAACATTTCTGCCATGTCTGATGGTGATTTTACAATTGAAGTCGATACTTCCGGCAATGACGAGATCGGCCTTATGGGTAAAAAGGTTTCGGAATTTGTCGTCAGCATGAAACATATGCTTGCAAGTATCAGTGATGAATCCGAAAAATTAAAAGAAGAATCAGATAATTCGGACAGAGTTTCAAAGTCCATGTTTGAAGCTTCGCAGTCTCAGGCGGATGCCATGCAGCAACTCAATGAAACAGTTGATCAGTTGGCACTGGCTGTTAATGATATTGCAGAGAATGCAACAGTCCTTGCAAATGTTGTTGCAGCCACCAGAGACAATTCGGATAAAGCTCACGACAGCATGAGAGAGACCGTTGAAATCTCTCAAAAAGGCCGTGAGGATATGGAACAGCTTAGCAGTGCAATGGTAGGAATATCATCAGCAAACGATCTGCTTGTTGATTCCATAGGCAAGGTAGGCAGTGCTTCCGAAGAGATTACCAAAATAGTAGGAATGATTAGTGACATCGCAGAAGAGACGAATCTTCTGTCACTTAATGCCAGTATCGAAGCTGCAAGAGCCGGTGAAGCCGGAAGAGGCTTTGCCGTTGTTGCTACACAGATTGCAAAACTTGCACAGACTTCATCAGAGAGTGCAGGTAATATTTCCCACCTGATAGACGAGATAAGAAAACTGATTGGCGATGCCGTTGATCAGGCGAACGCAAGCAGCGAAAATATCAAGCAGAACAGAGAGCTTATCGATATTGCGGTTAATACCTTTGACCAGATATATGAGAATATTCAGGACAGCAATACCCATCTTGAATCCATGATCACCGATATTCAGAAAGTTGAGGATGTTTCGACAAACGTGGCTGCCATTTCCGAAGAACAGGCAGCAAGTGCCGATGAGATACTTGCTACCTCTCAGAATATGGTTGAAATGGCTAACAATATAACTAAGAGCAGTCAGGATGTTGCAGACAACTCTCATGAACTGGCTCAGACGAGTCAGACTCTTACATCCCATGTTCAGAAGTTTAAGATTTGAGGAGGCCGCGGATATGATCAGGAATATGAATATAAAAAGAATGATAATCAGTGTTCTGACATGTGCTCTCATGCTTGTGTCTATGGCCGGATGCTCCGGAGGAGCAGCACCGGGCGGAGGGGGCTCGGAATCCGGTATTAAGGTTTTTTATTCAACACCTGTGCTGGATGATTTCAGACATCTGCTATTAGCTGCAATCGAAGATTCCGGATCGTCATACGGAGTGTCAGTCACCGTCGGATCTGAGTGTGCCAGTGTAGACGAACAGGTTAAACAGGTCCGTGATGCGGCTTCTTCAGGTTTTGACATAATCATATGTAATCTCGTTGACAGTGAGACTGTGCTTCAGGTTGAAGTCGCGGCAGGTGATCTTCCCGTTGTATTCATTAACGCTCAGCCGGAAGAGGATAAGCTTGAAGCCGGTAAGTACATTTATGTTGGCAGTAATGAGACCGATGCTGCGTACTTTCAGGCGGAATATGTCTGGAATGCTCTTGGAAAGCCCTCTTCAATGAATATAGCTGTCTTTTCGGGGCAGCCCGGACATCCCGCAGCAGTTTCGAGAACGGCGGGTGTCAGGGATTACTTTAAACAAAACAATGTAAATGTTACCTATGTTTTTAATGATACAGCATATTGGGATACGGATAAGGCATATGAGGAGTTTTTGATCTTCCTTAAGACTGATCAGCCTTTCGATGCCGTTATCTGTAACAACGATTCAATGGCTATCGGTGTTGTTCGGGCCATGCAGGAAAAGGGGTATGATCTTTCAAAGATTCCTGTGGTTGGGGTAGATGCAACCGACGGAGGTTGTGATTCGATCCGTGAAGGAGGTATGCAGTTTACGGTTTATCAATCGGCTGTGGGGCAGGGGGCTGCTGCGATTGAGGCATCAATTGCCCTTGTAAAACACAGATCCGCTTCGGAAGTTGATGGAGTAACAGAGGACGGCCTTTATGTCTGGGTTCCTTATATCCCTGTTGATAGCAGTAATGTTAATTCATTTAAATGATTATCCCATAAATAATTACGATGAAGAACCTCACAGCTATGCTGTGAGGTTCTTTTTTTGCCTGAATCTATGTGCTATAATCATTACAGTTTATAATTTTTTAATAATCTAGAGATGGGGAGAAGAATAGGAAAATGAAAAAGTCATCCAACAAAGGTTTTACTCTTGTCGAACTTGTTGTTGTATTGATCATTCTCGCTTTACTTGCTGCACTTTTGATTCCGGGACTTATGGGTTATATCGAACAGGCAAGAGCCAAGAAGTATCTGCCCAATGCAAAGTCCTGTCTTGATGCCGCTCAGGCAATGTTCTCCGGACAATACGGATTAAACGGCGAAACTCCTGTAGGTACTCCCGTTGTTAGAGGAGCAAGAGTAGCTTCAACCTCCGGAAATGAAGATCAGGATATCAGTAATACAAAATTTGCCCAGGATCTTCTCAGTCTAGCCGGACTTCCAAGTGATAAACCCTATTGTTTCATGGTCGCTGTCGGATCCAATGCGAATGCAAAGTCAGGATCCCATGCGTATACCGTTACCGAAGAGGATAAATACACCGTATTCTATGCTTTCTACATGGAAGATGAGAATTCCAAACCCTGGTATTTCTATAATGGCGAATGGACTACCAAAAATCCCAGATTTAAAGAATCAAGCGATATTATGGATGCCGGTAATGTATTTGTCTCAGGTCCCCTTGCCGGCAAAAGATTACAATATTATCTGATCGTATATCGTGGACAACAATACAAGAATGATACTATTAAAGCAAAGGGCTTCTGGGACTGGCTTAAGGCTATGGAATGATAATGACGGATAAGATATATGAGAGAAGAAGTTATCTGAAAGAACTGACCACGACTGTAACGGACAGTTTTATGGATAACGGTAAGAATTACATACAGCTTAAATCCACTATCTTTTTCCCGGAAGAAGGCGGACAATACGCCGATACGGGAAAGCTTGAGTATGCAGGAAAAACAGTACGCATACTTAACGGCGAACTGATAGGAAATGCATCCGAATGTGAAACGGATATCAGATATGAAGTGGATGCACCCATAGAAGCGGACACTGAGGTTCATTGCATACTTGATTGGGCAAAGCGTCTGGACAGAATGGAGAACCACAGCGGTGAGCATATTCTGTCAGGACTTATTTTCAGCATGTTCGGATATAACAATATCGGATTTCATCTTAGTGATGATGAACCGGTAACTTTAGTTTGCGACGGAAAGCTCACCAAGGAGCAGATAAATATCCTTGAGAGAAGAGCAAACGAAGCCGTTCGCGAAAATATATCCATTACTGATTCCTATCCGGCAAAAGAAGAACTCGAAGATCTTTCATACAGAAGTAAGATCGATATCGCGGGACAGGTCAGACTTATTATCATCGGTGATGAAGCAGAACCTCTTGATGTATGTGCATGCTGTGCACCTCACGTTTCATATACGGGATCTGTGGGAATCATCAAGATCATTTCATCCGCATCCGTAAAGGGCGGAACTCAGCTTAGTTTCTTATGTGGCAGAAGAGCCTTTGAATATATTGATCATAATCTCGAACTTCTCAAATCGCTTTCGGATTCTTTTTCAACGAATGCCGAAAATGTTCCCGGACTTGTTGATAAGCTCCGCGATGACAACAGGTCTTTAAGGGAAAAACTCTCCGTATCCGTGCAGAAGAGCATCTTGGAGAGCGTAAGAAGCGGTGAACATGAAGGACCTGTGATAACCGATTTTGAATTATCACCGGCGGATTTGAAAAATATATTCAACGAGCTCGTTCAGGTAAGCAAAGGATACACGGGAGTTTTCAGCGGAAGCGATGAAAACGGATATGTGTATTACGCAGGTGGTGCAGGACTTGATGCACGCAAACTTGGCGAGATGATGAAGGATAAACTCTCCGCAAAGGGAGGAGGAAGCCCTGAAATGATACAGGGAAGATGCGCATCGAAACGAGACGAAATCCTGTATTTTTGGAAGACATTTAATTGAAATTTAAGACTCCGAAGCACGTAATTATGTTGGAAACGCGAACACTTTCGGATATAATTAAAAAGTACTGTCACACTTGGTGACAGATTGAAATGTACAGGCTAACAACAACCTTAAGGAGGCAATTATGGCTACAGTATGGAAGTGTAAGGTATGCGGATATGAGTACGAGGGAGAGACCCTTCCCGACGATTTTACCTGTCCCAGATGCAATCATCCTGCTTCTGATTTTGTAAAGGTAGAAAAAGAGTCTAAGAATCCTTATGCAGGAACCAAGACCGAACAGAACCTTCGTGAAGCATTTGCAGGTGAGTCCCAGGCCAGAAATAAATATACCTATTTTGCATCCGTTGCAAAAAAGAACGGATATGAGCAGATCGCAGCTTTGTTCCTTAAGACCGCAGAGAATGAGAAAGAGCACGCAAAGCTTTGGTTCAAGGCTCTCGGCGAACTCGGAACCACAGAAGAGAACCTTCTTGCAGCTGCAGCAGGTGAGAATTTCGAGTGGACCGATATGTACGATCGTATGGCTAAGGAAGCTGACGAGGAAGGATTCCACGAGCTTGCTGAGCAGTTCAGAGGAGTTGCTGCAATTGAGAAGATGCACGAAGAGCGTTATCGCAAGCTACTTCAGAATGTTAAGGCTATGGAAGTGTTCAAGAAGTCCGGCGTAACCGTTTGGGAGTGCCGTAACTGCGGACACATCGTTGTCGGAACCGAAGCACCCGAGGTTTGCCCCGTTTGTAAGCATCCTCAGAGCTTCTTCGAAGTTCACGAAGACAACTTCTAAATCAGGAATTATAAAAGCCCTCCCACGCGGGAGGGCTTTTTGTGTGTCTTTTTTTAATTCAAGAAATAATTTACTGCAAGTTTTGCTTTCTCAACATCGGTTACAACAACCGGAATTCCGATAACACCTTCCTGGGGATGTCCCTGATAGTTTAATCCGGTTATGTATGCGTAAACACCTGCCTGACCGAGTCTTGATGAATCCGTGATGTAGAAGCCTGTAGGAATGGGATCTTGCATTGAATCAGGATCTCTGTGATCTACGGTGTACTTCTCCTGATCTTCCTGGGCATCAAGATTGGTAACATCCTGATAATCTACAAATGTTGCAGCATCTGTATAATAGATGATGTCTGAGAGAGCTTCAAGTTCCTCATCCGTGTAATAATTTCTGAGATCGCTTAGGTTGCCGTTTTGTGAGTACTCTTCGAAGAGAGGAGTGTTAGATATAAATACATCCGCAGTTCTTGAAGTGAAGAACGCAACCAGCTTTTGAAGCGCCGAATACTCGAGCTGCTGAGGTGTATTATTTCCGACCGAGATGGAAGTATCGATATAGATCTGTTCCTTCCCGGTATTGATCTGAAGTATCTCTGCAAGGTCGCTTTCCCATTCGGGTGCAAGCTCTTCCGTGACAATGTTATCGGGATTTACCATGATAATGCTTATGGCATATTCCCTGTATGAAACGATGGAGCGGATAATTGCTATGATAACCGCAACTCCCACGATGATTCCGAGAGCATGGAATTTGTAGTACTCCCAGAAGTATTCGAATTTTTCTTTGAAGGATCTGTCCTTCATTGTTTTGATCTGTTCATTTGTATCTTCACGTAATGTTCCCATATAAATTCTCCTAATCAATAAACATTAAGCATTGTATCACCGATTAACCCTTTATATCACCCAAATAATAATTATTTTCGGATTTTTATTATTGTTTTATACTTAAAAATGCATTTCACCTGCGATAATTTGCGACTCACCGCATATCGCGATACAAAAAGAAACCGAGATAGTATTATTGCCTCAGATAGAAGAAAGGAGGCAACTTAAATGAAAGTAAGAGTTGACATCTCACCCGAATACAAAGAGCCTTATGCCGTAATTCACACCGACGCGGTTACGGAGGAAATACAGCGTATGATCGATGCCTTCGGTGCGAGTGAAACTCCCATAACCGCATTACAGAATGAAGAGGATATCATCATCCTCAGACCCGCTGACATATACATGGTCAGGGTTGAGAACGGTGACACCATCATTTACGGTGAAAAGAATACATACCGCTCCCGTAAACGATTGTATGAACTCGCATCTCAGCTCGGCAAAGGTTTTATGCAGATATCCAAGACCACGCTCATCAATCTGTCTTACATGGATCATATCGAGCCCGGATTCAGCGGAACACTTCTTCTCAAATTGAAGAACGGAAGTAAAGATTATGTATCCAGAACTTATCTGCGCGAATTTAAAAAATATCTCGGTTTATAGGAGGAAATCATATGAAGGATTTACTTAAAAGTATCGTTATCAGTATCGGTATGGCACTTGCCATTTTCAGCATAGTAGGAATCATCTTTGATATCATGGGAGGCGGCGTATACACTCTCGAAGGTTACAGATACACCAAGATGGTCATCGCATCCGTGATCGTAGGTTTGGGATTTGGAGTGCCTACAATGGTTTACAGAAGTGATAAGCTTCCCACGCCCGTTAAAGTGCTAGTCCATATGGGAATCGGATGCGTTATCTACACCATAGTAGCCTTTTCCGTAGGCTGGATCGGAGGATCTGCATCCGTAACTCAGGGAATTCTCATCGCATGTGTTCAGATAGCAGTTGCATTTGTCATCTGGTTCTGCTTTATGAGATATTACAGAAAAGAAGCCGATGAAATGAATAAGAAGATCAGTTCAATGAAATAAACTAAAGCAATAAAAGAGGTCCCTTGCGGGACCTCTTTTAATTTACTGTGCATCCGTATCGTATTCGAGTATGTCTCCGGGCTGGCACTGGAGAACTTCGCATATAGATTCGAGAGTGGAGAAACGTATTGCACTTATCTTGCCTGTCTTTATTTTCGACAGATTTACATTGGATACTCCGACCTTTTCGGAGAGTTCATTAAGGCTCATCTTTCTGTCAGCCATTACGCGGTCAAGTCTTAACACAATTTTTCCCATATTGCCACCTCCTTAAAGAGTCTCATCGATTTCGTTCTGAAGAGCTGCACCATATTCAAATACGGAATAGATGCAGAAGAGAATGAAACCGGTTAAGAGAGTGACGCCCAGCGATCCGCCAAGGAAGGTTGAGGCGGTGATGACGATGAAACTGACCTTGATGGTCTTAAGGCATTTATCTGAGAAAGGAGAGTTCTCTTCCTTGATGATGGTGAAGATTTTTTTGATAAATGCAAGGATTACAACTAAGAAAATTATTGCGATGGTGGCGAAGAGACAGGTGAGTCCGATGCCGAGTGAATAATTGTCGGGAGGAAGGAGCTTTTCGAATCCCATAACGCCGCCCACATTAAAGGTTACATTGTAATTGATGGACCCCTGAGAGATAGCTTCTTTAAGTATGGGATTAAAATACGAAGCACCGATCATAAAAGTGAGAGCTATGCCTCCGGTTATGCATGCAAGTGCGGTACATATTCCTTCAAATATTCCTACGATCTTAGCCAAGGTGTTGCAGCGATTCTTAACGGTTTCAAGTCTTATCATTTGTTCATTCATTTTAATTTACCTCTTGTATATTAGTTTTCCTTTTTTGTCACAATTACACCTGCAGAGTGTGTATCGTTAAAAAATTAATGTTTAACGATAAATTGACTATAACAGCACTTTTTATGTTTGTCAACACATATTTAATGAAAAACATTAAATTATTTTATTTTATCGTAAAAATATTTATGAACAAGAAAGGGATTTGAAAAGTTGCCAGTCTGGAAATTGCCCGAAAAACCGCTATATTTAGATTTTTTGTGCTTATGACGATGTATATTTTGTATTATAATTCCATTTAACATAAGGCTCGGTCATATTTTTTTTACCAAAGAAATAACGCTCGTTAACTCCGGCGCTCAGCCAAGGATGGTGCGTTCTACCGAAGTCTTACCTCTACAATTTCATTATTGTAGAAACTTATCGCAGGAGGATATATCTATGAAGAAAACAAGTTTTACAATGAGAAAAATGATGATGATGTTCTGTATGATTCCGCTCTTTGCATCACTCTTGGTAATGACGGTCACATTTGTCTTTTACATGAAGTCATCACTTGAGGAGCAGACCAAGCAGTTGCTTCAGGTTTCTTGTGCGGGCGTGTACGAGTATTATGCGTACGATCTTGTTAATGCAGAAGATGATACCGATATGGACGACATCTTCACATATGATACTGAATATATCGATCATCTCCGGAGCATGGATGTGGATCTTACTCTCTTTAAAGGAGATACCAGATTCCTTACTTCCATTAAAGATGATAACGGTAAGAGAATCGAAGGTACCAAAGCATCCGATGCAGTAATCCAGACCGTTATCAAAGAAGGTAAAGAATTCTATTCCGATGATGTTGTCATCAACGGCAAAGATTACTACGTATATTACATCCCTCTTGAAAAGCCTAACGGTGAAGTAGTAGGTATGGTATTTGCAGGAAAGACACAGGAAGCTGTTCATAGCATGCTTCAGAGAATGATCAACATCGCTATTATGATCTTTGCACTTCTTCTTGTGATCTTCGTTCCTCTTTGCATTTACTTCTCCAATAAGATTTCAAAGGTTCTTAAGACCTGTGCACTTAATATCGGAAAACTTTCAGATGGTGACCTGGGTGAGCAGGACGAAGCAGAATCCATTATCGCAGAGACCAAGGATCTTATTCAATCATCCAATATACTTAAGGATAAGCTTAGTGAGATCATCGGAAACATTAAGGATATCAGCCACGGTTTGAATGATGATGCTCAGCATGTTCATTCGCTTTCGGATAATTCATCCTTGAGTGTAAATCAGATATCCAATGCAATGGAAGATCTTGCAAACGGTGCTACAGAGATGGCAAGCAATGTTCAGGATATTTCCAAGTCCATCGGAAACATGAACGATACCATAACCGTTCTTGCAGACAGCTCCGAAGCACTTGCGGCATCATCCGAGAATATTAAGAACGCCAACAACGAAGCAAGAGACTATATCGGAAGAGTATCCGATTCTTCAGTACATACCGTTGAGGCGGTTGATAATATTACCAAACAGATTTCTTCAACCAACGATGCGGTTCAGAAGATCAAAGAAGCAGTTGATATGATCACTTCCATAGCAAGCCAGACCAACCTCCTTGCGCTTAACGCTTCAATCGAAGCAGCACGTGCAGGTGAAGCAGGAAGAGGATTCGCGGTTGTTGCATCCGAAATCGGTAACCTTTCAGATCAGTCAAGCAATTCTGCAAATGAGATCAGAAATATTGTTGATGAGATCGTTAAGAACTCTGAAGCATCCGTAGAGCTTTCCGGAAATGTTGCAACTCTCATCAGACAGGAACAGGAATACATTAAAGAGACCCAGTCAAAATTCGAAGTTCTTAATACAGAGATTGCTGAATCACTTTCTCATATCAATCAGGTATCCAAAGACACCGAAGAGCTTGAGAAGATTCAGAGCATTATCACTGATGCGGTTCAGTCGCTCAGTGCTATCTCCGAAGAGAATGCAGCTTCCAATGAAGAAGTCAGCGCATCCATTACAGGCATCGCAGCATCCATTGATGAGATCGCAGAAAATGCCGAAGGCACCAAGGGCAACGCAGACAATCTCGTTAATGCCGTATCCTTCTTCCATTAATCACATCAGATCGATCATATTATTAACACCGGGTCAGATGGCCCGGTGTTTTTATATGCATATCAACAAATGAATTATGTATAAAGCTCTTAAAGAACATTTAATATTATAGTATGTGCGTATAAATATTATTTTTGATAAAATAATTATGTTGTTTTATTAATACATCTGATCAGGAGGTGGATATGAGTTTTAAGATGGAACCCACTCCCGAAATATCGGCACTTGCAGATGTTTGTAGGGAAAACTCGGGAATCGCTCCCGAACTTTTTACTAAGTATGATGTCAAAAAAGGACTCCGCGATGTAAACGGTAACGGTGTAAGAGCGGGCCTTACAAGGATATCTACAATTGTTGCCAAGGAAGAGAAAAACGGTGAGAGCATTCCCTGCGCCGGTCGTTTATATTTCCGTGGAATCGATGTCAGAGAATTAACAGCAGGATTTTACAATGAGGGAAGATTCGGTTTCGAAGAGACCGCATATCTTATCCTTTTCGGTAAGCTCCCTACTCAGACTGAGCTTGATCATTTCAGGGACGTTCTTGCTGATTCAAGATCACTTCCCAAGAACTTTGTTCGTGATGTAATCATGAAAGCACCCAGCAAGGATATGATGAATACTCTTGCAAGAAGTGTCCTTACTCTTTATGCATATGATAAGAATGCTGACGATACTTCCATCGATAATGTAATGCGTCAGTGCCTTATGCTTATTTCTGTATTTCCCATGCTGTCCGTTTACGGATACCATGCATACAATCACTACTACAAGGATAAGAGCTTTTACATTCACAGACCCGATCCTTCACTCTCTACTGCAGAGAACATTCTCAGAATGTTAAGACCTGATATGCAGTACACACAGCTTGAAGCACAGGTTCTTGATATCGCACTTGTTCTTCATATGGATCACGGCGGAGGAAATAACTCCACATTTACCACTCACGTAATTTCTTCATCCGGTACCGATACATATTCCGTTGTTGCAGCTGCCCTCGGTTCACTTAAAGGCCCCAAGCACGGTGGTGCGAATATCAAAGTAGTTAAGATGTTCCAGGACATCAGAAAGAATGTTAAGGATCACAAGGATGAGAAAGAGGTTAAAGAATACCTCAAGAAGATCCTTCACAAAGAAGCATTCGATAAAGCCGGCCTTATCTATGGATTCGGACATGCAATCTATTCAGTATCCGATCCAAGAGCACTTATCTTCAAACAGTTTGTAGAAAAACTTGCTGATTCAAAACACAGAAGAGCAGAGTATGATCTGTATTCCATGATAGAAAGACTTGCTCCCGAAGTAATTGCGGAGGAGAGAAAAATTTACAAAGGTGTAAGTGCGAATGTAGATTTTTATTCCGGATTTGTTTACAGCATGTTGGAACTTCCACTCGAATTATATACTCCGATGTTTGCAATTGCGAGGATTGTCGGATGGAGTGCACACCGAATGGAAGAGCTCATAAATGTAGATAAAATCATTCGTCCCGCATACATCGGAATCCAGGAAAACACAGACTACAAGCCTATTTCAGACAGGTGACGATTTACACTTTAAAAAACTGACACGCGTGCCTTTTTCTTCAAAGCCAGTAAATTCAAACGTTGCAGCGATTCGTCTTCAAAAAAATTTTTACAAAATTATTAAAAAACCTTTGTATTTAATTAAATAATGTAGTATATTTTTTCTAGTAGTTGTTTGTAAAAAATTTATTTCCAAAATCGGAGGAGGAAAAAATGGCTACAGCAAAGAAGGAAACAGTAAAGAAGGCAGCTCCTGCTAAGAAGGCAGCTACCGCAAAGAAGGCAGCACCTGCTAAGAAGGCAACCGTAGCAAAGAAGGCTACCACTGCTAAGAAGGCAGCAGCTGCGAAGACGACAACCGAAGCAAAGAAGGCTACCACGGCTAAGAAGGCAGCACCTGCAAAGGCAGCTACCACCGCTACTGATGAATCTCCTGCAAAAAAAGCAACCACCGCTGAGAAGGCAGCTGCTGCCAAGACGCCTACCACCACCACGAAGGCAGCTTCTGCCAAGAAGACT
>JAEEGL017174045.1_pt1 | contig 12965 bp, 10 predicted proteins | sample 9134231 | NCBI WGS metagenome assembly JAEEGL01 (sample SAMN16246548, study PRJNA631951) | gut metagenome | biome: gut microbiome; feature: rumen; material: fiber-attached | host: Bos | place: Iran: Karaj | collected 2018-10 | reverse complement strand
TGTGGGAAGTCAGCATTATTATACCAACTAACGTCAAATATCGCATAATAAGCATTTATAAAAAGCTATTTTTCAAGGAGCAGTGGAATTTAACTTCGCACTGGAATTTACGATTTCAATTCAGTTAAAAAAACACAGGTACTGATTCCTTTGGCATAATGGAATTAGCTAAAAACCTATATTCCAAAGGAGGTCTGTGCCACGTCTATTGTACCACAGAATCGGCAGGGTGAGGAACTATTCAACACGAAAGCCTGACCGCCGGGCGATATACACTACCCGGCGGTCAGGCTATAAGAAAACACAGTTAGAAAAGATTCAATTATCCTATATAGATCAGATCATACGCATATGCCGTCCCATTCAGCACGATCGTGACGGTAGAATCAGATGCATCCATGTCATTGTAGATCTTTACCGTATCATCCTGCTCTATGGCCAGCAACGCAAACTTCCTCCCGGTTTTTATGAACTGCATCGGTACAGCAATCGACAAAGTCCCGTTCTTAGGCGTAAAATCCGCCTTGCCATTAACCGTCATATTAAACGAAAACGCCTCACTCCATCCGGTCGGCCTGTTCTGCGAAAAAGCAAGCTTTCCTAAAGGTCCCTGCTCCTGCTTACCAAGATTAACCACTCCACCGAATCCGGCTCCTCCACTGAAGCCTCCTATACCCATCTCATCAGGATTCTTCTCCCAGGATGCAGGCTCACTGTGCTCTTCCTTTTTATCATCCTTTTTGTCATCGGAAGAACCAGAAACTACAAAGGTATAATAATCCAGAGCACCGTCATTCTCCTTCTTACTGAACTTGGTCGCCTTTCCATTTATAGTAACCTTCGTACTCTCACTCACCACATATCCCATCATCGAATGGATCTTGCATGACTTCTCACTGTATTCAACAACATCAATCGTATCTCCAGCAGGAACGGATGTGAATCTGTTTCCCATTCCTGTGACATTGACGCTGTCAACATGCGTATCAGCATACACCGTCACCCCCATTCCGATACACAGGATCGAAACGATCATTGCGGCAAGCATAAACTTCAGCCTACAGGTCCCTTTTCTGTTTTCCATCAGTATTGTCTCCCTCCAGTTTATCAACCATCATCTTTTTTGTGTCCACGTCCTTTTGCGGTTACGTAAACAAGAGACATACTGACTCATAACCATCAGTTTGACAACTTCACAATTGTGAAAACTTTCATAAACGCCTGAATTTCATCTTTTATAACACGCGATTTGTTTGGCTCGATTTGAGCCTTTACATGTCAGTTGTCGGTACCTATCAACATCAAAAGTCCCGCTCTGGAGTTTGCACCCGTCTTAAGATAAATGGATGCGATATGATTTTGGAGCTGTCTCCTCGAGATGAAAAGCCTGTCAGCTATCTCCTGATTCTTGTACTCAGTGGTCACAAGAACTCCCAAAACCTCCGTCTCACGGGGAGTAAGCCCAAACTGCTCAGATAATGCGCTCACCCTCTCTTCAACAGAAAGCCTGCTATCCTGTCCGGCCGCTGCCGCCTCTTTTTCAGCGGTGTTCCCCACAGAAAGGAACCCACCCACAACCATAGCCGCAATAAGAACAGAAAGGATCCCCATATACATCAGAAGAACTGACATATCAGACGTAGGAAGAAAAGCAGAAACGAAAGTAAACCCTGCCGTGATACCGGCATCCATGATCCGTCCCATAGATGCCCACAATACAGGAGCCGGTGTTTTCCCCGAGATCTCCATAAACATCAGGTTGTAGTAAGCCACTATGCTGCCCAACACAAGATAGAAGAGAGCCAAATGTATCCACCATGCCTCTCCGGCTCTGATCATCAGATAACCGGCTATAACAGATGCCAGCGAAATACAGACCATCATAAGATGTACGATCCAACGCCTCGCATTTCCGAAGCAGATACCTATGATAAGATACCCCACTGCTGCAAAGATCCTGACAGAACTGTAGAAATGCCCGCCAAAGCTTATCCTGTTTATATGCGATTCATAATAGGCAAGTAGCGTCAACACACAGGGTACCGCAACACAAAGACACAGAGCCTGCCTCTTCCATGCCCGCTTTTCTTCTCTATTCCCCGCAACCACAGGGCACTTTACTCTGAATAGTATACCTGCATAAATCACTGCCATCAGTACAGATACGATTATCCCACCTGCATCCGGTATCACATTCAGAAGCCACTGTATGATCAAAGCCAGCGCCCCGCCGCCACCGATCACATATCCTATGCTCTTCCTGCTTCCGATTTCATAAAAGTCCGTCTCTCCCGCAAGATAAGCATATACCACGGCTCCTGTCATACCCAGGCATAGAGAGCACAGTACAATAAAAACAGCATGTTTCCATATCCCGGAAAAGCAATAAAGAGAAACCATACACAAAACATAGCAGATAAACAGCGCGCACTTCATGATACGACCACACACTATATCATATAGTTTCACACCTAATGCCGGTATGATGAATCCGGCCATAACAGCCAACTGCTGTGTGATATATAGTTCGAGCTTAACAGACTCATCCGTCAAGCCAGACAGTCCATGATTCATCATCATGCTCTGCGAACACATATATACAAGCATATATGCTGCGAAAAGAAGCATCATATTGCAGCATTTTTTCTTATCATCACCCATAATCACCTCTTCCGCAGCACTCTGTGCCAGGTTTTCCCCTTCTCTGATATCCATCTCTCATACTGATCATTGTTGAATGATTATACATTAAATCCTGACTATTCGCGATCCTCTTCATCTCCTTTCCGCATGAGATATGTTTTACCTGCTACTCCATTTTGTAATACACACTTTTTTCGGAGAAAACCATGAGTAAAGCAAGTGCAAGGGTATCGGTTGTCGTGTTGTGCCGCTTTACAGTAGCTTTTGCAGTCTTGATAGCAGACAACACATACATCACAATATAAAACAAACGAAAGAAACGTTGCTTTTCTCCCACCAAAGGAAATATAATTTGTATATTGAACCATAATTCTTTGTATTATTATAAGACATAAGTTGATTAATTCAGGTGTAACCGTATCATGAAAAAAAGAATAGCGGTGATTGGTGCTTCCAATTTACAGCTTCCGCTGATAAAGAAAATACAGGAGATGGGCTATGAAGCTCACGTTTTCGCCTGGAAAGCCAATGATCCGGGTGAGACAGAGGCCGATTATTTTTATCCTATCAGCATAATAGAAAAAGAACAGATTCTGGGTGAGTGCAAAAAAATTGATATATCGGCAATCTGTACAATCGCATCGGATCTTGCCACGATTGCTTCAAATTATGTAGCAGATAAACTAGGTCTGTTATGCAATTCTCCGGAATGCACTTTGCTGTCTACAAATAAACATCAGATGCGTCTAGCTTTTGAGAAGCATGGAGATCCATCTCCAAAAAGCATTTTGCTAAACAACATAGACAGCATCTATGACATTCCGATAGATCCACCGTACATTGTAAAACCCCTTGACCGATCCGGCTCCAGAGGTATCACTTTAGTCGATGATCCCGAAGACTTAAAGAAAGCCTTTGCATCAGCCTTAGAACATGGATTTATAAAAAAAGCATTAATTGAGGAATACGTGCAGGGCGATGAATATAGTGTAGAGTGTATTTCCTGGAATGGTGAACACTCCCTGCTTGCCACAACTAGAAAAATCACAACCAATGCTCCGCATTTTGTTGAAACCGCTCACATAGAACCTGGTATAACAGATAGGACTCTACTTAGCAGAGTACAGAACATCGTCTTCCATGCATTAGATTCCTTACAGATAAAATATGGGGCATCACATACAGAGATAAAGATAAACAAAAACAAGGATATTCGGATAATCGAGATTGGTGCTCGAATGGGTGGGGATTTTATCGGCAGCCATCTGGTTCGACTGTCCACAGGTATAGATTATGTCAAAGCTGTAGTAGATTGTGCACTAGGTCAGGCGCCTGACCTTGCCCCCCTCCCCCACTATAATGCTGCGGGCGTTCGCTATATCATAAACAGAGACGATAAAAAGGCTCTTGATAAAATACTTTCAACATCCAAAGATATTCTTGTCGAGTATAATGATGTTCCGCTACCCTCCAAAGAGATAACCGATAGTTCGCTACGAAATGGATACTATATCATAGCTTCAAACAGTCTGTCTGAAATCACAGGGTATATGCCGCAAATATAGACAATTATACATTTTATTCCATGCTGACCACCTTATACACGCCCCAGTCCCCCATCCAGACCGTATGGAATGTATCTTCCAGCTCTGTCGATATATTTTCATTACCGGAATGACTCCTAATAAAACCAATAAAACAATCCGGAACGCCATCACTCACCCTTGCAATTAATCGAATATTATCACTGTCAGGTATATTCTTTACCAAGTGATCAGGCTCACTGATACCATAACTATCCGCTATTCCATAATAGCTCTCGCTATACATATTCCAATTACCTATCAGATTTGCCTTCTCATAAGAAGGCACTGCAAATACCGGTACACAATTCGCTATACCAAACGCTTCGGATTGAGCTGCAAGATACAGATTGTTCTGATGATCAGCAAAATACTCTATTGCCTCAAGATTCCTGTCATCAAATTGACTTGCCCTGTCTCTTTGATATGGAATATGTGTTGTTACCATCAAGAGCAATACCCCTGCCGTAAAAACAATCCCCAAATAAAGATACTTCTTGTGTTTAATTTCAATGTGAGTGGAATTATCACAAAAATAAAGCAAAATTAAAGTCGCAAAAACTCCCCCGGGCATCATAGTACGATATAAGAATCTCCCTATCCAAGCAAAGACCCCTAGCGTTACGAGGAAACCTAACAAAACCATTATTGCGGTCCCATCAAAACGACCACGTACGAAACAAGTAACAACTACTAATACAATAAGCAAAAACCAATAAATATTTTCATATCGTCTGGGGTGGCGCAATTCATTAAATATTACGGTCAGATTATCAATAGTATTTGTTATCCTGCCAACTATCCCCTCGTTTTTTTTTCTGGATATTATAAGCTCCGCCTGTTCTTCATTATATACATCTTTATCATATTGAATCTGTTCATAGAAGCATTTTGTTTCATCCTCGTTCCACACCCCTGTACTCAGCACATCTTCCGGCGTCATAAAGTCCCCTAACTCAGATCTGACAGTATTCCATCTATGATATGCTTTTTCTGTTTCTGATACTGATACTATACATTTGCCTATTATAGTTACGCCTAAATATAGCGTCAGTAAAAAAGCAATAATAGCAATGCCCTTCCATGATCTTGAACCCAAAAAAGACAGTATACCCCAGGGCATAAGAACCAATACTATAGATAGCAAAACATCAACTCGTATAATACTCCCGAGCACAATAAGTAATACTCCTGTCACAATTAGTCCCCTGCTATATCTTCCATTATTCATTACCGCAATCAGTACCAACCCACCTGCTATGGCCGCACCATATGCAACTGTAGTGAAGCTGAAATTCAGCCACATCTGATACCAACAGATAAAAGCAACTATACTGGAAAAAAAGGCATTTTTTAGATCATCCTTACATGCAAAACAAAGAATAAGATCAGACACGATCATAGATGTCAGCATCACAAAAAAGTAGAGACATCCCAACCAATTTATTCCGGGAACACAACTATAGAGACATGAAAGCGGTACACTCAATATCGGAGATATGAACACCCCATCCCACGCTCCACCGGTATAGGCTCCTCTAACGATATCCTGTATGAGTAAATCATCAACTGTCGTATAAAAAAGCCCATTATAATACAACTGAAAAAATAGCCATATCAGGCTGGGGGCAAATATAATAAAGCTTGTTCTATTCGGTTTCAGTACCATTCAGCTCATCCTGTACCACGTATACCGGTCTCCCCTTGGCCTCATTGAAAATATTCCCTATATATATCCCGGCCATTCCTATTGCAGATAATACCACCCCTCCGATTAAATACATGGAGGCAATAAGTGAAGACCACCCCATATTTAAATCATTCAGTGCAAAATGACGCACCAAAACATAAATTATGTAGAGCATCGATGCGATAGAAACTATCCCTCCAAGCTTTATTGCAAACAAAAGCGGCCGGTTCGAATGCTCTGTTATAAGTTCAAAAGCCATCCTCAGTTTCCTGGCAAAACTGTATGATGATTTGCCATGGTAACGCGGATCATCATCCATTTCTATTGTTGCTGTATTATATCCCAACCACGATATCAACATGAGACAGTCAAAACTCTGCTCTTTGAATTTCCTAAATTCATCGACAACTTTCCTGCTAATCATACAAAAATTACAGAGTTCGCCGTCATATGACCCTTCAGTAAAATAATTAAATACTTTATAAAACAGTTTGGAGAAGAAGATGGTTAGATGTCCCTCTGTCCGGGATATTCTCTTTTTTACTACGACGTCATATCCTTCCTCTGCCTTTCGATAGAACTTCTCAATATCTTCCGGTCTATCTTGGAGATCACAATCCATGAGCACAACATAGTTGCCCTTTGCACGATCTATCCCGGCTTTTAACGCTTTATGTTGTCCGAAGTTTCTAGTCAGCCTGACTCCATGTACCTTGTTATCGTCTGAGCAAATTTTCCTAATATCTTCCCATGAATTCTGCGGACAACTATCATCCACCATGATGATTTCATATTCTTTTGTGATAGCACTTAGGGATGTCGAGAGTCTACTATAGAGTTCCGGTATCGCTTCCCTGCACCCATACACCGGGATAACCACAGATATTTCTATCATAATTTATAGAATTCCTTTATTGATTCGCATATCCTGTCTACATCAGTAGCATCCAATTCACAGTGCATTGGCAGTCTCAATAGTCTTTCAGATTCTTTGGTTGTATATACATCTTCCCCACTGAAGCGACCAAACTTTATTCCTGCCGGAGCAGAATGAAGCGGAACATAGTGAAAAACAGCCATTATCCCGGCTTCTTTCAAATATCCGATAAGACTCTGCCTTTCATCTATATTTTTGACCTTAATATAAAACATATGACCATTATGTTTGCATCCCTCGGGAATCACCGGAAGCTGAATCCTATCTTCAGAAGCTAATCCCTGTAAGCCATCATAATACTCATCCCACCGCTCCAGTCTGTGTTCAGTCAGTTTATCCGCCTGCAAAAGTTGCGGATATAGATATGCAGCATTAAGCTCCGACGGAAGATAAGAGTCCCCAAAATCCACCCAGGTATACTTATCTATCTGCCCTCTATAGAACTTTGATCTGTTTGTCCCCTTCTCTCTGAGTATCTCTGCACTCTCTATATCCTTATCATTATTAATAACAATGGCACCACCCTCTCCCATGGAAAAATTCTTTGTCTCATGGAATGAATAGCATCCAAAATCACCTATCGTTCCAAGAAATCGCCCCTTGTATGTACCCATAACGGCTTGCGCTGCATCCTCTATAACCTTCAGGTTATACCTGCTCGCCAGTTCCATTACTGCATCCATTTCACAGGCAACCCCGGCATAATGAACGACAATTATTGCCTTTGTGCGGTCTGTTATAGCTTCCTCTATCTTCGTTTCATCTATATTCATCGTATCCGGTCGTATATCCACAAATATAAGTCTGGCTCCGCACAGCACAGCTGCATTGGCCGTACTTGAAAATGTATAACTGGGAAGGATCACTTCATCACCGGGCTCAATTCCACATAATAAAGCTGCCATATCCAACGCTGATGTTCCAGACGTCGTAAGCATTACTTTACGGGCATTGAATCTATCCTCCATCCATTTATTACATTTTGCCGTGTACTCGCCGTCTCCACATATTTTGTGTTTTGCTATCACATCAGATATGTATTTCCCTTCGTCCTCTACATAAGGCGGGACGTTAAAATCTATCTTCACACTCTGCTCCTCTGTTAATATAGAAATATAAATACAATGCTTATTTATTTTAGCACAGCCTTCTCTTTCTGGAAAAGAACATACCAACAAATACGCCTATTACCGTTATAAACGAAACACCCAGTCCAAAATAGAATACTATAGGCATATACCTCAGGCAAACTTCGTGTCTCCCCGGTTTCATCCTGCACTTCAGTAGATAATCCTCTCCAATAACGCTATCTGTCTTTTTTCCATCAACATATACTTTCCAATCCCTGTCAAATGGCATAGTAAATGATACCAACTGTTCCCTATCATGTATATTTATACTGAAATCTATCCTGTCCGAAGAAAACGACTTCAGACTAAAATCTTCCTGCATCTTATCAACGTCGCCTTCGTCTGCGAAAGCTAATGGATAGGCATTTCTGTTCTCAAAAATATAAATCCCATCCTTTTCGTCAATAAGAGAAAAGCATTCCGGCACAGGTTTATTCCCATCTCTTGTCAAAAAGTACTTAACCCCCAGGTAACTCATGAGATCATATCTGTCATATACACCCTCAATATAATTTAGCTCCTGCCCGTCCCACACATCCTCCGGTTCTATACCCAGACTAATATAATCGGCTACATTCGCTTCCGGTGTAACATATATATCATTTTGCCAAAGATAGTGAATATAATTCTTATTACTATATGAATTATAGCTCTTTAGGCCATAATATCCCTGAACCATTGCATCATTACATGAGTTCTGATCATTAGCTGCCACAACAGAATCAAAATCCTTATTAATTCGATAAAAACCATTATCTTCTCTCATTATGTCTGCTATGATATCTGCACTCGTATCCATATAGCATGCCGAATTCGCTTCAGAGTAATCCATCAGAGATCTTTCTGAACCATCATACATATGACTACAATTAATAACTACATCTACAACTACCAGAACCAAAAAGGAAACCATCACAAAGTGTATCCCTGTTTTCCTTCCGATTATTAGTAAGAAGATAAATAACACCCACAAAACAATTAGCGAAAGATAATAAACTCCACTTCCTGCTATGATATCCCGAATAAATAACCGTATATCTCCGGCCTTATGTCCCAGCAAAACAACTCCGCCAAGCTCTAGCAAAACGCTGCACAGCACCCCCACAACTCCTGCCTTCAGCTCAAATCCGCCATTTATCAGTACAGAGTCAACTGCGAATGCAAGTCCAACACACTGAAGTAAAGAAACAGCAAATACCCATCTATAATTTATTGCCGCAACTGAATTTGTAACATATGAGAATAACGGTATCGAAATAATCAGACATATAAATACAAAATATATTATGATTCTTTTTCTTGCATTTTTTCTTATTATAAATAACTGCATCAAAAGAATAAAAAAGAATGCACTGACATAAATAGCAAGTTGATATTCATCATTATAAATATATGAAATCCCTCTATATGTCTCTCCCTCTCCATACAGTGTATTAAGCCCCATGCAACGTATTAGTGCTGTAGCCAGAGTACTTGTATAGGGCTTAAGCATATCGATTCCAAAGTGGATGCTATTATCTCCACCTATCCTTGGGCTCTGCATCAGCAGATCTATTTTGGGAAATGCCGCAAAAGCACCTGCACACAGTCCCGCCAATTCAATACCGATAAAACCCGGTACTTGTCTTAACATACCACGAAATCTATACTTCTCAATTCCTCTGAAGAGAAAATACACAGTTGCCATTATTCCTGCCACGAAAAAATAGTAGAATGCAAAAATAGCATTCAGAAATACCGCAACAAAAAAAAGACTCCATTTCTTTTTCTTCAGCCATCTTTCAATTCCAAGACAAATCAGAGGAAAGTAAATTAGAATAGTATACTCAGTAAAAAAATCTCCCGAAATGATAGATATTCCACAAAAAGAATAAACAACAGCTGAAATAACAGTTGCTCTATAATCAAGCTCAAACTCATCAATATAACAGAAAAAGGCTATACCCGAGGCAACAATTCTTGCAACATATGACCAGACTATCATTGTCGGGATATTTGCTCTTCCCCCCAGGAAAACAATATATGTGAATGGATCATATAATGTGGATCCATGGACAAAAAAACTGCTCCCCAAACCTATACGCCATGTCCACAGTCCACCAGAACCACAAAAGATGGTATCGTAAATCATGTAGTACGCCGGCAAAGTGGTTCGTAGCATATCGCCCAGACTCTCTTTGGAAATGAAATAATATCCTCCGAATATGTAATGTCGCAAAACAACCAGGCAGATAAGCAACGAACACCCCGCCACTAATGCGCACCCTTTCAGTTTGTTTTTTTTCTTGACATCCATCGTTAAATGCTCTTCCTAAAACGTTCTAAACTCATCATGTCACAGAGTATACTATAATTCCGAAAACAATAATCCCCAGAGCAGCCATCTTCTTAATCGACAATTTTTCATGAAATATAGTCACTCCGAAAAAAGTAATATAAATATATCCTGTTGTTTCCAGAACAGCCCCAAATGACAGCGGAACCACCCTATAAGCTGCTATTGTACAGAGTGTAGCGGCAAAAAACATGAGATATGCCAGTATCACAAAGGGATTTAGATATTCTCGTATAACGCTCTTATGCGATTTCATTGCAGATTTTTTTAAAAGAACCTGAGATATGGAACTAACAAATGTTCCAAGGAGTATAAAACATGCAAAAAACATTTCTTTGTTACTTACATTCGCCATCTTCGTCCAAAATAGAATATATAATAACGCCGCTCACGACTATAGCTGCCCCTATCAATCTTCCGGTTGTTGGTGTTTCCTTAAACAAAAGCGTTCCAAAAATGATACTCCATACTATGGATACAGCCCTATTTGCATAAGCCAAAGTCAACGGTATCTTCTTTATCACCTGTTGCCATATAACTGCATACACAGCAAGCATTATAAGCATCATCCCATAGAAAAAAACAAAGGTCAAACTGAAAAAAGGCTGCCTTGCTGCAGTCTTGCTAAAGATTCCACTTGCAGAATAAATCAGTATTCCGAAATTCAATAAAACGATAAATTTGATGTTATGACTTTTATCTGTTTTCGAATCGACAGTCAGTTTGGATTTCTTCTCCTCGCTCATTCAGCACCTTGTATTCATAAAAAAACCTTTGTGTCACTTCGTCCAGCTCATCCCTGTCTTTTCCACAAATATATATCTGTGCAAAATATGAGACCTGTCCCCCATATTTTACTATATCACCCTCGGCAAATGACAATCTGTTCTCTATACAATGATCATCCTCGAGAAGCATCCGTAATTTGGACATATCCCCAACGGTCTCCCCTTCTTTTACCATTAAATACAATCCGGCAAAGCACATTGGCTGGGAGTACTGTATTTTTTCCAGTTCAGTCACTAACTTATCTTCATCATACACATAACCCAACAGCAAAGACTCCACGTCGACACCTGCGCTAAAATTCAGCAGTTCATGCTCGAACCCTAATAGTCTCCCGGCAATCTCTCCTATGATTATCGAATCATCGTAGAAAAACTGCATGGAAATCGGTCCCTCAACCTGACCTGTCGCATCTGCATATTTTTTTAAAATTCCTTTTGCTTCGTCTATCATGCTCATGTCTTTAGCAGGATATACTATCCGATTCACAAAAGGTATCTCATTTGCTGTTCTCGGGTTTTTTTCTCTGTCTCCAATCCCTAAAATATAAATCTTTCCATCATGTATCCATCCATTCAGGTTGTATTCCGGAGCCTCGCAGTACTCCTCCGCTTCGTATCTTTCACCGGCTAAAAGCTGTCCTGAAACAAATTCAACCATCTCATCTTTAGTTTCTGCTACAAGTATCCCATGTGATCCCCATCCCGATACCGGCTTGATAACAACGGGGGTCTTCAAACCCTCCTCGATTGTTTTATGTTTTCCTGCCGTAACAGTTTCACTTAAGGGTGTCTTGAGTCCTAATTTACCCATCAAATCTCTTGCTGCTGCTTTATCACGATAAAATGAAAGTTGATCCGAATCCAGATACCATTTCAGACCAACTTTTTCCGCGATATACGTTATGCATTCAGCCAAATAATCCGAAAAAGAACCAACGATACCATCAACCTTTTCCCTTTCGCAAATGGCAACTATTGCATTTACATCTCCCACATCGATACAATAAGCCTTATCCCCATAAACCTTAGCCGGCCCATCTTTGTACCCATCACATACAATCGTATAATATCCATAGGATTTTGCCTTCTTTACCAGCTCTATATTCTCCAACGATGAGCCCATGATGAGAAGCCTGTGTTTCATTTCGTTCCCTTCACCTCATCATCCAGATTAGTTGTTTCTGCCACAATAAATATGGGTCTGTTTTTTACCTCGGTAAAAATATTTCCGATGTAGATGCCTATCAGTCCTATCGAAAGCATTAATAGTCCTCCTACCAGGTAGATTGAGGCCATAATACTTGTCCACCCAAGTTGAGTAGTAGGGTCCAGTAGTCTCCTCACCACTAAACATATGATAGCTATCAAAGATGCCAAAACAAACAGCGCTCCTATCCCTATAGAGACATACAACGGCCTATTTGAATGTGATGTGATAGTAGATAGGGCAAACTTAAGTTTTCGCCTGAAATTATAGGATGACTTTCCTTCGAATCTTACATCTCCTTCAATATCTATGAAGGTCTGATTAAAACCCACCCACTTGATAAAAAGCTGATAAGATCTTCCCTTCTCATTCAGCTTTAAAAAATTATCTATCACAATACGCTTCGAGATACTGAAATTGCCTATTGTATTATCTGTCTTCGTCCCTGTAAAGAAATCAAGTACCGAATGGTACAATTTCGAAAGTTGCTTTACAACCAATGAATCTTTTCTGGCAACTCTTCTGGCAAAAACAACATCATACCCTTGTTCCGCCTTTTTATAGAGATCCACTATTGCTTCTGGTTTATCCTGCAAATCGCAGTCCATCACTACTACCCAATCTCCTTTACTTCTTTCAACCCCTGCCATTA
>JAEEGL016330725.1_pt1 | contig 12965 bp, 10 predicted proteins | sample 9134231 | NCBI WGS metagenome assembly JAEEGL01 (sample SAMN16246548, study PRJNA631951) | gut metagenome | biome: gut microbiome; feature: rumen; material: fiber-attached | host: Bos | place: Iran: Karaj | collected 2018-10 | reverse complement strand
TCGTCAATTACCTGGCAGCGTGACGTTGACCGCACCGACCCGAAGGATGAAGATATGTACGACAAGCCTATCTGTTACTCGCCTCGCTTTTCATCGGGCGTCACAGGCATTGCCGGCTGGCGTTCCCTTCAGTTCACCACTTCGTACCTTTATGTTGGAGAGCGGATGTGGAGCAAGGCAGACCCTGAGGATATCCTTGAGCCTTACCACAACATAGATATGAAACTCTCCTATACCCATAACCTCTGGAAGAAGACTTCGCTGGGCCTCTGCCTTGAGGTGTGCGATGTGCTCGACATACAATACGAGCACATTCCGCGCTACCCAATGCCTGGTCGTAACTATAAATTCACAATATCATTCGGAATATGAAGAAAGAACTTTTTATGTTGGCTGTTTCGCTGCTGTTCGTGGCTTGCGGCGATGATAAAGTTGAAGAGAACCCTCCCGAAATCCCCGAAGAAGAAGTTAATTCTTCCTCACCTTCGGATACGTCGAAGCCCAGTGTAGAGAGGCTCATTCTCTGCAACGAAGGTCTGTGGCAAGCGGACAATGGCTGTCTTTCCTACTTTGAGGACGGACAATTGATAAGCAATCATTGGTTCCGCGACAAGAACGAAACGAAGCTTGGCGACACACCTAACGACATTATTCAAATCAATGAAAACCTCATTGCCATTGCCGTCAATTGGTCGAACATTGTGCAGTTCATCACCCCCGACGGCAAGGCTGTTGCGGCTACAGAAGACATTCCCAACAACCGCAGGCTTTGTACGGATGGCAGATATGTGTATGTCTCCAGTTATGGTCATGAGTGTGAGACGGTTGGCGGAACTGTGTACTTCGACAAGGGGTTCGTCGCAAAGATTGACATCAGCAACTTCAAGGTAGTTGCAACCTGCGAGGTGGGCTACGAGCCAGAGGGTATAGCGCTCTACAAAGGACGTCTCTTCGTGGCCAACACTGGTGGTTATGCCGAACAGGAGTACGACCATGAGCTCGAGACGACGGTAAGCATCCTCAATGCCGAAACGATGACTTTGGAGCGGAACATCGACACAGGCATTCCCAACCTGTATGGCGAGATGTCGCAAAGCGGGCGTTACCTGTGCATCAACTCGCCCGGCGACTACTACGAAGTGCCCCCCTGCGGCCTTATCTTCGATTGTGAGAAGGCGCTCAGCAGTAACGACTGCTTCGTCGTCTTCAACTATCCTGTCACTTTCAACACGACAACCCTCGACGGCAAGTTCCTTGCCATCGGTTCCGCATTCTCTTATGTCACAGGCGAATACGAGTTCTCCCAGCTCACCATCAATCCCCAGACGATGATAGAGACAGGCGGGCAGAGCGGTTTGGAGCAGTCGCTTCCGGGCACATTGAAGGCCGATTTCGTGGCTATGAGCCAGCCTTACGGCATCTATGTCAATCCATATTCGGGGTATATCTACGGCACAGACGCAGGTTCGTTTGAGGGCGCGGGTTATCTTTACCAGTGGTCGCCCGAAGGGGAACTCATCGGCAAGCACAGAGTCTATATAAATCCGGGGCATTTCCTTGCTTTGCCATAGGAAACCCGGCCTTGATAAAGAATTGAATCATCTGCATAAATCAGGAGGAATGACACAGCTAAAGCAATAAAAAGGCCAGCATAGTTGTTTGCAGCATCGCGATGCTGCAATTGCATTGTCGCGATGCTGCAATTGCATTGTCGCGACGCTGCAAACAATTAGGCGTGTTAATCCGGGCAAAGCGACAAGCCAAACAGGTCAGACCGGCGCGGCTTAGAAACAAAAGAGAAATGAAGGATTGATAAAGAAACTAAATGATAAACAATATGAAGAAGTATTTACTCAGTATTTTTGCTTTGATGTTGTTCGCGGCAAGCAATGCCTTTGCCACAAGGGTAGAGGTGACGATGAACGCTAAGAGCAAGCTCATCAAGTCGTTGATTAATATGGAAACCAATGAGCGGGTTGCGGTTGGCTCCCCAGATGGCACAAAATATAGCTTCGACGCGCCAGACGGCTCCTATCTCCTGACAGCCACAGCCGCCGACGGCACCACTGTTAGCGGCACCATTCAACTGGACATTGATGCCGAGCACACGGCCTTTTCCATCTTCTCGCCCGAGGTTCGTGTGAAGAATGCCAATTGGGTCTTTGGTACCGACTACAGCTTCAACCTGACTGTAACAAAGAGGGAAGGATATGAAGTGAACGCCTCGATGGGTGAATACACCAGTGGCAACAAGATGTTCATCGTGTTCGACGGCAACACTTACTACCTTGAAGTCATTCCCTCCGAGGCTCATCGGGCAGAAGGCTATGTGACAGCCACATACACGGGCACAGTTAGCTTCAACGCCACCATACAGGCCGAGATTCCCATGAGCTACCCTTATTCCGTTACCGTTCCTGCTGGGGCAACCTTCTTCCTCGGCACTAAGACGGCACATTTCGTCAAGTTCAAGGAAGTGGCTCCAGAGAGTATTACCGAAGGCGGCACAGTCTATAACTTCCGCCTTGCCGATAAGCAGCAGTACAACTACCGCGTCAGTCAGCCAGGCAAGCTGACGCAGGCCGGCATCTTTACTATGAACGGAGACGAGACAAAGCGTCCGACCCTCATCTTTACCGATGCTGATATGGAAGCAAAAGACCCGAAGTTCGTTGACCACGATGTTTCATCAAACGACGGCTACAATGTGAGTGACATCTTCCTTAACATCAATCCAAGCGGACACCTGAGGCTGGCCAACGTGGGCGACACCTACGACATCTTGCCCTTGCGCAATTGGGAACTCGTAGAGAGTATCACAAACAACTACTTCATCGAGCCGGACTATCACTTTACTGTCGTCAATCTGAATGGCGAAGAGGACAATTCTGTTGTCAAGGTCGAGGATGAACTGTTGACGGCAGTAGGCGAGGGAACAGCCATCGTGCTTGTCACCTATGATGCTATCCATCTTGACCTGTACAGCGGAGCTACCAAGAAAGCCTTCATTGGCGGCAGCGACTGGGGAGCCATCTGGCCAGAGAACACCGGTGTCTTCGTTGTTACCGTTGGCGAAGAAGCTACAGGCATCACACCTAACATTATTATAAATAAGGACTATCTGACAAAGGCTGGCGATGTGGACACGAAGATGTCTATGGAGAATGTGGATGCTGAGTTCGATGTGCTTTACTATCTTGATAATGTAGGCTGTTTCAACTATACCTTCACCCCCGAAGGCGTTGCCTCCGTCACTTTGGCTCGTCCTGTCATAGGCAGCAATTCTGTTTCCTATACAGGCTTTTCTGCTACAGGCGTTACCGCTAAAGCCAATGGCAGCTACACTTTGCGACTTACTCAGGGACGCAATATTGTCCGTCTGACCAATGCTGCCGGGCAGAGTGTCTATCAGGTAATAACGGCCAAGCCCTGCCATCGTGACATTAAAGTGAACGGCGAAGTTGTTGCATATGTTCAGCCTGGCGAAGAAGTGACCGTGCAGTATTCTGGCCTCTATCATCCCGCAGGCAAGCTGGCGGGCATCCATAACTTCAATGCTTTCCTGTCTTATAAGCAGGCCAGCGAAGGCATAACTGTGACGAATGGCAAGGCCAACCAGTATAAGGTGGCTTCAACGGCTACGGCACAAGCTGTCACCTTTACCGTGCCTGAGAATTGGACAAAGGAAACGATAGGGCTTTCCGATGGTGTTATGTGCATAGGTGGCTGGGGCGACCCCGTCGGCAACCATCGCTTTACATCAAAGAAAAGGGGGCGTGCCCCCAACTTCACCGCCATCCAGCAGAGTGCAGTCCTTGGCCGTGTGCCGTCTGTTGAAATATATGTAGGAACATCAGCCACTGGTTTGTCAGAAATGAAAGATGCAGAATCATCAGATGATGAATGGTACGACCTCTTTGGTCGTCGCATAGGTCAACCCGCAAAGCCTGGCTTCTACATCAGAGAGGGAAAGAAGATACTGTATAGCAGATGACTCCCAACACTTGATACATTGTGACGAGATAATCATTCAATTCAATAACAACCTTTTTAATTAACCATTAACAAAAACAATCAACATGAAGAAAACATTATTCTCAGTAGCACTCTGTCTGGCAGCAATATGCGCCAGCGCACAGAGTTATGAGGTGAGGACACTCACCTTCGAGGATGCCGACTATCGTGGCTCTGGCAATGTTGTGGGCGGTATGAACTGGTCATCGCTCATTGATGATGCAGAGTACAACGGTACGCTTCTCTATGGCGACGGCAAGGACACTTACATGTGGTACGACGAAGGCAACACAGAACTTGTCTGGGACGGACTGCAGGGCATTGAGTTCTGGAGTGGCGGTGCAGCCATCTCGAACTATTACTTGGAAGACTTCAGCCAGGCTGACTACACCCGCCAGCTGAGCATTCCCTTGGCAGCAAGCAGCAATCAGTTCCTCATAGTGTTCAATTCCGTGAACCTGCTGGGCTATCCTTCTTTTACCAATTGCACGCCTTTTTATTTCTCAGATGACAAAGCGCGTGTCATTGAGTCGGTAGATGTTATCAACACTGCTTATGCACTCAACTCTCTCACCAATGGCGATGGCTTTGCACCTGCTGCCACAGACGAGAGCCAGTTCGTTGTTCACTTTGAGGGAACACACGAAGACGGCACTACCAGCGAGGTGACATTCCTGTTGGCCGATGGCCGTAACTTCATAGAAGACTGGACGAGCGTTGACCTCACACCACTTGGCGAGGTGAAATCTCTTCGCACTTACGTCACTGGCAGTGCCGACTTGGAGGGCGACTGGGGACTTAACACACCAGGCTATGTGGCATTGGACAACATCAAAGTGCGCTTCGAGAATGAGACTGGGACAGGGGTAGCAACCTTCGAGGACATTACGGATATTACAGAACCCGTAGATGGCCATATTAGCGTTGGCACGGAAAATGACGACGACCGCGAGTTCTTCGTGAGCGGCAACTACGCCTTCAATAGCGGTTGCATGAGCGATTGGGATTACTGGTACTGGTTTGGCTATGCAAGCCGTACCGAGACGAAGTACGATGACCTCGACGACCAATGGAATAATGTTGTTGGCGGTGGCTATGACGGTTCTGCAACCTACGGCGTTGCCTTTGCCGCAGAGTTCAACGGTCCTTGCTACGCTACTCTGCTTACCGAGCCTGCTGTCGTTCCAGGCTTCTACATCACCAACAGCAGCTATGCCTACAACTCCTTGACTGGTGGCGACAGCTTTGCCAAGAAGTTCGAACTTGGCGACTGGTTCCTTCTGACCATCACAGGCTATGATGCCAACGATGAAGTAACGGGCACCAAGGAATACTACCTTGCCGACCTTCGTAGTGCAAAGACGGCATACATCATCAACGACTGGCGCTATGTTGACCTCTCCGGCCTTGGCGAGGTTGCCAAGCTTGGCTTCGAGCTGACCAGCAGCGATACAGGTGAATGGGGCATGAACACGCCCGCTTACTTCTGCTTCGACAACTTCGGTGCCACAGGTACAGAGGTTCTGCCCGAGAACAATGTTGCTTTCATTTCTTCCATGGGCTATGCCACTTATGTGACGAAGCAGGATGTTGACTTCTCCAAGTCTGCTGTCGAGGCATTTGCTGTGACGGAATCAGGCAATAGCGGATATGTTTATAAGGAAGCTATCACTGAGGCTCCCGCTGGCGAGGCTGTCCTCTTGAAGGGCGAAGAAGGCGCTTATGTATTGCCTGCTGCCGCAACGACTCCTGCCGCACCTGCTGGCAACTTGCTTAAGCCTGCATTGACCGATGTTACCTGCGACGGCGCTCAGTACATCCTGGCAAACGGAACGAAAGGCGTTGGCTTCTATAAGGCAAAAGCAGGCACCACCATTGCCGCAGGCAAGGGCTACCTGGAATTTGTAGGCTCTCCTGTCAAGGCCTTCCTCTTCGAGGGTGACGATGCAACAGGCATCGAAAGCTTCGAGGGCTTCAATGGCTCCGACGCCTCCGAGGGCATATACAACCTCGCCGGCCAACGCATGGGCAAGGCTCAAAGGGGCATCAACATTATCAACGGCAAAAAGATTCTGAAGTAGGCAGACCCCCTCTAACTCCCCCGTAAGGGGGAGAACAAAAAGCTTCCCCTTACGGGGAGGTTTGGAAGGGTCTTCAAATTGTAAATTACAAAGATGAAGAAGATGTATATTGTTCCTGCCTTGCAGGTCGAAGAGGCTCAGGCAGCACAGATGCTTGCCGAGAGCCTGGCAATAAATAGTGCAACAACTGTTGACGGAGGCCAAGCCCTAAGCAAAGAAGACGACAGTTGGAACATCTGGGACGAGGAATAACTCCATAATCCAGACAGAGCATCAAAAGAAGGAGGGTCAAATCGGCTCTCCTTTTTTGATTATTGCCTTAAGCTTGAAGCAATAGTAAACGGTACTCCCAGCGGGAATGGCAAACACACGCAGGTGCGTTGCCCAACACACGCAGGAGCGTTGGCAAACACACGCAGCTGCGTTTCGAACCATTCTAGGCGACAGGAAACTGCCCCCTTATTTCATCTAACAAATCTAACAAGTCTAACAAGCGATAAAAAGAGACAAAGCTTCTGAACCCCGAAAGTCCATAGGCTCGGAGTTTCGCTTAAAGTTGCTGAAGCTATTGCTTAGAACAGATGTGCGGGGATGCGCTGTTTGGCGTTCTCGAAGTCCTCGACAGTATCGAGTTCGCAGGAGAAGAGGTCTGTGACGTCGAGCACGGAAAAGGTCTGACCTTTGGCGATGAGACGCAGGAAAGCCAGCTCGTAGAACTTGTTCTCCCAGCCTCCAGACCCTACCAAACCTCCCTTTAAAGGGGAGGCTTTATGTTCCTCCCCCTTTAAGGGGGAGTTAGAGAGGGTCTTCATCTCTTCCAATTCCTTGTAGAGAGCGGTGGTGTAAGCCTTGCCCATGCGCTCGATGCCAAGGCTTTCGCCTGCGGCAAGGGCAGGGTCGCAGGTCTTGCTTATCTCGGTGATGCTGCCGTTTTCGTCTATTACGACCTTCATCTCCTCTTCGCCAAGCTCGTGACGAATGAGGGTAAGTACATTTTCATGCTTGTCTGCGAGGACGCGCTTCACTATCTCTCCGTCATAGAGAAGGTCGCTGTCGAGCAGCAAGACTTCTTTCCCCTCTGCCTCTGGACGTGCCAACCAAAGGGAATAGATGTTGTTGGTCGTCTCGTAAGCCTCATTATATATAAAGGTGAAAGACCCACCTCGGTCCTCCCTTAAAGGGAGGAAGAATTCAGGATAGGTCTGGCGCACAAAGTCCTCTATCTGTTCATGCAGATAGCCTGTCACGATAACGAACTCGCGGATGCCAGCCTCGATGAGAGCATCTATAGAACGCTGTAAGAGGGAACGCTCGCCCACTTTGAGCAGGCACTTTGGCGTGTGAAGTGTGAGCGGACGAAGGCGCGAAGCTGTGCCCGCGGCAAGGATGATAGCCTTCATAGCTGTGTGGAGTTAAGAGTTAAGAATTAAGAGTTAAGAAAGATAGCTTTGCTTCGGCGAGTGTTAAGACTGCCAGAACATTCTTTCTTAACTCTTAACTCTTAATTCTTAACTATAATTGTTCTTTAATAGTATTTACGACAGTTTGTATCTGTTCCGGGCGACCGAGGGTGATGCGCAGGCAATCTTCCAAGCCTTTGTCTGCCATGAACTTAATCTTGTAGTTTTGGTCGGCAAGGGCTTTCTGCAGTTTCTCCTTGATTTCCGTCGGGTACTTGATGAGGATGAAGTTTGCCACGCTCTTATAGACCTTGAAGCCAGGCTTGCTGCCTAACTCTTTGTAGAAGAGCTGACGGTCCCATTCCATTTGGTCTGCCACTTTGCGATAGTGCTCGTCGCTGTCGAGAGCTGCCAGCGCAACAGCCTCCGAGAAGCGGTTATAGCCAAGGTACTTGTTGCTGTAGCTGAGGAACTGGTCGTGACCTGCCCCGATGAATGCGAAGCCGACACGCAGGCCTGGCAGTCCGTAGAACTTTGAAAGTGTACGGGAAATGATGAGGTTGTTGTACTTGTTTACAAGAGGCGCGATGTAGTCTACGTCTGTGGTGATAAATGAGGCGTATGCCTCATCCACGAGTACCATTGTGTCGGTGGGAATGTTTTCCATGATGCGGCCTATCTCCTTGCTCGTCAGGCTGTTGCCCGTCGGGTTGTTGGGTGAAGCCAGAAGCAGCATTCGTGGGTGTACGCGGTTGGTGTATTCGATGACTTCATCAACATCGTAGGCGAAGGTGTCGCCTGTTTCGTGAAGGGGATACATCTCGAAAGAGCCGCCGCATTCGCTGGCAACGCGGTTGTAGTACCACCAAGAGAACTCGGGGATGAGGATAGTCTTGTTGTCGCCTTCCATAAGGAAGTAGTGTATGGCATTCTTCAGGATTTCCTCTCCACCGTATCCCAGCAGCACTTGGTCTTCGGGAACGCCGTAGATTTCACTCAGGCGGACGCTGATGACGCTCTTCTTCCCCTGGTCGTAAATGCGGGTATAGAAGCAGAGTGTGTGCGGGTCGAAGTTCTTTATTGCCTCGATGACCTTCTGGGAAGGCTCGAAATTGAATTCGTTTCTGTCTAAATAGTTCATTTTCTCAATTAGAGTTTTAGTTCAGCACGCAAAGGTACGATTTTTATTCCGAACAACAAAGCAAAACGAAAAAAAACACAAAAGATGTGGCATTATTGCGAAAGAAGTTGTACTTTTGCAAATTAAATAGGAAAACGACACACGTTAACTTTGCCAACGACACACGTGTAATTTGCCGATGACACGTGTATAGTTTGCCAACGACACGAGTGTAGTTTGCCAACGACCCTGCAATGGTTAATTATAAGCCTAAGGAAAAGAGACATGATACAAGACCTTAAGAAGAAAGTACAGGCAACGCTCAAGTCCTCCGAGACAGAGGATTGGCTTGACTATCGCGTTGTCCGGCCGCTCAGTTACCTCTGGGCTTTGCTTTTCGCAAAGCTCGACATCCACCCCAACACCGTTACAATCCTCTCGATGTTCATCGGAGCAGGCAGTTGTTTCCTGTTTGCCCACGGCAGCTATTACTACGAAGGGTGGCACGGCCTTTGGCTCAACATCATCGCCATCCTGTTGCTCTGCCAGGCAGACATCTTCGATTGTACCGACGGACAACTGGCTCGAATGACGGGTAAAAAGAGCCGTTTGGGAAGGATTCTCGATGGAATGGCAGGCTTCACTTGGTTCGTGCCCATCTACATCGCCTTGATGTACCGCTTCTACAACCACCATTCTCTTGAGTTTGAATGGCTCGGGATTGCCGATACGGAGCAGAATGTCCTCATTGCAACCGCTGTTGTCGTCGTGTTGGGACTCATTTCGGGCTTCGCAGGTATGGGCGGTCAGCAGCGATTGGCCGACTATTACATCCAGGTGCATCTCTTCTTCCTCAAAGGCGAGAAAGGCAGCGAGCTGGACAACTCCGAGCAGCAGCAGAAAGCCTACGACGAGACACCCGCCGAGGGAAACCGCCTCTGGAAGTATTTCCTCAAGAACTACATTAATTATACACGCAAGCAGGAGAAGGCCACGCCTGAGTTCCAGAAGCTTATACGCACGTTGAAGGAGAAGTATGGAAGTGCTGGCAATATGCCCGACGAGATTCGCGAAGAGCTGCTCCGCGAGTCGCGACGCATTATGCCTTGGAATGCGATGCTCACCTTCAACTTCCGCTCCGGCATGTTCTTCCTGTTCTGCCTCATCGACCTGCCCGTCGGAAACTTCCTTTTCGAAATCATTGGTATGGGACTCCTGACGTACTGCATCAACCGTCACCACGAAGCGTGCTGCCGTAGGGTTGCAGAAAAAATAGAGGCCCCCACCAAACCTCCCCGAGGGGAGGCTTTAAGTCACTCCCCCTCGGGGGAGACGGAGGGGGGCCGCATATGTTAAACTGGAATAACTTCTTCTTTGTCCTTGGCCTTGCCTGTGTCGTAGTGATGCTCCTTACTTTCGACGTGAGTTTCGTCGAGTTGTGGGAGCATATTTGTCGTGCCGGCTATTGGCTCATCCCGATTGTTGGCATCTGGATTGTCGTCTATGGCATCAACGCAATGGCTTGGATGTCAGTCATAAAAGGCAATACCGACCCCGACGAACAGGTTGGGTTTTGGCGTATCTACAAGCTGACGATAACAGGTTACGCACTTAATTATGCCACGCCAGTTGGCGGTTTGGGCGGCGAACCCTACCGCATTATGGAACTGAGCAAGGATATGTCGAAGCAGCACGCAACCTCGTCGGTCATCCTCTATGCCATGATGCACGTCTTTGCCCACTTCTGGTTCTGGTTCACATCGGTGTTCCTCTATCTGGGATTAGCGGCTGTAGGCGACCTTCCCTTTGATACGACGGTCGGAATCGTGCTTGCCGTCATCATCGTCTTCTGCCTCATTGCCTTCTATCTCTTTTACAGAGGTTATCGCTACGGCCTTGTCGTGAGACTGATTCGATGGATTGGACATCTTCCTCGCCTGAAAGGTTGGAGCGACAGGTTCTTGCAGGCTCATAGCGAGGCTTTGCATAATGTAGATGCACAGATTGCAGCCCTTCACCAGCAAAGCCGCAAACACTTCTATGCGGCACTTGGATTGGAATACCTTTCCCGAATTGTTCAGAGTTCAGAAGTGCTTTTCATGCTGCTTCTCTTTGGCCTTGATTGTGGCGGAGGCTTTGATGGAATCACGCTCACCTTCCTTCATTCCATCCTGATTGTTTCGCTCACCACACTCCTTTCCAACCTGATAGGCTTCCTGCCAATGCAGCTCGGCGTACAGGAAGGCGGCTTTGCCCTCTCCACAGCCGCAATGGGGCTGACAGTAGAGCAGGGCTTCTTTGTCAGCATCATCTGTCGTGTTCGCGAAATCATTTGGATAATCATTGGTGTTTTGTTGATGAAAGTCGGGAACAGAAAAGACCCCGAAGCCTTCGAAGCCCCCGATGCCCTCGAAGCCTCCGAAGCCCTCGAAGCCCTCGAAGCCTCCGAAGCCCCCTTTGTGAGGAACAAAGTTCAATCGTAAATGGTTAGTCTTCAATGTTCAAGGTGAAAGAACTTTTCTTGCGTTTCCGAGCTTGGCAGCGAGACCCGTTTACCTTTAAGCCGTTAAACGACTAGCCTCAAAGCTGCTTGAACTGCGGCTTGGAGTTCAAGGGAGACTACTGCCCAAGATGCGGACAGAAGACTGGCGAAGTGCGTCTGGGTTGGATGAATGTCTGGACAAAGATTATTGACGTTTGGGATGTGAAGCAGCGAGTACTGCCTCGAACCATCTTTCATCTGCTGTTTCGCCCGGGTTACATGATTTCCGACTACCTCGATGGTCGGCGTCGTCCCTACTATTCGCCCGTTATGTTGGCCTTTATCTTTGGTATCTTGGATGCCTTTGTAGAGTCTATCGTCGGCACGAGGGTACTTCCAGCTAAGACCGATATCCAATCCGTTTCGCTTACGGCCTTTCAAAACTGGTGCGAACATAACGAGAGTTGGTCGTTTGTCATTCACAACCTTTCCATCATTCCCGCTACATGGCTGCTCTATCGCTATTCCCCGCGACATCCTCGGCACACCCCCTCCGGAAACGTTTTTCATCCTGATATTCATCAGTTCCCTGTTGCAACTGCTTAACCTTCTGAACGCCATTTTCGGCAAATCCTTCGAAGTGCCCCATCTCCTTTTTGTCCCCTTCACCATCCTTTTCTGCTATGGCCCTGTGTTCGGGTATGGCATTTGGGGAACAATATGGCGTTTCGTCATCTGTCTGCTTACGTCAGCCATACTTATCCCCCTCGTAGCATTTGGGGTGGATTTCGTAATGGGCTATCCAGTAAATACAGAGTATTTTATCCAGTTCCTCGTGTTCTTTGCAATCCTTGCCGTCGTTGTGGTTCTTGCAACCTTGCTCAGCAGGCATACAGAGCGGCTACGCTTGGCGAAGGCAGCAGCGATGGGGCAGGCAGATGAGAGCGGTGGATGGAAGATTCAGTTCGAGAAACAAAAGAACCGTAACAATAAAAAGAAGAAAAGGAAAATGAATAAGGAACAAGTGGCGCAGCTTGCTGGCAGGCAGGAGCAGTTCCTCCTGAACAAATACTTCGGCAATCTGGTGAAGGAGGCTGCCGTAGAAAGGCCTGAGACAATTGGTGATTACACCCCGGACTTGGCGCTCAAGATAGAGGCAGAGTACAAAGACTTCCTCGCTGGGCTGTGGGATGAGTGGAGAAAATGTAATGCCCCCAAGGACACGCGCACCATCGACGACCTGCTCGACAAGCAGCAATTGCGTCAGCAAATGACGGACGATGACCGCGAAGCCATTGCCCATGCCCATCGCGAAGCAGAGCGGCGCACACTTTGGGAGCGTATAACACACTCGAACCACAAGGATGTGACCTACTACAAAGGACTTCTTCAGGAATACACTCGCGACCTGCTCTTCGTTATGCGCGAGGACTTCCTCGAAGAAATAAAAGACCGATGACTCGCAACACCTGAGCCATCGGCCTTTACTATAAAAGGGTTATCGGAACTTGTTTAGTCGTCGATTTCAACAACCTTGAAGTTCTTGTCGAACTCCAGTTCCATTCCGTTGTTCAGTTTGATGTCGTATCCGCGACGGTCACGGTCAATCTTGATGATTGAAGCAGCAGGGAAAGTGGTCTTCACGCTGGCTTTAATCTGCTCGGGAATGAGGTCTTTGGGCACGACAGACACCTTGCAGTCAATCTCTTTCCAGTTGCCTTTCTTGTCGAACTCCACTTTCTCTCCACTCTGATATATCACCTTGTAGTCGTCCCAGTCAACTGTGACAATCAGGGGCACCTTGTCTGCGAAGTGCTTCTTCAGCAGCGTCTGAGCTGTGGCTGGCAGTTGGTCGAAGGTAATTACAC
>JAEEGL015738882.1_pt1 | contig 12965 bp, 8 predicted proteins | sample 9134231 | NCBI WGS metagenome assembly JAEEGL01 (sample SAMN16246548, study PRJNA631951) | gut metagenome | biome: gut microbiome; feature: rumen; material: fiber-attached | host: Bos | place: Iran: Karaj | collected 2018-10 | reverse complement strand
ACGAGGGTCATCCCCTAGGGGATGATAGCAGGGAGAAATTATCCACTCCATCAATCACATACAAGGAGAATCAATGTACTACGCAGAACTAAACGTCCCCAAAAACCATGTTTACCTTTTCAAACTACAGGCTTAATGGAGAGTCAGAAATGAGATGGTCGTCAGAGGTGTTGGCAATGCGAGCATGGTAGAATGAAGGGTCAGCTTATTGATACAGTAAAATTGATACAGTAGCCGAGTCTTTGGTATAATCCCATATGAGAAAGAACAGGGTTGTCGAGCAGAACAGGTGCTATCACCTTGTCAGGCGGCTTGCGCACAAGGCGTTCTTCTTCGACGACGAGGAGATGGACCGCGCGGTTGCGCTGATGCGCCGCGTAGAGGCAGGAGTACAAGATAGCATGAGTTACTGTATCAATAGAGCTGTATCAATAAGCTCTGACCCTTTTGACCCCGGCGCGACCGTCGCGCAAGTCGCGCGCGAATGCGGCTTCAAGACCGCCGCGCACCTCTCGCATCTCTTCAAGTCCCAGTTCGGCACGTCCATCACCGAATGGCGGTCGTCGGCCAATTGACAGGCCCCGCCCGCCGCGCGCGTGTCAGCGGACGCGCAATCGGAATGAGCATGAAGGGGTTCATGGTTTGTGGTATAATAGCCGCATGAAAATCTCTTTTTTACGCGTGGCCGCACTGTCCGTCGTCGGGACGGTTGTGTTGGGGGCTCTTCTGGCGTGCTGCTTCCTGCGCGCGCGGACGGCCGGAGTCGATACGTTGACCGAGCGGAAGTCACTTCGCTTCTACCGTTCCGGCACCGAGTGGTTCGCCGACGTCCCGCAGCACACCCAGGCCGAGAACCAGATGGTCTTCGGCGCGGACACGCTTCTTGACATGGTTTCCAAAGGCGCCGACGAAGTGTTTGTCGTGCTGTCGTCGGACGTCCCGAACCCCGGCGAATGGAAGCTCCATCTCCATCTGGTCGAGCACGACAAGTTAGGCGCGACCTACAAGGTCAAGACCGCCGGACAGGACGGCACCCGGCTCGCCTGGCTCTGCAACGTCATGCACACCGTCTTCGGTGGCGAGCATCCCACGGATATCTACATCCACTCGATCTCGACCAAATGATCCTACGGCGGCGATATGTCTGAATCAATGAAGGGCAATGTCCGGAGAGGCGCGCGGCGCTGGTATGGCGCGGCGCGAGGGTTGGCCCTGTCGTTCTGGATGCCATTCGTGTGCATGGCCTTGAGTCAGGCAATTAGCTTTCCATACCTTCCGCTGGTTGCGGCAATCGTCGTCGCGCTCGTCGGCGCGTGGGTGCCGGGCCGTCCGCATGCCGGAAAAAGCGCGTGGAGGATTGTCCGAGAGCTCTTGGCGTGGCTTTTTGCCGCGGTGCATTTTGCGGTCGTGGTGCTCTGGCTGTATTTCGCCACAGGCGCGTTCGGATTTGGGACCAACCCGGTTTTCCAGGCGTCCGTCAAGGATGCTGACCGTATCGTCGTACGCGACGGGGGCGGTCTCTGCCATTCAGACCCAGACAAGGAGCCGTCGCTCCTTGAAATCACGAACAAGGCGGAGATCGCGGCATTCAACGAAATGATCGAGTTCTCTGGACGGAAGATGCAGTGCAAGTGCTGCGGTTACCCTGGCATCGACTGGTGGCGCGATGGCCGACGCGTCGTTGTGTCCGCGCTCCATCATGGATATGCGCTGCGTGTGGAAGGTTACGTTGGCGATCTACGACTCTCCGTCGAGTCAAGTCGGCGCCTCCAGAAATGGCTGGAGGAGAACTGCGGGGTGACTGAGGGCAATGGTTGCCCAAGATACCAAGACTGCCGTTACGGGCGCGACATTATAGAAGCCGTTGCCCAGAACCTGGTAACTACGGGTGTTGAACGGAAGCCGACGCTGAGCGATCTTCGCAGGGAGTTCAAGAAGATTGGGGGAAAGTTCCCGTCGTGTCCGGCCGGCGGCAAGTACTCGCTGACCTACGGCGAAGACGGAACGCCGACGGTCAAGTGCTCGGTTCCTCGCCATGATTGACAAGCCGCACGGATTCCAAATGATTAGATTTTCGCGCTGACTTGTTGCCGCCCCGAGGGCCGGCGAAGCTGGGCGTAAATGGAAAGAGGGTGCGGGGCGTGGATGTTGTCGTAACGAACGGCCGCATGGCCGTTTGTTCAAAAGATGACGTTTTTTTGTGAAATACGGCATTCCGCTTGGGGGGCAAATCGTGTACAATTTGCGGCAACAACAACCCAGACAAGGCTTCTTGGAATGTAATTCTCAAAATCAACGACAAAATGGGGGGGGGGGCGCAATTAGCGCTCTCCTTTGCCGTTTGCCTGTTTGCGTTCGCGGCAGAAGGTGGAACTGCCGGAGATGATTTTGCCATTCCTCGCGCTGAGTTCAACAAGTACTATCGCGCAGTTACAGGCAAGGCCGCACGGGAAGGTCTTGTCACGTTCGCCATCGATCCGAATGTGTCGAGGTCCGGCGCTGATGCCTATACGGTCGTTTCGAAAGGGGAGCCTCCTGTCACGATAACCGGCTCCAACCTGCGCAGCGTTCTCTACGGTGTGTATGATCTTCTTGAAAGGCGCGGAGGATGCCGTTGGTTCTGGGACGGCGACGTTATACCGAAGAAAGACGCGCTTGACCTTTCGGACCTCGACATCCACGAGGAGTCTCGCTTCGAATACCGCGGCATCCGCTATTTCGCACATCGCGGCCTGACGCGCTTCCAGGCGGAGCACTGGGGTTTCGAGGACTGGAAACGCGAAATCGATTGGTGTGTCAAGAACCGCTTGAACCTCTTCATGCTCCGCATCGGGCAGGACGATCTTTTCCAGAAGGCGTTTCCCGACGTGTGCCCGTATCCCGATCCGTCAAAGCCGATTCCCGAAGCGATGGGCGGCTACAACAACCGTTCGCTGTTCTGGCCTCTCCAGTTCCGGGGTGAACTCCGCAAGAAGGTGATGGACTATGCTTTCGTGCGCGGCCTGATGTCCCCGGAGGACTTCGGCACGATGAGCCACTGGTATTCGCGCACGCCGAAATCGTTCCTCGAAAAGATGAATCCGCCGTTTCTCCCGCAGCAGGGCGGAAGCTACGGGGAGCCGACCGACCGCGTCTGGGACATTCGCGACAAGAGGTGGCTCGACGCATACTGGCGCCTTACCGAGGCGTCTATCGCCAGCTACGGCAAGCCAGACATCCTCCACACGATCGGCATCGCCGAGCGGAACTGTTTCACCAACCGTGCCGACAATCTCAGGATGAAGTGCGAGATGCTTGACCTGCTCGTGAAGAACGCCGCCGCGCACTACCCGAACTCGAAGGTCCTTTTCGCCGGCTGGGACTTCTACTTTAAATGGCAGGCGGACGAGGTGCGGCAGCTCATGAAGACGCTCGACCCGAACCGCATTGTGCTTTGGGACTACGAAGCCGACGCCTACAACAAGACGAACTTCACCGAATGGGACGTGGTCGGCAAGTTCCCGTACACGTTCGGGATTTTCCTCTGCCTTGAGTCCGGCCTCGACATCCGCGCGAACTACCGTCTCATCCGCGAGCGCCAGCAGTATGTCAATAATGACCCCATGTGCAAGGGCTATATTCTGTGGCCGGAATCCTCGCACACCGATTCGCTTTGCCTCAAGTACTTCACCGCAAACGCCTGGCGGGCGGACAAGGAGGACGAGCAGGCGCTTCTTGACGAATTCTGCCGCGACCGCTACGGCAATCAGGCGAACGATTTCGCGTCTCTTTGGCGCACCGTCCTGCCCGTATCGACGAACTCCGTTGGCTGGGGCGGGAACTACGGCAAGTTCATCTTTGGCGCGTTGTCGAATCCCGCCATCGCCCTTAACCCCAAGACGTGCGAAGGGGCGTTTTCCGGTTTTGAATGTGTCCCGTCCGTGTTTCGTGCCCTTGCGAAGCTTGACCTTTCAGACGAGTTTGCGCGCCGGGATGCATTCGATCTTGCCAGGACGGCTGGCGACAGGCTCGTGCTCGCATTCGCGAAACGTCTTTTGCGCGAGGCACATGCAGTGACGAACGGTACCGGTTCCGTGGAGATGGTCAAGAGGGACGCCGACCTTTTCGTGCGTCTCGTCGCGGGGATGAGTGACATCCTCGAGTTGCATGCAGATTATTCGCTCTGGGATTCGTTCAGTCGGCTCAATGCCGTGCGTCCTGTCGAGAATCCCGACTTTGGGCGCGTGCTGTTCGACAATGCCGTGAATTGGTATTGCGCTTCGCACCAGTACGAGGCTTCGCGTTACGTTTATTTCCCGATGGCGAGACGGTTCGCCGCCTGGATATGCAAAGCGGCGGAAGAAGGCGGACGCGAGATGCCTCCCTTTGATGATTCCAAACCAGAGCTGGCGGCGGCGCTTGCGCGTTCGCTTGAGTCCATGAAGCCCCGCGTGGGGCGTACTCCTGAAAACATTCGCGCCGCATTCAACGGCTTTGCGTCATTGGCGGCGATAACGACAAACGAGGAACACAAGAAATGACAATCAGGCATCTAGCAATGTCCATGGCGGTGGCGGCGGCACTGTTCGCGGCTAACGCCGCCCCGAATCTTCCAGAAGGCTGGTCTCCGAAGTTCTACGACGGCCTTGAGGCGGTTGGATCCGTCGAGTTGTTGCCAGGCGGCTTCAAGGACAAGGATGCATCCGTCAGGCTCAAATGGGAGTCGGGGGCGATGAAGTTCGGAATCGCCAGGGACGCCTCCACGGAACTTTCCGGTTTTGTGGACTGGACGGTGTCGGCATGGGTGAAGAGCGAAGGGGACTACGGCTACGCCGGCGCCGCCATGGAGTTCTTCGACGCAAGGGGCCGTTCACTCGGAATCGCCAATTCGCCGTGCCCGATGGTCTCCAAGGAGTGGCGCAAGATGGAGTGGACGTTCTCCTCTCCGAAGGCCGCGAAGCGCCAATCCGTGCATTTGCTCTCGCTTAACAAGGAACCGGTGCAGTTCGCGAAGATGACGGTGACGTCGAGGCAGGGGCACGACAAGGGCGACATTCCGTTCGAGGTGATGGCTCTTCCTGCCGAATGGAACAAGGACTGGAACGGCGGTGCGGTGCGCATGCTCAACTTCTCGGACGCGCCGCTGCCGGTCTCTTTCCACCTCAAAGGCCAGATGAAGGAGATGAAGGCCCCGAGACTCGAGGTCGATATCCCGGCGTGTCTTGAGATTCGAGACGCCTGCTGTCCGGCGAATTTCGAGAAACTGGTGTCGACCTCGTCCGTCGTGGAGATGGACGGGGAACGTCTCGTCAGGCATTCGTTCGGCAAGGCCGAGTTCTTCAACCATATCGTACCTGGCAGAATCATGGTGGATCGGGGCCTTGCCGTCAAGCTTGTCATCGCGCCCAAGCCCGGATGCGAGGCTGACGGGAAGTCGTTCACCATTCGCTACCGCACGATGGATGGCGAAAGGCGCGGCGAGGAGAAGTCGATGGAGATGGCGTTCAGGCGTCTGCCCAAGGGGCTCAGGCGGTCGAAGGACTTCTTCGTGTTCAGCTGGAACAACGTCGACCGCCACTTCATGGACGATTCGGCCGCGAACGCCGCGGCGCAGGCGTATGAGGCGGCAGGTCTTCGGTCGTTCAGACGCACCCTGATGGGTAGCGCAAATGAAACCACCCGCAAGGAGGAACTTGCCGCACTGTACGAGAGGCGGCCGGTGAAGTACGTCTTCTCGGGTCGCTTCGGCGACCTCTGGCGCCCCAGCTGGTGTGGGCTCACGAAAGAGATGTCGCGGAAGCTTGGGGTGCGCATGGCGGTTTCGAGCAGCGAGGCCTACGCGGGCTTCGCCAAGGGCAAGATGTGTCCGGAGTTCTTTGTCACGAACCTTGCGTTTCATGAGCATTTGCGCGGCTTCGTCAGAAGTTCGCTGGAGAAAAGCCGCGTCAAGGACGGCGACTGGGTGACGTTCGACATGGAGCCGTGGCACTCCGGCACGTGGTGCCACTGCGACGAGTGCCACAAGGCGTTCGCCGCGTTCGCGGGGCTTGACCATGTGCCATCCTCGGAGGAGATCGCGGCCCAGTTCCAGGACAAGTGGGCTCTGTTCCGCTGCAGCCACAACGAGAAGTCTGTGGCAATCGTTTCGCGGTTCATCAGGGAATACAACCCAACGCTCAAGTGCGTGGACTACGACTACATCATGCCGTACGGCGACGAGGCGGGAATGATGGCGAAGCGCCGGGCATGCGGCAAGGACACCCTTGAGAACGACAAGTGGCTGGACGGGCATCTGTGCAGCTACTACCACGCGATCGACAAGGTCGCGTTCCTCGCGATGCGGAACGACGTGCGCGCCCTGCGCAAGTTCTACGTCCCGATGGCGGCGCTTTGCGGATATGGAACCTATCTCCGTCCGGGAGAGGTGCTCAATCCCAGCCAGATTCGCCAGTTCGCCCTGGCGGCGTTCGTGAACGGCTGCCCTGGATATGCATTCTACTCCGGCGTGTGCTATGACGGCGAGGTGCTGCTGAAGATGATGGAGGCGCAGGACGAGATCGCCCGCTACGAGGGTCTGCCGTGGGGGAAGGTCGACGGCCGTGTTGAGCCGAAGTGCGCAAGCGGACAGTTCGCGTTCGCCTCCACTGTGCGCCCCGACGGCACAGAGGTTGTGGCGCTCTTCAACTACGAGGCCGACGAAGCGGTTAGCGTCTCGCTTGGCGGAGTGGAATACGAGGTCGAGCCGTTCGGTGTCAGATTCGTCGAAGTCGAGAATGTCAAGTAGAAAGGAAACACGCGATGAAAATGAAAATGGACAAGGTCATCACGAAGTCAATCGGCGCCGTCGTCGCCTTCGTCGCGGCATGGGCAATCTCGCCCGTTGCCATCGCGGCAGATGCGCATGACTACGATGCGTATGTTAAGTTGAAAGCGGACACAACCTGCACAAGCGGCTACCCGGCCGCGGACAAGTGGGATCCGGAAGGCGAAATGGTCGGTTCGGGGTATTACCTGATACCATCGGGGAAAACGCTCCGCTCCAATACCGCAGACAGTACGAAAGGCGGCGTATGGCCGGGGAAGGAACTTGCCGTAAAAGGCACTCTCAGGATCGACGTTTCCGGAGCCAGGGCCAATTGCCCGACAATCACAAACCTTGCGCTCTGCGCGGGCGGCAAGATCGTGATGACTTCTGCGTTTTCCACTCTTCTCGGAGATACAATCGACATACGCGGCACCGCCGCGGAGCCTTCGATTATAGAATGTACGCTTTACTACAACGACTCTGCAAATTCTCATTGGCGATACCCTCTGCTGGACATGGCCTTTACCGGAGACGAGGACAGCGTGGTGCGATTCAAATATTCGCCGAGCGGTGCGAACGCCGTAGATTTTGACCGTGCGTTCCGCGCGACGAGCGGTTTTGCAGGTTTTCTCGGCACGGTGATCGTCGATGGAGCGCGCACATGGCTGCGTCCCGAAACGACCGCGACCACGTTCGACATCGGCGGCACGCTCTGGGTCACGAACGGCGCGAACGTTTTTGTCGCCACCGTGTCGCCGACGTTCGGTTCCCTCGTGCTCTCGTCAGACGCCACGTTGCAGTTGAACGGCGGGAATTTTGTGACTGTGACCAACTCCTTTTCCATGGCGGAGGGCGCGAAGATTGTCGTTGATTCCGTGTCGGGCTTCAAGACAGACTACGACACGGCCTCCACCTACACACCCCGTGAAGTTTCGGTGCTGTCGGTCTGCGGTGCGGCGAACGCGGCGGCCGTCGATCGGGATGCGTTGTTTGCCGCTATAAAGGCAGGCAGCGAGGGGAACTTGTATGCGAGCGGCGTACCGCGTCTTGTGCTTGTTGAAAGCGCACGTGCGGACGGTGGCGTAGATTTCAAGGTTTCCCATGAGCCGATAGTCAAGCAAATGAAGTCCTGCACCGCAAATGAAGGGCCATATGGATATGGTCAATATGCGGATTATCTGTCGGACGGAAACGAAATCTCCTCGGAGAAGGATTATTCCGATCCTGGTTATAATATCTATTTCAAGTCGCCGTATGTGTTCCCGGGCCGTTCCCTGTCGGTCAGTGGCATGGTGGGATTCTACAACTACTCTTCTCTGACAGTTGCGGACCTGCGGCTCTTGGATGGTGCCTGGTTCCGTCAGATGAAGAGGGACTGCACCGTCCACCTGAGAGGCGCGGCGACACTTTACGGCACTCCTAATTTCAGGGTCAACGGCAGCGGGATGTTTATTGTGGATTCTACGATTTCCGGTACGGGAGATCTGATTGTCGCGCTTGATGTGGCCAAGTGCCGCAGCGAGGGCAGCGATTATCTCGGTACTTTGTCGTTGGAGGGCAACAACTCTGCTTGGTCTGGTCGTGCGCTTGTCGGATGCGGCAGGGAAGCATCGGCAGACATCGGCCTTACCAACCTGACGCTCAGGGTAACGTCGGCGGCCGGACTGGGCGGCGCAAGAGAAGCGTTCATGTTCGACGCCGTGAAGATTGCCGATACGTGCAAGCTTGCCATCACCGACACGGCGACGTTTGATGCCACGAACCGCGGCTGGTGTCTCATGAATGGGGCGACGGTGGATGTGGCGAACGGCAAGGTCGTGACTGTCGACGAGACCATCACGTTCGGTGGCGCGAGCGCAAAGACCGGTACTGGTACCCTCTGGCTCGGAGGTTGCGCGAAATCCTACGACAGCATGAACGACGAAGCGACTGACACGCCCAACGGCGCGACGTTCCTTGTCGCCGCAGGTGCCCTTGGCGCGATCTCCGCCGATGCGCTCAATGGGGTTGGCGTGAGGTTCGCATCCGGCACGTTGCTGTACGTCGACGTGGAGGCGACCGGCGATCTCAAGACATTCGGTATGAAGAACGGAGCGATCGAGACGCCGTTCTCCGCCGTCGGCGGCGACGGCAGAATCCCTGTTTCGTTCACTGGAAGTTTTGCGGGCAGGAAGGACACGGTTGCGATCTGCACGATTTCTTCGACGGCGGCAACGCCAACGTTTGCCCTGCCGGCTGGACATTCCGGTCTCCAAATAGCCTCTTCTACATGGCGGAGGAATGGCGATGGGACGCGAACGTTTGAAGTGAAGTTCGCAAAACTGGGATTATTCATCAGCTTCCGCTGAAATCATGACATCCGGTAACATGAGTTCTTCGAATTCGCGCGTGGCCTCGCTTGATGCCTTGCGTGGCTTCGACATGATTTGGATCATCGGGCTTGACTGGGCGGTGAGGGGATTCTGCAGACTTTTCCCGGGCGGGCAGGACTGGTGGTTCGAGCGTCAGTTCCACCATGTGCCGTGGGAAGGGTTGGCGTTCTACGACACGATCTTCCCCCTGTTCATATTCATTGCCGGCGTGAGCTTTCCGTTCTCCTATGCCCGGCAGCTTGAGCGAGGGCAATCTTCGCTTAGGGTGCATCTCAACATCTTCCGCAGGTGTGTGCTGCTCGTTTTGCTCGGCATGGTGTACAACGGACTTCTCGCGTTCAATTTTGACGGGTTCCGCTACGCAAGCGTCCTCGGCAAGATTGGAATCGCGTGGGCGGTCGCCGCGCTTTTGTACGTCCACCTTGGCGTTCGGGCGCGTGTCGCGACGCTTGTGGCCTTGCTCTTGGGGTACTGGGCCATGCTTCAGTGTGTCGCGCCGGATGCACCGGCGGGCGCAGGGTCGTTCACCTTGGAGGGGTGCTTTCCCGGGTATCTCGACAGAATGGGTTTCACGCCGGGGCACCTCTACTGCAAGGGGCTGCTCGAGCCGTCGGGAACCGTTGTGTCCGCGCTCGGTTCGTCCACGTCGGCGATGATGGGCATGTTCGCGGGGGACGTGCTCAGGGGCGGGTCGCTGACGCAAGCCCGGAAAGTCCTTGGCCTCGCCGTCGCGGGGCTGGCCGCGCTGGTCGTCGGACTGCTCGTCTCGATTGCCTGCCCGATAATCAAGAACTTGTGGACGCCGAGCTATTCGCTTGTCGTCGGCGGATACTCGTTTCTGATGCTTGCGCTGTTTTATTGGGTGATAGACGTGAGGGGTTGGCGGCGATGGTGTGGCTTCCTCGAGGTCGTTGGGCTCAATTCCATAACGATATACATGCTGAAGCGTATTGTCGACTACAAGTCGATGTCGCATTTCCTATTTGGAGGCGTTGCGTCTTGGTTCCCCGACACATTGTTTGTCGAATCGCTTGGTGTCTTCATCCTCTGCTGGCTTACCTGCTGGTTCCTCCATCGGCATAAGACTTATCTCAAGATTTGAAATGGAATGCATTGCGGTAGCCTGGAGGGAATGTGATGATATTTGGTAGGTGTGCAAAGGTCGCGATCTGCGCGGTATTGTTTGCGCATCCGTCCATCTTGCGTGGCAATGCGCTGTCAGACTGTGCACGGATATTCGAGGCGGAAATCCGCGAGGGCGTGGTTCATGGTGCAGCGGTCGTTGCTGGTGGTCTGGACGGCGAGACACTATCCGGCGCATGGGGGTGGGCAGACGCCGCACATACGCTGCCGATGACGACGCGCACCGTGGTTGATGTTGCAAGCGTAACGAAGGCCGCTGCCGGAGTCACGGCTTATCTTGTCGCCCATGCTCGGGGAGCGGTGGATTTCGACACGCCTTTCACGAACTATCTCGCTTCCTATACGGCTCCACTTGCGCGGAAGGTCGCAATCCGTGACTTGGCGAACCATGTTTCAGGTTTCGGCGAGGCCGATGGAGGTCCACGCGTCTATTTCAGCAAGGACCCCCAAACGATGCTCCGCAACGTCCTTTCGATGCCACCTGCCGCGCCGAAGTGTGGAATGGTCGTCTATTCCTGCCGTAACTACTTTCTGCTGGGGCAGGCGTTTGAGGCGCTGACCGGCAGAAGGGTGGATGACTTCTGCCGAAAGGAGATATTCGATCCGTTAGGCATGAAAGACACGGCGTTAGGAGCGCCTCCGCCGGGAATCGGTGTGGAGCGGCTGGCGCAGACGATGTGCACCAAGCAACCGGGGGTCATTTCGGATGAAGTCGCGCGTCCGCTCTGGGCGGCGGGGATTGGCACGTTCAATGCGGGACTATTTTCGACGGCTGAAGATTTGGCGAAGCTGATGCGCGCCTATCTTCGTGGTGGCGTGTGCGACAATGGAACACGGCTGTTCGGACCTGCCGAGATGGCGCAGATTGTACCGTCGACGAATCGCGTTGAAGGTGCTCGCATGTTCGGGTGGCAGTATGCAACAGCCGATTTGCCAAACGAGTTACGTGGTACATCGCTGTTCCATTCTGGTTGGAGCGGGCAGACGGTTCTGTTCGACCTCAAGCGACGGCGTTATGCCGTCGTCCTGACCACGCGCTGTGGTGACTACAACCGTGCCAAGCGTGACCGGTTCAAGGCAATCGCCGCATTGATTGGGCATAATACATCTCATGAAGACGAGAAGCCTTTTCTGCGTGTGGCCATCATGAGCGACATACAGGGGCAACCCTATCCCGAGGATGCCGGTATGCGTAACCTTGAACGGGCATTGGATGTGTTGGCTCCGCTGAAGCCGGATGTTATCGTGAACAACGGCGACATCAACGACAGCGGTAACAACATGGACGCCGTTGCCTACTACAAGGCGCGCTGCGATGCGAGACTCGGAAAGATTCCGCATGTCGCATGCATGGGAAACCACGAGATTGGATTCATCACGAAGGAGAATCGGCCCTATCGCACGAGTGCCGTTTGCTTGCGAGAGTTCAACGCCGTGTTTGGTTCAGCACCGGATGATTTGCTCGTTCACAAGGTGATAGGCGGCTGCGATTTCGTTGCGCTTTCCCTTTCGCGCATTGAGGGCTACACAACTGTGGAAATTGCACGGCTGAAGGACGCGCTCGACGCGGCGGTGGCCCGAGATGCGATGCGTCCTATATTCGTGGTCACGCATTATCATCCGTTGAGGACGGTCAATGATTCGCGTTCGGAGGCGCAGGGTGGTGCCTTGCGTCGATTGCTGGACGCCTATCCGCAAGCCATCAGCATTTCGGGCCATACGCACAATCCGCTGCAGGATCCGCGTTCGATATGGCAGGGGGCGTTCACGGCGGTGGACACTTCGACGCTTTGCTACGGCTGCATCGAGAACAGTCCGCCTGCCGTCAACCAGATTTCGTGCCTCATTCCGTACGGACATGAATCAGTCGGGTTCATGCTGCTGGAGGTGTTTCGTGACCATCTTGTGTTTCGTCGGTTTTCGGCGCGGGACGGGCGCGAAATTGAGCCTGATTCGCGGTGGACGATTCCGTGGCCACATAACTCTGCGACAGCGCCGTACTCGTTCGCGCGTCGACGTGCGGCAGAGTCCGCTCCGCAATTCGGCGGTGATGCAGAGCCGACTCTTTGGTACGACTTCGGTTATGTGTATCTGCTGTTCAATGCAGCAGAGGATCGTTCGTCAGTGTTCGGCTACCGAATCGAGCTTTCCGATGAAGGCGGAGACCCCAAGTCATATTTCCAGTTGTCCGACTACTACCGCATTCCAGAGCACCGCCAGCGCCGTGTCGTTTTTAAGGCTCCGCCCCGAGCGCTGATGCCTGGCGGAAGTTATCGCTGCCGTATTTTCCCCGTCGGGTTCTTTGGCTCGGAGGGGAAACCGTGCGACTGGCGTTTTACGATTCGATCGTCCTATTGTTTTCGCACCGAAGTCGTTCCTTTCGTGCAGGAATGAGGTTTTGGGTGTCATACAATTCATGATAAAAGGCCAATATATTCACAAATGTCAATTGGCACAACTGTCCACAAAGGACAAAGAGTGCCGGGAGGGTCCATTAGTGAGAGTGGTGGAGTAGCGGATTTCGTGCGGGCGGCCGCAGCGATTGGAACGGAACGGGCGAGGTCCGTGCGCGCGATTACGGTGCGGAACGGTGTGGCAGAGGGGGGCAGGGGTACGATTACGGTGCGGAACGGTGTGGCAGAGGGGGGCAGGGGTACGATTACGGT